>Ga0172377_10002027_pt1 | contig 20702 bp, 26 predicted proteins | sample Pumphouse3metaG_FD_119749 | JGI IMG/M metagenome (GOLD analysis project Ga0172377, IMG submission 119749) | Leachate microbial communities from a municipal landfill in Southern Ontario, Canada - Pumphouse #3 metaG | ecosystem: Engineered > Solid waste > Landfill > Unclassified | place: Canada...
AACTATTTTTCGTTTTTATTCAAGCTATCTTTTATAAGTTTTATTTCATCAAGAATAACAACGGTACAAATCACAATTAACCCGGCTAATAAGACAATGCCTCCGTATATGGGATAAAGATATGTTTCGGATACACCACCACCACAAATAGAGCTAAAAATCATTGCGAATAAACCGCCACCAAATGTCATTGCTAAAAAGAAAAATATCATTACTCCAATTACTTTTTTCATCTTTTTGTTCCTCCCTCGCCAACTATAAATACTTTTACGTCACATAAATCTACGACTGCGTCTTTGGGATGCTTAATCGTTCGTCAAATCCCCATTACCGCTTACCGGTATTGTCTCCCCAAGATAGGTGGGCTTGGGCCTTACAATGACTATAAAGAAATCCTTTACCCTTGCCAATACTTCTCTTAAATCCCTTAGGTCCTGACCTGCGTACCGTCTCGGGTCGGAGGCAACGCCGCAGGCATGAAGCCCCAGCTTGTCGGCAATGTAAAGCGCACGGTACATGTGGTATTTTTGTGTCACGATAATAACCTTTCCGGCCTCAAAAACATCCTTTGCGCGATACAGACTTTCGTATGTCGAAAAACCCGCGTGGTCCATGAAGACATGCTCCGAGGCAATGCCCCTTTCTACGGCAAACTGCTTCATGACGTTCACCTCATCGTATTCTTTGCGGCCGTGGTCACCGCTCATCAAAAGCCTGTCGGAGGCCCCGTTTTGATACAGTTCAATTCCCTGCAAAAGCCTATCCTCAAGCATGGGGCTGGGCCTTCCGCCGTCCCAGACTCCTGCCCCCAGCACAATGATGCAGTCGGCGTCCATCTGGGCCGCCTCATCCGGCGTAATTATTCTGTCTTCAACCGATGCTTTAACGTAAGTGTTTATGATTGATACGGATACAAACGCTAATACGCCGGTCAGTATTAGCATAATTAATCCATTGAAAAGCTTTCTTTTAATTGTTCCCGGACTCTTTTTCTTCAGCATCATTCCAATGGCCTTACCTTCCACCTTAACACAGTCTTAAGTTTTGCCGGCTCCACCTTTCTTGCATCGGATAGATATATTTCCCTGTGTTTTAAGGAGGCTACCTCAAGGTTATTATTCTTAATGAAATCCTTCATCGCTTCAAAGGTCCTAAATTCATCATCATAGGAACCTACATGAAGCATTTGCACCGCCAATCCGTCTTCCATCGTTCCATACACCACTTCGTCCAGCAGTGGATGTGGTTTCTTCTTCCGCACTACTTCAAAGGCTCTATCTGTCACCTCTCTTGTAGTAAAATCCGGCTGCCTTATCATTATGGTATAAATCAGCTGGTCTTTTTTCAACGTATCTGCCTTCTTCCCCTCCTCTGTCAGGTCCCATATGCCTTCAAGGGGGTATACCGAATATTCGAAATATCCCTCCGGGGTGTAACCTTGCTTTGGCATCATCCTGACAGCATAGGAAAGCGAATACAGAACTCCTACCTTTTCTGCAAATTCTTCGCTGTTTGGATCCCCTTGTCCACTTATCATAATAAATTTTTGCTCCGGCACTGTAATAGCCCCCGGCTTTTGTGCAGGCATGTACAAATCCTTTTCGTGCTTTCTCCATTCATGCTTCATTCGTCGCCCCCCTCTTTTCATAATCCCGCCCCTTTCATAGGCTTCTACATTTAGCAGACGGGAATTAGCACGATTTTGTTGCCAAACGCCGCAACTGTCTACCGCAGCCTTTCGGGATTGTATCGAATATCCATTATATTAAATCTTGTATAACAAAAGTCTCCCCCGGGGAAGCTCCACACCGCTTCGCCCTAGGTTGCAAGGTTGAAACCGTTTATGTCCTTATAGTCGGATACAGGGGTTGACCACGTTACCCTTTCATAGGTTTTATCGGCCGGCGAGTAGAATACAAAAACCGCCCTCCCGGACAGCCCGTTGTTTAATATCAATATCACTTTATAAGAACGATGTGAACAATTACAGTTGAATTTCTGTTTATTTAAACTGCAAATTGTTAGTTACTTGTATTCGCTCGGAACAGGAATATCAAATCTCTCACATAATAATTTTACATCATGCACATCATTTTCATTATGCTCATAACCCAAGTGAAATAATACTTGATTTTCCGCATCAATACACTTTACCACCTTATCACCTATTTTCCCAATACCGCTAAATACGCTTGGGGGATATGCTTCTCCTTCAAAAACAATGTATCCTTGCTCGTTGAGTTTAAATATATGAAGATCTATTATTCTATCTTTAGTATCTTTCCAAACCGTGTGATATGTGGTTGTATATGATTCTGTAACTTCAGCAAATCCTTTTACCTTTAATATATCAATAAATATTTTGCTATTACTTTCTTCCACAAATAAATCAATATCGTTATGTTCCCTTGTTTCCTCCTCCAATAGAGCGTCTACTCCCCAACCGCCATCTATCCAAATGTTAATTCCATTTTCTTCAGCATATGTTATTATCTCAATAGCATCTATTATATTTACCATGCAATCTCTCCGTTCAAATTCCAATTTGTAAAGAATTTTTATTAGCACATAATTCTACTAATATTCATTATAACACGTTTTTAAAACACCTAAAAACCGATTAAAAACAGGGTGCTGTCTTTTTAAGCCCCAAAGACAGTACCCTTAATTATGTGTATCTATATATAATTATTCCCTAGAATTTCTTATCTGTGCCTGTGCGGCAGCTATCAAAATAGACCAATTACTATTTTTTACTATTATGGAACACTTGTTGCGATCCTCTTATTAGCAATAAAATTTAATCTCATTTACTTTGAAATGGTTTTTCCACTCTTCACATATCATAAAATGCTGTGCAGCTATAATCTCCAGCATCTCATTTAATTCGTTTTGCGGTATTCGGCTTAAATTATTAGCAACAATACATCCGCCTGACGCCGTCAACCATATCTTAGTTGCATTGGGAGTTGGCTTTCCTTTGCCTATGTGTATATGAATTGGTTCAAAGTTTTCATTCGACCAGAAATAAACTAAATATGAACCAATTCTGAAAAGACTAGGCAATTTTTATCCCCCCATTCGCGGCATATCTATACAATAAATGTGCATTGCTACGCAAATATTTTTCAAATTTGTCAATCTCCTTATCTGTGAACCCTTCGCGTTTAATCCATGTATATGTTGGTAAAACACATCTAGCCGTATCAAAGCCTTCTTCAGTTGGACGCTCAAAGTGGACCTCTACACGTTGCATACCATCTTCTTCAATAATATGCGAATGTGTTACCTCCGTCTCATCAGATAAAATCATATAGGGGTACATCATAGATAAAACCTCCCTCAATCAAAATATTTCAAAGATAGTATACCATAATTATATGTTATACAAACTAATAAAAAACCAGTTAAACCCCGGGGTCCATATGTGTCAAGGGTTACGGGGTTTTATATTTTTCGTCGTAGTCCGGTAATGACTATTATCATATACTCACCGTCCTATTCTTGTATTAGTTCGATTATATCAGAGGGGAAATTTTTACGAAAGGTAAGTCTCTATAAACGCTTTTTCAGTATGAATTGACAATAAACAATGACGCATAGTAAGAATAATGCGTCTTATCACTGTGGCATTTCGAATACATAGTCAATTCCAAATTCTGTTTGATACAAGTCTGTATAAATTGGTAACTATTGCCATATTAATCTACATAACATAACTCCATGCATCTATATATAATGCAAAAAAGATTTTACACAGTTGTCATCCTGAGCGATAGCTAAGGATCTATCCCTAAGTCGGATTCTTCGGGCTTCGCTTCTTTGGAATGACAAGTAAAGTAATGTAATATTATTAATGCGTTGTATATATTATTGAAATAATGGAAAACGAAATCCAAATCATCCCCAAAATTCTTTGCGTCCGATAATCCTTTGGTTTAATTTCCTTCTTGTTTGTCATAAAAGCTCTAATTGGTAAATGAGGTTTAACTACCTAAGTTTGGCCTGGATACCGGCTTATTCGAACCATTTAAGGCTTTCAGCCTTAATATGAAAGAAGTAAAGTACTCTATTTGCCAAAAATTACTTACCGTAATTGCTTCTATTATCATGGGCTGTGAGTATACCAAAGACATTAATGAGGTATTAGGTCCTGAGAAACTATCTGCTGTGGAAGTCAAGCACTTTTTACATAGGTGGGGGTGCGCACATATTATGGACGAATTTTTGTTAGGTTATTCCATTTACACAGTTTGCGGAACACTGCCCTTCACACACCGATAAAAAGCAAAAAATAATACAAGTATAGCGATTAAAATATAACCTTTTATTTTATACCCGAATATATGGTATTGTCAATATAAAATTTGCATTATTTTTTACATTGTGTTATTCTTAGATTGCAGTATTAAATGCAACACTATTTAAAGAAACCTAATGATATTTATCATCCCAACCATAATCACCTGTCAACAGATAGGTGATTATGGTATCAAGGGCATTTTTTCTAGTAAAAAAATCAAGTGCTGACGTGTTTTGCGTTCTGTAAGGGTCAATCGTGTTAATATTGTTTATAACCGTATTTTAAATTCCAAAATAATGATTTTTGCGGAGAAAATGGAACGTTTTTTTATACCGCTTATCAAAATAAAGAAATAGTCGCTCGTAAAATTATTAAGACCGATTAAAGTATGGAACAGGAAGATGGTATAAGCGATTATATAAATGATATGGAGGAGCATACAGATGAATCTAATTAACAAACAAGTAACACATAAGCATTTTGGTAAAGGAAGTGTGGTTAAACATACTGATCCTTACATTGAAATTCATTTTACATCGGGAAATAAAAAATTTGTTTTCCCCGATGCATTCGGAAAATACCTAACACTGATAGACCAAAGGGCTGCTGCTACAATTAAAAAAATGATACAAAAGATGGAAACAAAACGTAAGCAGGAAGAACTGGAGCTTGAAAAGGAAAAAGCCCTGCAACTTAAAGAACAACAACGTCTCTTGGAGCACAAAAAACTTATGAAAAACCATAAAATTCATCCCAGTTCACAGGCGGTTTTTTGGTGTAAAGCGCAAGATCAGGATAGGGTTTTTACAGAGTGGAGTGTTTTCACTGGCTTAATAAAAAGCGGTAGTAAAAAAGGTCAGCCAAACCTACCGAGCCGCATGCATCAAAATAGTGCTTGCCTTTTAACAGCAAGAGATCCCGATATGCCAGAAAAAGACAGGTATATCTTAGGCGTTTATATGGTGAAAAAAGCCTTTATAGGCAAGCTGTGTGAGGATGGATATATCCCTGCTCATACAGAATACAGGCTCCGACTTACTGAACAGGAATCTAAAAGGATGCTTTTTTGGAAATACTATATAAATGAAAGATATCCGCACAAAATGACATGGAATACTGGGAAATACCGTTATTTTAATAATGTTTGGATGGCTCAAATTTTACTTGATATCGTTTCTTTGAAAAGTGAGCCGCAGGAACGAGAGCTTGCACAACGCTTTTTTGAACATTTTTGTCAAATGAATCAAATAGAAGAAAAGGAATTACCAAAGCCTAATGGCGCATTGATGTGTATATAGACTTTAGTCTACAATAAACAATACAAATGCTTGAGGGCATGCATATATGGAAGAATCATTGTATACCAAAGGTTATTTTTACCAATTAAAGGAGATATTAAATGGGAAAAGGCAAGAGGATTAACTTAGGAATAGGATTTGCAACAGGACGCAGGAGTTTCCAAAAAGTCTTAAAAACCAATGTTTATAACTGGGAAGAAAGCGGCTTGACAGAAAAAGAAAGCATCCATTTAAACCTTTTTGTTGCATATGATTTAAAATATTCAAACACTAAATCAACTGATTATACTAATGTCAGCGAAAACGTTCTAAATCTGATTGATGACGCCTATTCAAGCAGAGTAAGTCCATTTTACAACCCGCCAGCTGCACGGGGTGAAGATACTTTTTTAAGCACCTGTTTGGGTGAGCGCAAGGTATTGCGTGTGCCTTGCTATACATTTCATGACGGATTTTCCACCTATCGTAATCTGATGAATGGAGTGCTCCCCATCAAACTGAAATATATTCAAGCTGATTCCGAACCAATTATCAGCCGGTTCTACCACGCCTGCATCGGCTGGATACGATATAAACCGCTGCTATTGTATATCACACAACGAGAGCATTATGAGGAGAAAATTGAAGAGATTCGGGAGCAGATTACTGCCTCGCTTCCCAGCATTTGCACCTATTTTGGACGCGATGATTTTATGAATGTTACAAAAGAGTTAGAACGATACAATAGAAATGTCAAAAAGCATTATCAGCAGTTCCTTGAAATGCAGCAAATTTGGACGAAAATTTCTAAATTTCTCACAACCGGCAATCCCAAAAACCCGATTGGCCGCTAAGTATAGCTTGCGCTGAAGTATTCGTGACTTTTCTGTTGAGTGTTGTTGGCCCTTATCAGACATGCACTATCACTTTCCTTCCCGCTTTGCTTGGTTGAAGTAGAGGTCCTTCCCTCGATAAAGCTTTGTTGTCTTTATCTTCTTTGGTACTATTACCTCTTCCGACTTCTCACGCAGCATTATTCCGAATTTCGCTTAGGTGCTTATATCGGAACTTACGATATTTGTGGTATATCGACCATGTGAGACCTCTCTTGTTCCATAATCTACTATCATAGCATTCCGCTTCCCCTACGCCGAGGAGTTCTTCGATGGTGATATCCAGACTCTTCCCATTTTCCATGGCCAGACTTTCACTGGCAAGCAGACTATGGCTTGCAAGACATACTGAGTACAGTGTTAGCTGATCGTCAAACCTTCTTGTTTTTTATCATAATTATGATATTGTTATGATAAATTAAATTATTATGAAAGGATGATATTAATGCCATTCATACGCCCGATTTCAGATTTAAGAAATAAATTCAATAAAATAGCTTCTATATGTCATAATGAACAAGAGCCTGTATTTCTAACCAAAAATGGACAAGGCGATTTAGTTGTCATGAGCCTATCTCTATATCAAAAGCAACAAAATCTGTTAGACTTATATCAAAAACTTGGTGAGGCAGAAGCAGAAAGCAGGTCAGATGCTCCAACAATTACCCATCAAGATTTTATGAAACAACTGAGGGAAAGATTCAATGAACAATAAATATCAAGTCCACTACCTCCCCTCTGCACAAAAAGATTTAAAGGAGATATTTGATTATGTTTATGCCGAGAATCAAACTGCTGCTAAATCTCTTGTAAATAGGTTCGATGAAGCTATCTCAAAGCTGGAAACATTCCCTGATTTAGGTATTGTACCTAGAGATAAACGGCTTAAGTCCTTGCAATACAGAATTCTAATAGTAGATAATTATCTGGTTTTCTACGTTGTTATTGAGAACATTGTAGAAATCAGAAGAATTCTACATGGCAAGCGCAAATATGATTTTCTTATATAACCCCTACATTTTGATGTCAGCTAACGTCTGGCACTCGCGATGCCTCTAAGCCGGACCCACAAGGCCCTTCTTCCTAGCGGTGCTTGCACCCGGCGAAGGGGTGTGGCGCGCAGGCTTCAGCCTTGCCCTTAATCCAGCCCCCGTTGCCCTACTTTTCGCGCCAAATGGGAAGCCATGGTTATACGATGGCCCTTTTTCATTTTAAAACACTGACCAATTTAATTATGATCAGTGTTTAATGTCTATCTAGGACTCTTTTCACTTTTTCTTTTAGATGGGGAAGTTCATTCCGAACTACATTCCAGACCCTCTGGTTATCTACCCCTAAATAATCATGTATAAGAACATCCCTTAATCCTGCCATTTCACGCCATGGAATCTCAGGAAAGTCCTTTTTCAGTTCATTAGATATCTTTTTTGCTGCTTCTCCAATGACTTCCAAGTTTCTTATAACAGCATGTTAAATCATCTTTGTAATAAGATATTCTTCTTCTCCGCCCTTTGTAAAATCCTCAATGTTTTCGATGCTTTCAAGTATACTGATTAAATAAAGCTTGTCATCTTTCATATTTCAATCGCCTCTTGTATAATTTTTTCCTTGATATACCAATGAACAGAATCCTCGGTAACAACATCAACTTTACGTCCTAATAGTTCTTCGAGGTCGTTCTTCAAAGCAATCAAGTCAAATAATGATCTTCCCTCTTCAAGATTAACTATAACATCAACATCACTCCCAGGTTTGTCTTCCCCTCTGGCAAATGACCCAAATACTTTAATCTCTTTAGCCCCATGCTTTGTAGCGATACTTAGAATTGAATCTCTTTTACTACCAAGAACTGTATTCATATAAATCACCTCTAAGATTATTATACCATAATTGTATTATTATCCTAATTTATTTATCGGTAATTTTTTATTCTTTCCTCCATTATTCTACCCATTTTAAGCTTACCCCATATAAAGTCTTTTCCAGGCAATGTCCGAGGAAATAATGTCTATTTCAACATATCCCTCTTTATTATCCAACCAGGTCACCTTCTTTTATAATCTTTATCCTTATTCATATTATAGCATATTCAAGGTTATACTCTTGGCGCATCCGGTGCAATTGCGATCTATTGACAACAAGGTCTAACCGTGTTAGACTAATTTTAGTTTAACACAATTAGACTTCATCTAATGGAGGTATAAAACCATGAAACAATATAAGCTTGGAGAAATGGAGCAGCGGTTTGCCGATTTAATCTGGCGGTATGAGCCCATTTCTTCCGGGGAACTTGTCAAGCTTTGTGAAACAGAACTAAACTGGAAGAAGTCCACAACATATACAATGCTTAAACGGTTATGTGACAGGGGTATATTTGAAAATAAAAAGAGCATGGTCACGGCGTTAATGACCAGGGAGGATTTTATAGCGGCACAGGGCGAACAGTTTTTAAACAAAACCTTCGGTGGCTCTCTGCCGCGTTTTTTTGCTGCCTTTACCCATCGAAACCGGCTTAGCGAAAAGGAAATTTTAGAGCTTCAACGATTGATTGACGAACACAGGGAGGGATAATGGTGCTGGATCGGATTTTTTTGCAAGTATTGAATATGAGCTATACCGCCGGTTATGTGATACTTTTTATCCTGCTGGCAAGACTTGTGCTTCGCAAAGCACCTAAGCGTTTTACATTTGCATTGTGGAGCGTTGCTCTGTTTCGGCTTATTTGTCCTTGGTCTTTTGAAAGCATGTTTAGCCTGCTTGTCATCGGCGGCAGAGCTGCTAAGCAGTATCACCCCTTTCCTGAACAACATATGACCTTGGAAACGGTCCGAAATAGTATAGCAATAAACAGGACCGGCGTAGTTTCGTCTAACATTGCTAATATGCCTGCCGTTTCCAATGTGCCTCCGGAACCGCTACTGGATAATATTTTTACGTTACTGTGGCTTACCGGAATTGCGGTATTGCTAATCTATAGCGTTACGATGCTATTCAGGCTAAAAAAACAGCTAAAGGACTCTGTGCATGACACAGGGAACGTATATCTCTCGGAGCACCTGTCCACACCCTTTGTGATGGGTGTCATCCGTCCAAAGATCTATTTGCCCAAATCACTTTCAGAAACGGAGAAGCGATATATTCTCCTTCATGAAAGGACCCATATTCGTCAATTCGACCACGTGGTTAAGCCCGTCAGCTTTTTTGTCCTTTGCATCCATTGGTTTAATCCATTGGTGTGGCTGGCATTCTTCCTTTCCGGCAGGGACATGGAAATGGCCTGTGATGAAGCGGTCATAAGAAAACTGGGGAATGATGTGAAAAAAGAATATTCAGCTTCCCTGCTTTCCCTTTCCACAGGACGGCCCATTGTAGGCGGCTCCCCCTTGGCTTTTGGCGAAGGGGATGCAAAAAGCCGCATCAAAAATATACTAAGCTATAAAAAACCGGCCTTTTGGGTGATGGCAATAAGCCTTATTATCATCATTGCTATTTGTGCCGGATTAGCCCTAAACCCTAAACCCGCGGATGAACATTTAGGATATGCCGATAAACTGTGGCAGCATCGCACCGCCTATTTGGGGGACAATTCCGCTGTCGGTAATATTATAAACCTTCTTAAATTTCCCGAGGGCATAGTTTGTGATGGCTTTGAACTGCACACAACCCAACGGCCGTATATGTTAACGGTTAATTTAAAAACGGATACGCAGACGCGAAATTTTAATACCGGCACCCTAAACGAAAAACCCTTTCAGATAAATGCCTGTATTTTATTTTCTTTGATTGAAAATGTGGAATATATTACATTCAGTCTGGACGATGGCGTTTATGACCCGTATTTCATGCAATATACCGCCGATTGGTCGGAAAGTATTGTGGGCGCTGACCTATGGGAAGAGAGCAAAACGCTCCATAAATTTGAAGCTCTGCTCGTAAGGATTAATGATCATGTGCACAGCGCTATCGGTTCCATCGAAGATGCAACGCCGGCACAACAAGGCGGGTTGACCTTTTGGGTAAAGCCCGACGAATCGGATGTGGTAATGGGAGAGACCGCCGCCATCCTCTGGCTAAAATCCTATATGGAAGAGAGTACGCCACCCACGCAGCGGATTGTGGATTATGAAATCAATGGAGTAACTGTCATTTCCGGTACGCCACCAAGAGGGCGGGCCCGTCAGGACATGGAGTATCATTATTTGGTTCGTATTGATTACGATATTACAACGGCCTTGGATGAATACTTTGCACCCGGTGACGGCATTTCCGGCAAAGGCACCTTTAAAGGCTTAGTCCGGGAATTATACATAAAAGACCTAGGCGGCGGTAATTTTGATGTTGTCAGCATTGGAACTGGCGGCGGAGTGCCGGAGTTTGCCGTTCCCCTTGAGGTGGCTCTCACCAAAGCAATTTTAGAACAAGAAATAAATTTCTATTCCGACAGCGATTTTATCTGCGAGAGCCATATAACATTGGCAACAGAAGCCGCTGGCCCTGCGGATAACGGCGATAAGATTGAAACAATAACCGTCTATGCCATGGTGCTTATTCAGAGGTATAATTATACCGACAATGGACTGTCGGAGGTCGGAGGGAGCCATATCCCCACGGCCATAACCTTTGATGTAGACGAATCAGGAAAATACACACTGAAGGAATACTGGATTCCCCGGGACGGCTCATATTATGCCCCTGATATTCGGGCAAAGTTTCCGTCCGGCATTTGGCAGGATGCGCTGGATACCCAAAAGTATATTCTCGCACAAATCCAAAACTGCTACGCACAAGCCATCGGGCATAAAGGGCTGGACATCGCCCCCATTATCGAAAAACTGTTTGAAACAATTATGTCCTCCCCCGCGGCTTCTTCCAATGTCGGTGATTATATTAAGGCGCACAGGTTGGTCTACCGGGAGCTGACCTACTACGGGGATTATACTCTGCGGTATATATTCTCGGAATTCCTAAAAGGCGGTCAGACCGGGCTAAAGGGACACCTCATGCGCGCGGTAATGGATGATTTGATTGGCGATGAAAAAATACCGATGACTGCGGATAACGGACAAGAGTATTTTGATGCGTGGCGGGAACACGGGGAGCAAAAACTTCTATCCCTAGGGGAAGATGCGATGCGTGAGGATTACCAAAAATCTCACCTTATGCTTACGATGCTTTCAGGTATCTAGATCCCGCACAAAATCACCTTAAAGTAACGAAAGCCTGAGGCCCTTATATACCAGGGGTCTCAGGCTTTTTTAGTTTTTCGTTATGGCTTGGTAATGAATATTATAATATGTTCACCGCCGTATTCTTGTACAAGTTCGATTATACCAAACAGAAAATTTTTACGAAAGGTCAGTCGTCATAAACGCTTTTTCAGTATGAATTGACTATAAACAGTGACGCATGATAAGAATAATGCGTCATATCAATTATGCAAATCCAAATTTATAGCTTTATTTCAAACCCATTTTGTTCAAGGATTTTAATTGATTTATCAAAGTTTTCCTCTTTGGTCAAAATGTAATCTGTATTATATGTTGATACTGCAAATAATCCGATTTTATTCTCTGCTAATAACGTTGATATTCTTGACAAAATACCTATAAGAGAAAAATCTAATACTCCTTCTATTCTAAAAGCTTTCCATCCATTATCACGTTCAATTGCATTTTGGGGTACCAAGTTTGTGTTGCATACTAATGATAACTCCTCATCTGTCTTGCTTACAAAACAAAAATCATCTGAATAATCTACTTGTGATAAATCTTCCACTTTGCATATTGAAAAATCTTGATTTATTATTTTTAACTCCATTTCATACTCCTCCTCATAAGTTACTATTTATTGAATTATTCTAACTAATTATGTGACACGTTTATCTACTACTGTGATATTAGACAAGCATGATGCGTATTGATTTAATTGTAGTCCCTAATATTTTCTTCGGCTATTGGCGATTGTACCCGGTAAGTTGTAACAGTTTCAGGCAGTAAATCCTCATTATACTCATAGTCGTAAAACACAGCAAATAGAGTATACACTTCGCCACAAAAGATATTGTACTCCATTATTTTGTCTCCAACATTATTGTACTCGTAATTAAAGGTATTGGTAATTACACCGTCCCTCTCAACAATGACTTTGACCAAAAGGTCATTATCGTAATGAAATGTTCTTGTGTCCATAACCTCTTCGTTTGCTGTAGTTAAAATGCCTTTCACTATCTTACCATCGTCGTCCAGGTATGCGGTTTGGATAAAGGATATGCTTCCGTCTGAATTGTAATGTACTTGTGTCTCAGTATTATCTCCATAAGAATATTCTGTAACGGCTTCTAAACCGGCCCTGGTAACAGACCTAATTTTCACAAGACGATCATCTTTATAATAGTAGTACTTGGTAAGCGATACATCGCTATATGAGTATACGCCGTCATTTGAATATAATCTGTCTTCAATTATCCGGCTATTTTCATATATATATTCAATACGCGTTTTCGAACCATTACTTGTAGTGACTAATTCTTGGATATTCCCATTATCGTCGTATTTGTATGTAGTCCTGGTGACTGACTTTATATCATAAGAAATCCCATCAATTTCTACTTTGCCATCTTTTATGATTTCTTTATATGTGGAAATCTGATTATGCGTGGTCATTACCTGGCTGCAGCCGGTTAACACAAACATAATAATGAACGCAAACAATATTCTTTTCATAACAAACCTCCTTAGAACTAATATCGTAATACATTTGTCACATTTTTCTACTAATATGAGCCAATACACACCCAAATCATATGCTTGTATAATACGCGGCAGGACGCCGCGTCCATTGCGTGTGGTTTTGGAGAACGTCTGGCATCTGCGGCGCCGTTGAGCCGGACCCTCGGAGCACTTCTCCTTGACGGTGCTTGCCACCCGGCGAAACGGTGTTGTGAGGCAAACTTCGTGCTCGCTCCCGGAGCCTTTCTTCATGACTTGGCTTATCCGCACCCTTGTGCAGATGCTTTGTTCTCCGAAGCCACACGTCCCTTAACTCAGAGTGCGACAGGACGTCGCACCCCTAGTTAATCTTTCAACCTCTATTGCACCATATAAGAAGAATGTGTTATTAACAATAAAGTCTCTTAAATGCAAAAACACTGAATAGACTCCATAAATACTAGATGCTCAGATGAGATATGCATTAAGTTTTAGCCTAAAGATCACAGCCTTATTATCTGTCTGTTATGAAACACACGTAGCACATTACATGTTCTATTAGGTATGTCCAGTTTAAATATAACTACAAAAGGGAGGGGTGTTAGCATGCATAACCTTACTATCTCACCTTCTATCTCCCTTTTTGGAAACCTTTTGGGGTTATATGAAATCTTTGAATGGAAAATGCTTCTGACTTGAAGTTTAGTTTTATTATCAAGGGGATCTAAATAATTGAAAGTGTTTTGGGACCAGTATACTTTCATTTCTCGCAGAAGAATTCCTCAAATTGTTCATCAGGAATAGTATTACCTTCACGGACTTCCTCTAGTGCGACCTTAATTTCCTTAATAACTTCCGGCGTAAAATTATAAATATCTTTATCGTTTTGATTTGCATTTGGCTGAGGTTGTGCCATATTATACACCTCCTATTTTGATTATCCCCTTGGCAGACTATTAGATACTTTTATTATACATTTAATTAGGAATAAATTCACTAATTATCATCCCATTTATATGTTTCATAATACTACTAATATGAACCAATACACACCCAAACCATAATGCTTTAATAATTCGCGGCAGGACGCCGCGTCCATTGCGTGTGGTTTTGGAGAACGTCTGGCATCTGCGGTGCCGTTGAGCCGGACCCACAGAGCCCTTCTTCCTGGCGGTGCTTGCCGCCCAGCGAAACGGTGTGTGCGGCAAACTTCGTGCTCTCCCCCAGAGCCTTTCTTCATGACTTGGCTCATCCACACCCTTGTGCAGATGCTTTGTTATGTAACGTGTGAGGCCCCTGAGCTCAGAGGCCGACAGGACGTCGGCCCCGTTCATTACTTTCTTTATCTAAATGATTGAAGCTAACAAGAAAAATATGTGTATACGTTGATATGACTGTGGTTTTAATCAATTTATAAGAATACTATTATAGTATAATTCATCTGGACATATATCTTGTCCGGTTATCCATTCAACTGATAGTCCCCCAATGCGAACCGTATTGAACAACCCTTCGTTTTTTAATTGGTCGAATGGTTTCAAGTCTAAATAGGGTTTGACATCAAAAATTCTCTTTTCATTGTTGCCAAACGTTATAAGCAATTTATAGTCTTTTAAAGGTTTTACATCAATAGCACGGGGACGCATTTCAAATCACTCCAATCCCTTGATCTTGATAATTTCTCCGCTCTCATTATAGACCTTCCATGCCGCTCTTAATTCATCTTCATGTAAGACTATCCAAGCTTCAACTAATTTCCGTTGCTTCGTAGGCAAAGAGCCCGCTATAATATCGCCATCGAATGAAACTGACATTTCATGCTCACCATATTGAGCATGAATATGTGGCATCTTATGTTTGGCATTTAATTCTCTATAAAGGTAAATTAATATCCCGTAAAACTGTGAAATCAATGGCATTTATACCATCTCCTTAGTTTTATTCTACCAGTTATGCAATTTCTTTTCAATAAACCATGCCATCGTGACTTACTATCACTCCGCCGCAGGACGCGGCGGATTCGCCTCCCATGTTATATAACTATGTAATTACCGACATCATGTCGCAAAAACATCTCCACAAGTGGTATTAGCGACGTTATGTCGCGAATACCGCCATATATGTGATACTGTCCCAAACTCCGTGGAAATGGAAAATGACAGCTCCAAATAATACTGATAGAATGAGGTTATGCAAAACCAAACTATCAAATAATTAGGAGGAGCTGTCGTAATGAAAGTATATCAGGAAAACAAGAAATCCGTCAATGGTAGATTGAAATCACTAATAGTGAGTTTTTGTATGAAAAAGCCCGTAACGGTCTTATGGGGCTATCAATGTCGCTGGGTATAGAAGTTATGCGTCGGAGAATAGCATCGTTGTAAAAGGTCTCCTTACAGAACTCATAGACAGGGGGCTGGATGCTACCCGCCCAAGGCTTTATGTATTGGATGGCGGAAAGGCCCTGCACAAGGGAGTTACCGATGTATTTGGTAAAGAAGCCCTGATTCAGCGTTGCCAGGTGCATAAGAAACGTAATGTACTGTCTTACCTGCCTAAATCAGAGTAAGCGAATATATCAATGACCATGACTATGGCCTATAGGGAGTTTGAGTACGAGGCGGCAAGAAATAGGCTTATGGCTACTGCAGACAGCCTCGAGAGCCGGTATCCTAAAGCGGCGGCAAGCCTCCTCGAAGGGCTTGAAGAAACGCTAACTGTACACCGGCTAAAGGTACCTGGCCTGCTCCGTGAAACGCTATGCAGTACCAATCCAATGGAATCAGCTAACTCTGCATGCCGTGGTATCATCCGCAGGGTATGTAATTTCAGGGATGATGAAATGGCGCTTCGGTATGCCGCAGCAGGGTTTATGGGAGCGGAGCAGGGGTTTTACAGGGTTAAAGGATATAAGCAAATGGGTGTGCTTATGGTGATGCTCGAAAGGCAAACACCGGGTACTTTGGAAACTAAAACAGCATAACCCCTAGCTTTCGGGAGATATCTGGAGCAATACTATGCATTAGAAATTCCACGGAGCTTGGGACACGTTCAGTCTGAATAGTTGCTTATCATTTGTTTATCCAGTGTAAAGACATCCACATTTCCACCCCCTACACCGATGCTTAATTATATATTTAGTTTCTACAATGTTTCCTTTCTTCCTGCCTCTATTTGTCAAATCTAGGCTATTATACTACACGGGAAATTATTTCGAAAGTTTTTTCCTTTATCCCTTTTATGCGAACATATATTCGTGTATAATGTATTCACGGAGGGTGAAGCAATATGCAAGGCAGGATAATAATGCACATAGACGTAAACTCCGCCTTCCTTTCCTGGCAGGCGGTATATAATCTCCAGAGAGGCCATTCGGTGGACCTGCGGGGGATACCCTCTGCGGTGGGGGGGAACCAGGTAACCCGCCACGGTATAATACTGGCAAGGTCTATACCGGCCAAAAAATGCGGTGTCAAAACCGGCGAGACGGTGTGGGAAGCTAAAAATAAGTGCCCAAACCTTGTGCTTGTCCCACCCAATCACCACCTGTACATAAAATGCAGCAGAGCCCTTATGGAGGTGCTGAACGAATACTCGCCCAGGGTGCAGCAGTATTCCATAGACGAGGCCTTCCTGGACTACACTGGCATGGAAGAATGCCTGGGCGAGCCGGTTTCCCTCGCGTGCCGTTTAAAGGATAGGATACATAAAGAGCTTGGCTTTACCGTAAACATAGGCATATCCTGCAACAAACTGCTGGCCAAGATGGCCTCGGAGCTTAAAAAGCCCGACAGGGTCCACACCCTTTTCCCCGAGGAGATAAGGGATAAAATGTGGCCACTTTCGGTGGAAGACCTGTTCATGGTGGGGAAAAAGACCGCTAAAAAACTGCAGGCCATGGGGATATTCACCATAGGCGACATCGCCTCTGCCGATCCGGGCCTTTTAAAGTACAAGTTGAAGTCCCACGGCCTTCTTATATACAACTACGCACGGGGGATAGAGGATTCCGCCGTTTTCCCCGGGTACTACATGCCCATGAAGGGTATAGGCAACAGTTCCACAATACCCTTTGACGTGGAGGATACCCGCACCGCCCGCCTTATACTGCTCTCGCTTTCCGAAACGGTGGCCATGCGCCTTCGGTACTCCCGGAACTGCTGCAGCGTTATAGCGGTATCCATAAAGTATTCGGACTTTAAGTGCTGCTCCCGCCAGCGAACGCTTTTAACCCCGGCAAACTGTACCATGGATATATATAAAACCGCGGCACGCCTGTTCGACGAGGCGTGGGACGGCTCGCCGGTGAGGCATATAGGCCTTAGGGTAACCGGGCTTGACAGCGATAACCATATCCAATGTTCCGTCTTTGACCATCCCCGCCATGCAGGAAACCTCCAGCTTGACAGAACGATGGACAATATAAGGAGCGCCTACGGGATAAAATCGCTGGTAAGGGCGTGCTTTATTAATTCCGGGATATGCGCCTCCCTGGGAGGAATAGGATCGGAAAACTGGCCGGTAATGAGCAGTACATTATAGGGAGTGTGGGGTATGAAGGTGCTGAATAAGCCTGTCGACATGATAGCGGTGTTCTACAGTACCGGTAAAATTGAACCGGTAAAGTTTAAGGTTGGGGATATGCCGGTTACCGTTCACAGGATACTGAAAAAGTACAGCGAAAAACTGGCGGGCAACCGGCGTATATGCTTTGTATGCATCAACGACGGCGCGAAGGTATACGAACTCAAATACGAAGTGGATACCCAGATGTGGTATTTGTTTAAAATGTAGCAATTGTTCGGCCAAAATCAGAATACGGGAGAGCGCTTTATTGCCCATCCCGTACCCTTAACGCCGTCCGGCCATACTTCTTCAGCATCTCGGACAGTAGTTAAACTTTAAATCCCTATCTCGTCCAGCTTTTCAAGGCCGTAGGTTTTTATAATATTCATAAGCTTAATGGGGTACTGGGAGTCGGTGGCGTACCCCGCCCTTCTTAAGGCCCAGGCACCCTGGGTGCTGTCGTGCATAACTTCCCTGAAGGGCTGGTACCGGCTAGCGGTAAGTAAAAGGTCCTTATGACCTGCCCAGCTTTCGTTTACATTATTATAAGCCCTAAAATTCGCATCAACTCGGAAGGCCTGACCGTTGTACTCCTCCCAGGTATTGGAAACAACCGAACCGGCAGGCCCGGTGCCTTTTATACCGAACAGGTTGTACGAAAACTTACCGGTGTATTTGTCCGCAGGAACGCTCTGGCCCCACCCTGTTTCAAGTATGGCCTGGGCGGTCTGCAGCGCCGCCGACATACCGGTCTTCCTCCAGGACGCATCGGCAAGGTTTGAGGCAAGGTCCAGAAACTTATCCTTCTCTACCACCGGCTTGGCGGAATAAAGAGTTCCCAGGTATACCCTAAAGGGTACTGCTTCGCTACTTATCTTAGCTCCCGAGGGAAGGGTAGCTTCCGCCTGCATCTTCCACTGGCCTCCGTCGCTCCCGACCGGTGTCCAGGAATAGGAGTCTCCGGCGTCCTGCCCACCGGCGGCAACCTTTCTTGCGCCGGTTTGGGGATTTGTAAGCACAAATTGGATATCCTGCAATGGGGTATTGCTTGTAACTTTCAGCTCAAGGGGCCCCGTTACCACCTGCTTCGGGCCCACGCCCTCCAATAGCAGTTTGGGGGCACCGGTCAGCTTTACAGTAACGCTTTCGCTGGTGTGCGTAACCCCGGAGGTATCCTTAACCCTTACAAATAATTCCCTTGTTCCGGTAAGGTCTGTACCGGGGAACCACCTGTGGCTTACATACCCCACCCTTGCCAGCACCTCTTCTGATCCGGTTCTTGGGTCCTTCATAACATACTCGGTCTCGCTCACCTGGAAATTGCGGGATACCGACAGTGTAACCGGTTTTTCCACCGTGCTGCCTTCGCTTACTCCCCGCAGTTCCAGTTTCTTAGTCAAATTAACCATAGCGGATACCGGCTGGCTTGCATAGGCCTGTCCTGCATGGTCATAAGCAATTACCCTGAAGGTAACGTTCCCGTTATCCTCGAACATAGGCGACCATGTATAGGTCCCCTGAGGGTCCAGTTCGCCGGTGATAAACACCTTGTCCTTATCGGTATTTGTAATCTCGTATTTGACATAGGAAGCCACAAAGTTCAGGCCCGGCCCCAGCGTGACCGCCTCCTCCAGCACCTGTCCCGCGGTTATTCCTGTCAGCGTAACCTTTGGCTGCACCGCCAGCTGCACCGGGATAGCGGTACCGGCAATAAAACTTCCGTTTGCGTCGTACAAGACGGCCGCAAGGGCCATCTGCCCGGCCCTTTTCATATCCGGAATCCAGGTGTATTTGCCAGTCATATTGCTTCCCCTGGCAACAACAGCTCCCCGCCCGGTACCCGGGTTAAGCAGCATATACTTTATCTCGGAAGCCCCCGAAGGAACCCCTCCCGGAAAGGCTGCCGCAAGCTCGGCTTCCCCGGTTATCACCTGCCCCGGACTTACCGAGGATATCTGCATATCATAGAAGGGTGTAACGGCTGCCTCTTTTGAAGAATCAATAGATACCGTCCTGCTGGGGTTATCCCAGCCAATATCCACCCCCAGGGCGTTGCTCACCAAACGTAGAGGCACAACGGTGCGGTCCTCCACTATAAAGGGTGCCACATCGCTTACGTTATAGGTCTTTTCCCCCGCCCTGTCGTACTCCACCAGACGGCTGTCAATGCGCAGGAGAACCGAGCGGTCGCCCTTTTGTATATGTACCGTCCTGTCTTCATTATTCCATCCCACGTCCGCCCCCAGCTGCTCCGAGATAACGCGCAGCGGCACCAGTGTACGGTCGTTGTGGATAAACGGCTGAGGCGAAGTCTCTATAACGCCGCCGTCTATCACAAGCCTGATATCGGTGGCGGCCAGCCCGGGAGGAATGCTCCACCCGGCAAATAATAATGCGGTCAAAACTATCGCGGTTAAATAAATGCTGTGTTTCTTAAGTCTCTTATACATTTCCCCGACGCCCCTTTACATGATTCTAAAATATATCACAATAACTCACATAGTTAGACGCTTAAACCGGACAAACAGTTCCCTATTTATCAGTTTAAATAAAATGTAATTCTTTCCTGCCTTTTTTATGAAATTTTTCTCATAAAAAAAAGGAGACAGGAAAACCTGCCTCAGCCTTAAGATAGGCTTAACCAGACCAATTTTATACTAACAGGCCTTATGAACAATGAATGTATCCCTTCCGGCATAAACGAGTGTTTTAAAAACCTCGCTGTGTTATTTTGGCATGCCCATTTGGGTTATCAGGCTGCGCCAGATGTTTTCCACCTCTTTTGTTACGCTTTGTATACCCGCCTCCACGGGAGTTTTCAACTGCTGAAGTGCCTTAACGATAGCCGGTTCAAAGGGAATTCTGCCTATTACCGGGAAATCGTTATCCTCGCAAAATTCTTCAATCTCCCGGGTGATTTCGGAATTCAAATCGTATTTGTTTATACAGACAAAGG
>Ga0172377_10002030_pt1 | contig 20694 bp, 24 predicted proteins | sample Pumphouse3metaG_FD_119749 | JGI IMG/M metagenome (GOLD analysis project Ga0172377, IMG submission 119749) | Leachate microbial communities from a municipal landfill in Southern Ontario, Canada - Pumphouse #3 metaG | ecosystem: Engineered > Solid waste > Landfill > Unclassified | place: Canada...
AAATATCATAGAAAAACAACTAAATTATTTTTATGTCAACAAGGATAATATTATTACCTATAGGAGTAATATTTTAGGGAGATTTAGCTACAATTTTAATCAATTTAACGTGCGAAAGTTAAGAATATAATTTCTTATAGTCTCAGGACTAGCTTCTCCAACACTACACACAAAATACCCATCGCTCCAAAAAGTATTTTCTTTCCAAAAATGCTTTTGTAGGTAAATATTGTGATTTTTCCATACTCTATATGTTGTTATCGACTTAATGCGATTAACGATAGAGGATATGCTAACTCTTGGAATATATTGTAACATTATGTGAATATGGTCTTTGTCTGTTTCCATTTCAATAATATTAAAATCACTTTTGGTTTCTATCTAAAATCAAGTGAACTTTCAAGTTGTGCTTTTCTCTGTTTGTCGTTTGATAACCATATAGTTTTCTTTGATTATTCTTCAAGTTTTCTCCTTGCTGTGCTATTGACTTATTTGTAATATTATAGTATATTGTTATAAATAGATTAAAAAGGAGTTGAGTTAATATTAAAAGCATACAAATATAGAATATATCCAACAAAAACTCAAATCCAATTAATCGAAAAACATTTTGGAAGTACAAGATTTTTATATAACTATTTTTTGGATCATAGACAAAAAGAGTATGCTAAAGGTCAAAAAGTTAATTATATGATTACACAAGGAAAACTTACAGAACTTAAGAAGCAGAAAGAATTTGAATGGCTAAATGAGTGCGGAAGTCAATCATTGCAAATGGCTCTTAGAGAGTTAGACAACGCATATCAAAGATTTTTTAAACAACTTGGTGGCTATCCAAAATATAAATCAAAAAAGAATAATCATCAAAGCTTTACAGCTCCTCAAAATATTAAAATCGCAAACAATAAGACATATTTACCAAAATTCACACAAGATGGAATTAAAACCAAATTTCATAGAGATATACCAAAAGATGCAATATTAAAACAAGCAACAATCTCAAGAGTAAATAATCAATACTTTATCAGTATATTGGTTGATGATAATATACCCATACCTAAGCCAATCAAAGCAAAAAATGCAGTTGGTTTAGATGTGGGTACAGAAACATTAATCACTACAAGTGATTATGTTAAGTATCCAAATTTGCGACATACTAAAAAGTATGCAAAAAAACTTAAAAAACTTCAAAAGGATTTATCAAGAAAGCAATACAGCAGAAAAAAAGGAGATATAACTCCTAAATCAAATAATTATCTAAAACAGTTAAAAAAAGTTCAAAAGCTACATACTAAAATATATAATTCAAGAAAAGACTACTTACATAAAATATCAAATGAGATAACCAATCAATATGATATTATTTGTCTTGAAAGCTTAAATATAAAAGGTATGGTTAAAAACAGAAGATTGTCTAAATCAATTAGCGATGTAGCTTGGAGTGAGTTTATGCGACAATTGGAGTATAAAGCAACTTGGAAAGGTAAAACTATAATTAAAATAGATAAATGGTTTCCATCTTCTCAAATATGTTCTAATTGTGGCTCTAGTACAGGAAAAAAACCACTTCATATAAGAAAGTTTGTTTGTTCTGAGTGTAATGCTTATCACGATAGAGATATAAATGCTTCTAAAAATATTAGAAACTATGGACTAGGACAAACAGACAAAAGAAATTCGGCAGGAACTGTCGATTATGCTTGTGGAGTATCCTCTAGTGGGGTTACAACTTCCTATGGAATTGTAACTAGCTATGATACTATGAAACAAGAAGCCTAATCGTCTTTAGCGATTGGGTAGTTCACTATGACATATGGTATTTGCAAAGATTGAAAAGGATAATAGATGCTAGAAAATGTTTTTATAGGTATTGTTTTTATATGGGCTATTTATTTTATATATAAATCACTATTTAAAAGTGGTGGATGTAACTGTGGAAGTAAAAATAGTTGTAAAAGTAAAAAATAAATTAGTTCATATATTATATTGTAGTTAAAGTTCTTTTATGTTAGAATTTTCAAAATTTAATTATAGGTGGTTTTTGCTTGAGATCTAGATCTCCGTGTGGTTTTGGAAAACGATATTTTAGTTTAGCTTCCATACAAGCATATAGTGTGCAAATAACCCTTAATAAAGAGTGTACAAGAATTGGCTCTTTGGATACATATCATAGCAAAACCTATGAAGACAAAGAAGAAGATCCTCCACCTTTACTTGATGAACTTCTTACACAAGAGCTTAACTCATATAATCCTTATCGTTGTAATTGCTATTATAGATCAAGATCCAAACGGATTTTAAACAAAAATAAAACTCTTAAACGATGTCAATGCTCTAGTAAATGCTTTAGCTTTAGACGAAGTGGCATACACCCTCCTTTTATTTATATAAACTCAATCAATCAATAATAAATTAAATTAAAAATAATCTTTAAATAGAAGGATAAACTAATGTCAAAAAATATCAAAAACAGTATCGTTGGCTTCCCACGAATTGGTGAACAAAGAGAGTTAAAGTTTGTTTTAGAAAAATATTTTGCTAAAAAATGTGATTTTAGCGAGGTAGAAAAAACTGCAAATATGCTAAAAGAGATATCTTGGCAATATCAAAAAGATGCAGGAATTGATCTAATAAGTATCAATGACTTTTCTTATTATGATAATATCTTAGATACTATTATACTTTTTGGAGCTATTCCAAAAAGATTTGAAAATATCAAAGATCCACAAGAGCAATATTTTGCTATGGCTAGAGGTACTAGCTCTAGTGTTGCTATGTCTATGACAAAGTGGTTTAATACAAATTATCACTATATAGTACCAGAGCTTAGCAAAGATCAAAAATTTTCACTAAATAGCAAAAAAATTATTGATGAATACCTTCATGCCAAAGCACAAAATATTAAACCAAAAATAAATCTTATAGGACCCGTTTCATTTTTGGCTCTTAGTAAGTCAAATGATGGTGGAGACCCTTATCTACACTTTAACAAACTCTTAGAGCAATATATCAAGCTTTTAGAAGAGCTTTCAACTCTAGATGATGAAATAATAGTACAATTTGAAGAGCCATATTTTGTAAAAGAACCAAAAAATTCAGAACTTTTGCTACTACAAGAAGCATACAATAAACTTAGCCATGTAAAAAGCAATATCAAAATAGTAGTTACAACATATTTTGAACACTCAAATGAAGCTACAAAAATCTTAATCAACACTCCTATTTGGGCTATAGGACTTGACTTTGTAGCAGGGAATAAAAACTTAGAACTACTAAATCTTATCTCAAAAAGCCAAAAAAAGCTTTTTGTTGGTATAATTGATGGTAGAAATATATGGAAAAATGATCTTTTAAAAAGCCTTCAAATACTAAAAGAAATATTTAGCTTTATAGATAAAGAAAATATTATTATCAGCACAAGTTGTTCCTTACTTCATACTCCATATACTCTAAAATATGAAACAACTCTAGATCCAAAGATCAAAAATTGGCTAAGTTTTGCAGTAGAAAAGCTAAGTGAAGTATCACTTTTATCAAAGCTTTTTTTCAATATTGAACTAAACAAAGATGAGCAAACTCTACTAGAAAATAGCTTAAAAGCTATAGAAGATAAAAACTCTTCATCTATGGTACATAACTTCAAAGTCAAACAAAGAGTAGAAAATATATCTACTTTTGATAGAGAAGTAGATGCCAAAACAAGGCTAAAAATCCAAAAAGAGACTCTAAAATATCCAGATTTAGCGACCACTTCTATAGGATCTTTTCCTCAAACAGATGAGCTAAGAAAGATAAGAAGAGAGTTTAAAAACTCTAACCTAGAAAAAAGCGATTATGAAAAATATATCAAAGCCTATATAGATGAAGCTATCAAAATCCAAGAAGAGATAGGATTAGATGTATTGGTTCATGGTGAGCCTGAGAGAAATGATATGGTTGAGTATTTTGCAGAGCCATTAAATGGCTTTGCTTTTAGTGCAAATGGATGGGTTCAAAGCTATGGTACAAGATGTGTAAAACCTCCTATTTTATATGGTGATGTGAGTCTTGATAATCCAATGACAACCAAATGGATAACATATGCTCAAAGTAAAACTCAAAAAATAGTAAAAGGTATGCTAACAGGTCCTGTTACTATTATAAATTGGTCTTTTGTAAGAGATGATATCCCAAAAGAGACAATAGCCTATCAAATAGCCCTATGCCTTGCTGATGAGATAGATGATCTACAAAAAAATGGTATCAAAATCATACAAGTTGATGAAGCAGCATTTAAAGAGGGCTATCCTCTAAGAGCAGAAAATATAGCTGATTATGAAAAGTGGGCGGTAAATAGCTTTAAACTTAGTACAAGTGTAGCATATCCGCACACTCAAATCCATACACATATGTGTTATAGTGATTTTAACGATATCATCAAGACTATAGAAGCTATGGATGCAGATGTTATTACTATAGAAACAGCTAGAAGTGGTAACAGACTACTACAAATCTTTAAACAAGTAGGATATACTAAAGAAATAGGCCCAGGGGTATATGATATACATAGTCCTAGAGTTCCTAGTGTAGAAGAGATAGAGTCTCAAATTAAACTTTTACTTGAAGTATTGCCAAAAGAGCAACTTTGGATAAACCCTGATTGTGGACTTAAAACAAGAAAATGGGATGAAGTTATTCCAGCTTTAAAAAACATGGTAGAAGCTACTAAAAAGTTTAGGTAGTATAAGTGGCTTTTGCCACTTATACATCAAATCTTACGATTTGGACAAATATCAGCCATTTCACAAAACTTACAAATTACACTATTTTCATTTCTATTGGCACAAATAAAAGGTATATTTCTCTTTTTTGCTTCTGTTTTAAACTTATACATTGCATTGTGATTTAAAAAATTTGTTAGCATTATCACATACTGCGTATTTTGTGGTATTTTTTTATTTATATCTCGTGTTTTTCGTAAACTCCAATGAGTGATATCTTTTACACCCAAAAGACTCAAAGAATCTGTGATACCTTCGATCCTATCACCACCTAAAACCAATACACTCATAGTCCTCTCCTAGTAATAAATATAGTGATTATATAAAATATTTGATTAAGAGTAACTTAAAATGATAACTATTATCAAAATAATTTTTACTAATAAATTCTTTAAATTTATCTATTTGTTATATTTTAGTTTAATGTAGTTGAAAGATGATAAATATTAATTAAAATTATAAGATTTGATAGTTAAGATATTCTCGTGAAAATTCACGAGAATATAAAAGATTATTTCATATCTGTAGCTTGTATCCAAATAACAGCATCTTGGCTTAGTTCTTTGCCTTCAAACTCTTCATCTGGTCCTACACCAAGAGCAGCAAATCCCCACCATCCAGCTTTTGGAATACCAAATGTAAACTCACCATCTTTGTTTGCTTTTATACCAATAGTTACAAAAGAGTCTTGTGGAGCTTCCACTTTACCTGCTTTTGATGTAGAGTTAGTTTTCATATCTACATCATGATTTAGATACTCTACTTCTATTTCTGCATATGGTACTGGTTGCCCATTGCTTTTAACAACACCTGTAAATGTCCCACCAGTCCATATAGAGTATGGTTTTGTAAGTGGTACTATCTCAGCTTTTAGTCCAAGCTCTGCATCCCAATCTGTTGGAAGTCCTGCAACATTTACAACCATTTTTGTAATTTGTTGGATATATGCATCTTCATTTGCTTCAAAATAAGGTTTTGGAGTCATAACAAAAAGATGATCTCCCATTTTTCTTGCATTGTACTCACTCTCATAAGCTTTTCCACTATTTTGGCTACCTTTAAATGTGATAGGTTTTAGAGTACTTAAAAGATCTGTTTTTTCTTCTTTATGGATCACATAAAACTCTTCTACTCCAGCCATATCCATAGTATGCTCATCAGCAAATGGATGAGTAAAAACATGCTTTAATACTATTTTACCACCTTTATCCATAGCACTTTGTGGTGTATAAACCATCTGAAAATGTGCAAAAGCACTACTTGTTGCAAGAGCTAGTGCTACTGCTGAACTTAAAACTAATTTTTTCATAAAATCTCCCCTTTGTTTTATAATTATTCTACTATATTTTTGCTATCTACTTTTACTTGATGCCCCTCACCTGCATCAAAGATAGCAATATATCCACCATCTGGCTTATCAAAAGTAAACTCACTATCTTCATCAAATCTACCCTCTATAATAGTGTTGCCACCTTGCTCTACCCTAAAGTTAGTACCACTTGCACTACTTCCATCACTAAAGCCACCCTCGCAAGTAACGCTTCCATCACCATTGTCAAAGCAAGACATTAAAGCTGTATGCCCAAAAGCAAAACTACTTAACAAACCCAATGTAAAAAATATTTTTTTACTCATTTTTAATCCTTTTTCTTAAATTAATATTTTATTTAGTGGCAAAGCCACCTTTCCAGTTAATAGACTTATTTGGCAAAAAGCCAAGTGTTATAGCTGTAAGTGCCATAGAGATATAAAAATATATCATAGTTTCCAAGCCACTCCAAGCATAACTATTTGCTAGATTAAATAGCAATATACTAAGCCCAAGCCCTACAGTAATAGGAAACATAATAGCAAATACCATCCATCTATATTTACCAGTTTGAAGTTTGATAACTATCATACTAGCAATACAAGGTGGAGTTAAGATCATAAATATAATCATAATAACAGCATGAATAGGTGTATATCCACTATTTTGTGCCATAGCCTCTTCTGCCCTTAGATTATCTGCTTTATTGTTTTCATATATACTTCCAAGAGTTGCTACAGCTGATTCTCTAGCAGCAAAAGAGCTTAAAAATGCTATATTTATCTTCCAATCAAACCCTGCATACTGAGTAACACTCTCAACAGCCTTACCTACACTTCCTAAAAGAGAGTTTGAGATTTTTTCCTCTTTTATTTGTCTAAGAAGTCTATTTCTATCTTTTGAGAGATTTCTTAAAGCCTTATTGATAGCCTTTGCATCTTTGCTATCACCTCTTATTATCTCAAAGAAAATAGAATTTTTTGCCTCAAACTCACTATCAAGTTTTGCTACTGCTTCACTTGTGCTAGAATTCATTCTTTTTGCTCTATAAAGATCATAAAAATTTAAAAGTGATGAAACTTTATCTCTACTATCTATATCACTATAAAAAGAGGTTTTTGAAACACTTTTATCAAAAGATACTAATGCTTTTTGCTCTTCTTGTGCTATTTGTTCTTGGACTTTGCTATCAACCCCTGGAAACTCTAGCATTACAAAAAGTACAACAGCAACCGCCATAACTATAGTTACAACTTTTTTAATATAGATCCAAACTCTTTGCCAAGCAGTTATTAATACACCTTTTAGTGTAGGAATATGATATGTTGGTAACTCCATCATAAATGGTGTAGTTTGCCTATTTACCAAAACTGTACTTGTTAAAACCTTTGCTACAATCAAAGCTATAAAAAGAGTTACAGTTGAAACCATAAACATCATAATTCCCATCTCAGATACAAAAAATGCTCCTAAAAGAAGTGTATAAAATGGTACTTTTGCCAAACAATTCATATAAGGAACTGCTAAAATTGTAGCCATTCTAGCTCTTTCATCAGCTATACCCTTTGTAGCCATAATCCCTGGAACTGCACATCCACCTGTAAAAGCCCCACCTAAAATAAGCGGTAGAGTTGATTGTCCATGAAGTCCAAACTTTCTAAAGACTCTATCAAGTAAAAAGGCAATTCTAGGCATATATCCACTATCTTCCATAATAGCTATCAAAGCAAAAAGTATAAAAAATATAGGTATATAGTTTAAAAGTGCATTAACACTATTTACCATCCATATAGCAAAATCACTTATCATAGGAATAGTTGCCATATCAGCCTCAGGCATAACAGATATAACCATATTTTTAAAAGCAGCCAAAATAGGCCAAGTATAATCCGTTATTTTATATCCACCTACTATTGCTAACTGATAAAAAGCAAACATAATAAGAGCCAAAATAGGAAATGCTAAAAACTTATTTAAAACTATTTTATCTATCTTTTGACTTGTACTAATCTCACCTTTTTTATGCTCTACTACACATTTGTGAAATATAATATCAGCTGAGTCATACCTAAAAGTTGCCAAAAACTGATTGATATCTTTATCATAAGTTGAATGAAAAAACTCTTCTTGGTCTTTTATGATTACCTCATCAAAGCTACTATCTTCACTTTTGATTTTCTCTATGACTTGACTATCTTGTTCTAGTGCTTTTATAGCATACCATCTTTTTGTAAGAGGAGCTGTATCATATGAAATTTTTTCTTCTACTATCTGGATTGATGGCTCAAGCTCTTCATAGTTGATCTCAAAAGCACGATATTGTGAACTTTTATTATATGTTTCAACAATAGCATCTAAAATCTTCTCTTTGCCCTCCCCTTTTGAACCACTTGTAGTTACAACTTTTACTCCAAGCATATCAGAGATCTTTTTACTATCTATTTCAAGCCCATAATCAGCTGCTATATCCATCATATTTAGTACTACAACTACAGGAATTCCAGCTTCAAGTAAACTAAATGTAAGATACATACTTCTTTTTATATTTGATGCATCTACAATATTTACTACAATATCTGGTTTTTCATCTATAATAAACTCTTTAGCTACTCTTTCTTCTAGTGAATATGAACTAAAAGAGTAAGTCCCTGGGAGATCTACTATCTCTAAAGAGTGCTCTTTATGCTCTAAAAAAGCTGATTTTTTATCTACAGTTACCCCTGGGTAGTTTGCAATATGTTGATATACCCCACTTAAGAGGTTAAATATCGTAGATTTTCCACTGTTTGGTTGCCCAGCTAATGCTACTTTTATCATAGTTTTTCTACTTCTATATGAGCTGCTTCACTTCTTCTTATTGCTATATTGTATCCTTTTATATTCACTTCTATAGGATCTTGTAAAGGTGCATTTCTAACCAATTTAAGATGTGAATTTGGTACAAAACCCATATCTAAAAATTTCTGAATTATCTTTCTATCACCACCTAATTTTTTGATGATACAAGATTTTCCCTCTTTAACTTCGTTTAAGCTCATTTTATTACCTTTATTTGTATTGATAACAGTTATCGAAATACTACACAAATAATACTTAAATTATTCTTAATATGATAATTGTTATCAAAGTATTTAGATTTTAAAAACTTATATAGCTTTAATACTATTTATTATAAAATAGCTTATGGATGTTTTAACAAGAGTATTTGAACAAGATATTGCTAAGATAGATTTTTATGAGAGAAAAGAGAAAATAACTAATACAAAAACTATCCTTTATGGACCACCAAGAAGTGGTAAAAGTTATATTGCATATGAGTTTTTATTTAACTTTACTAAAGAAAAAAGGCTTTATATAGATCTTGATGATCTTAGAATCAATATAGATACTATCAATAATCATCTTCAAGCCTTTATAGACAAAAACCAAATAGAAGCTTTAGTTATAGATAGCTATAATAGTACTCTTACTATTCCAAATATAGCAAATCTTATCCTTATAAGCCAAAAAGAACTTTTTATAGAAGGATTTGATACCAAGCTTATTATGCCACTTGATTTTGAGGAGTTTTTATCTCAAGATCTTAAACTTCAAAATATAACAACAAGCTTTAATAACTTTTTTAGATTTGGAAATTTTAGTGAATCAATTCCACTAAATGAACACAATAAAATCAAAAGAAATCAAGAAGTTTTAAGACTTTTTTCTAAAGATGAAGTTGAACTTCTTGCACTAAAGACTATAATCAACTCAATAGGAGAGCTAACATCAGTTCATAATCTTTATACTCAACTAAAAAGAGTAAGCAAAGTCTCTAAAGATAGGTTTTATACATTGATAAAAAGCCTAGAAGAGCAGAAAATACTCTTTTTTGTAGCAAAAGAAAATCAAGAAAAAGCTCTAAAAAGACTCTATTTATATAACCACTCTATTAAAAGCTCTGTAAGTTTTGCAAAAAACTTTAAAAATGAGTTTACCAATATGGTATTTTTGGAACTTTTTAACACTCATAAAGATATAAGTTATCTTGATGGAATAGACTTTTATCTACCTCTTAGCCAAAGTGTAATTTTGTGCATACCATTTTATAACGATATGATGGTAGAGCAAATAAGCCAAAAACTCCTTAGTCTAAAAACTAGCTACAAAATAAAAAAGCTTACTATCATATGTGTAAACAATACCCAATCAAGCTTTTGTATTGATGATATAGAGTGTAATGTAATACCATTTTTTGTATGGGCTTTGTTGTAAACTTGACATTTAATAGTGATTTTTATATAATACTGTAAAACTATTTAATATATTAGGATATATAATGTATACCTTAGAAGATTTACAAAAACAGCAAGTTGGACTTAGACTACCAAAGTATCTTGTAAATGAGATAGATGAGTTTACCAAAGAATACTCACTTAACCGTAGTGAAATCATCACCGAATCAATAAAAGCTTTTATAAAAGTACAAAAACAAAGAAAAATTTATGAAAATTTCGATCAATCATGCAAAGAACTAAAAGAAGTCTTAGATACAAATAATCATACATCTCTACAAACCCTTGATGAGCTAATAGATGAACTTAGAGATTAAAGTACTTGATAGCTTTTCTAAGCAAGTAAAAAAACTATCTAAAAAATATAAAAAAATCTCTTATGATTTATGTACTCTTATAAAAGAGCTAAGAGACAATCCAAAGTGCGGTATTAGCTTAGGAGATAACTGCTATAAAATAAGAATAAACTCATCGATACCTATAGGTAAAAGTGATGATTTTAGAGTAATTTATTACTATATAGATCAAAAAGGTACTATTTATCTTATAAGTATATACTCCAAAAGTGATCTTGAAAACTTAGATGATGAGAAGATTTTAGAGATCATAAAAGCAGATAATATAAAAGGCTAAAATTGAAATCTTTAGATTTGTTATCACTTTGTGGTATAGATGAAGCAGGTCGTGGACCACTAGCTGGACCTATGGTATTTGCTGGAGTGGTTTTAAACAAAGAAATAGATGGTCTAAATGATAGCAAAAAACTAAGTGCCAAAAAAAGAGATACCCTATATGAAGAGATTATAAAAAACTCCACATATAAGATAGTATTTACTTCTGCATCTAAAATAGATGAGTTTGGTATAAGCTATTGTATAAAAAGCTCTCTAAAAGAGATTTTAAACTCTATAAAAGCAAAAAAGTATCTATTTGATGGAAATAGCTCTTATGGGATAAATGAGCTTGAACACCTTATCAAAGCTGATGGTTTGATAGCAAGTGTAAGTGCAGCATCCATACTAGCAAAAGTTAGCCGTGATAGATATATGGAAAATATTGCCTCTTTATATCCAAACTACTCTTTTGAAAAGCACAAAGGCTATGGTACAAAAGAGCATATTGAGCTTATATATAAGTATGGGCAATGTGATGAGCATAGAAAAAGCTTTAAACTAAAAAAAGAGATAGAAGAAAAAAGCTTATTTGATATATAAAATCACTACTTTAATTTATATCTTTCAAATCCTCTAAATTAAAACTATCTTTTTGAATTATAGCAATACCTTTTGATATAAGTGAGCTTTTAAGCCCTTCACCTAGCTTAGATGTTATAAAATAATTAACTCCATATTTTACAAAAATATCTGGCAAAATCTGAGTTGGTTTTGCTTTTTCTAACACTACAGGATTTGCTATAAAATGCTTATCAACTATCTTTTTATTTTTGATTTTAAAAATACCAACATATTTACCATCTGGGGCTATCTCATCAAAAACTCTTATAGAGTTTGAACAACATGCTATTATTATACCACTTTCTACAGTTTGTAAATGCAAAGCCTTACCATTTAGTAAAGCTAAAGCTATCTTTTGACGTGCTTTTTTTAGTATCCTTGTAAAAGTAGGTCTTGAAATCTCCATCTTTACAGCTGCTTCTTCTTGATAAAGATCCAATAAATCCATAAGATAAATAGCCTCTACCTCTTCTGGTAAAAGGCTAATCTTCTCTTTTGTTCCTTCTAATGGAATATAATCAGTTACTTTTGGTTTAAAACTTATTTTTCGTTCATTTTTTACTCTTGACAACTCTTTTTTCTACCTTAAAAAATATTTTTAAAAAACATATTTAACATTATACCATTTTTTAAAAAATATGCAAATTTAAGAGCAATATTCTTGACATATGCTCAAAATAGTTATATAATACGAACATATGTTCAAAAGGTGAGGTTATGAATATAATAAAATCAGCTTATCTAATGTACTTTGAGGGTTTTAAAAATATGACTATTGGCAAAACTTTATGGAAGATAGTTTTTATAAAGCTTTTTGTGATTTTGATAGTTTTAAACTTAATAGTACATAATAAGACATTTAAAAGTGAATACAAAACTGATGAACAAAAATCAGAGTTTGTATCATCAAATTTAGCACGGAGGTAGTCTAATGGAAGAGGTGTTGGTTGATTGGAGTAGAGCACAATTTGCTCTTACTGCAATATACCACTTTTTATTTGTCCCACTTACTTTGGGGCTTGGGTTTATTGTTGCTATTATGGAGACAATCTATGTCAAAACCAATGATCTTAGATGGAAAAAAATCACAAGATTTTGGATGACACTTTTTGCAATCAACTTTGCAATAGGAGTAGCAACAGGTATTATTATGGAGTTTGAGTTTGGTACAAACTGGGCAAATTATAGTTGGTTTGTAGGTGATATATTTGGAGCACCTTTGGCAATAGAAGGGATTTTAGCATTTTTCCTAGAGAGTACCTTTTTTGCTGTAATGTTCTTTGGATGGGATAAGGTCTCTAAAAGCTTTCATCTTCTATCAACTTGGCTAGTTGCAATAGGCTCAAACCTATCTGCACTTTGGATTTTGGTTGCAAATGGATGGATGCAATACCCTGTAGGTATGGTATTCAATCCAGATACTGCAAGAAATGAAATGAGTAACTTTTGGGATGTTATTTTATCCCCTGTTGCAATAAGTAAGTTTTTACATACTATTGGTAGTGGCTATGTTATAGCTGCACTTTTTGTAATAGGAATAAGTAGCTACCTTTTACTAAAAGGCAAAGATCTTTGGATGGCAAAAAAATCTATGATTATAGGAGCAACTTTTGGGCTTATTACCTCTTTTTTCCTTATTTTAAGTGGTGATGAGTCTGCATATCAAGTAGCACAAACACAGCCTGTTAAACTAGCTGCTATGGAAGGTATGTATGAAGGAAGCTCACAAGCTGGAATAGTAGCTTTGGGTGTTTTAAATCCAAACAAAACTTTAGATAATAATGAGCCAACATATCTATTTGATATAGAGATTCCTTATATATTGTCGCTTTTAGGTCATCATGATGTAGATGCTTATGTTGCTGGGCTAAATGATTTGGTTTGGGGCAATAGTGAGCAAAATATTATGAGTGCTAGTGAAAAAATAGAAAAAGGTAAAATAGCTGTTGATGCTTTTAAAGAGTATAAAACTGCTATGTCAAACAAAGATATAGAAGGTGCAAGTGTCGCAAAAAATCTCCTTGATGAACATATAGGGTATTTTGGATATGGGTATTTGGACAAACCTGAAGATATAGTTCCACCTATTGGGCTTACTTTTTATAGCTTTCATATTATGGTAGCTCTTGGAATGTGGTTTACTATACTTTTTGCTATAGTACTGTTTTTAGCAACAAAAAAAGAGATTTCAAAATATACTCTTATTTTAAAATCAGCAATAGCTTCTATTCCTTTAGGATTTGTTGCAGCTGAAGCTGGATGGATAGTAGCAGAAGTAGGAAGACAACCTTGGGCAATACAAGATCTTATGCCTGTTGGTGTGGCTGTAACCAATATTTCAAGCACCAATGTAATGATTACATTTTGGTTATTTGCTATATTATTTACTGCCCTTTTAATAGCAGAGATTAAGATTATGACCAAACAGATAAGCTTAGGCTTTGAAGGGAGTAAATGATGTTTGAAGTATTAACATTTTTACAATTACAACAATATTGGTGGATTATTATCTCTTTACTTGGTGGATTATTTGTTTTTATGATGTTTGTTCAAGGTGGGCAAACTCTTTTAAGCTCACTTTCTACCAATGAAGTAGAAAAAACAATGCTTGTAAATAGTATAGGTAGAAAATGGGAACTAGGCTTTACCACATTGGTTTTGTTTGGTGGAGCTTTATTTGCTGCTTTTCCTCTTTTTTATAGTACAAGCTTTGGTGGTGCTTATTGGGTTTGGATGGCAATACTCTTTTGTTTTATTATTCAAGCTGTAAGCTATGAGTATAGAACAAAACCAAACAACTTTTTAGGACAAAAAACTTATGAGTTGTTTTTAAATATCAATGGTAGTTTGGGTGTATTTTTGCTAGGTGCTGCTATTAGTACCTTCTTTAGTGGTAGTGAGTTTTTTATAGATGAGCGAAACTTTACATTTTGGCAAAACGATTTAAGAGGATTAGAAGCACTTTTAAATCCATCAAACTATCTACTTGGATTTGCATTAGTCTTTTTGGCTAAAATCCTAGGAGCTTTGTACTTTATAAACAATATAGATCACGAAGCTATAAGAAACAGAGCTATCAATAGTATTAAACTTAATATGTTACTATTTTTGGCATTTTTTCTTACATTTTTGGCTTGGATTTTAACAAAAGATGGATTTGCAATAAGTAAAGATGGAGTTATTTATATGCAACAATATAAATACCTACTTAACTTTATAGAGATGCCTATAGTTTTGGCTATGTTTGGTATCGGTGTAGTTATGGTTATTGTAGCTGTATTTATGACTATTATATTTAAAAAGTCTTGTTGTATCAAAACAGGTGGTGTTGGAGTTGTCCTTACTGTTATGGCTCTTTTACTAAATGTTGGATTTAACAATACCGCTTATTACCCTTCTACTTATGATTTACAAAGTAGTTTAACTATAATGAATAGTTCTGGAAGTGTTTATACACTTACTGTAATGGCTTATGTCTCTTTGATGGTTCCTTTTGTTTTAGCATATATCGTTTATGCTTGGTATCAAATGGATAAGATCAAAATCACAAAAGAAGAGATAGAAGCAAATAGTACACATAATTACTAGGAGTTATAAAATGATAGATTATACAACTTCACTTATATGGCTTACATTATGGCCAATAGTGATCTATATTGGATATAAATTAAGTATTTCAAATATTAAAGAAAAGGAAATAAAATGATAGCAATACCTGTTAAAACAGATAAAGAAAATGGAGTACTATCTCCATTATTTGGCAAAGCAAAATATTTTGCTTTTATACAAAATGGTAAAGTAGAGATCAAAAAAAACGAACATAGCGGTGGAAGAGCTGTTGTTAGATGGCTAAAAGATCAAGGTATAAACAAACTAATCACCTCTCATATGGGTAAAACTCCTTTTGAGTTTTTGCAAAATCTTGGTATAAAAGTCTATTTTGCTGGAGAGGAGAGGATAGAATTAACCGATCTTTTGTTAAAATACTCAGATGGGGACTTAATAGAGCTTACAAACTCAAACTTTGATATATTTATCCAAGAAGATGATCACCACCATGGAACAGAGCCCCACCATCATCATAGCCATAATGAGTCTTGTGAACATAAATCTCATGAGCCTTGTTGTGTTACACAAGGTAGAGAAAGAGGTATGGGTGCAGGTAGCGGTCAAGGTATGGGACTTGGAAGATCTAGTGGTCAAGGTCGTGGACTTGGAAAAGAAAATGGACAAGGACGAGGTATGGGACAAAATAAAGGAAACTTTAGAACACAAGCATAAAAAAGGTAGATATTTATGAAAAAAACAATTTTAGGACTTATTGGCGTTGTAATACTTATATTAGTGGGTAGCTCTATTTATGAACAGTTAAATAAAAAGGGTGCAAAATCAAAAAGGCTAGATTGTCATAAAAACGTAACCGTATTTGAAAGAGTCTATCATCAAGATAGACTTCTTTCTATCAAAGATCTACTAAATGATGGTAAATTTAAGCTTGAATTTAGAGTAGAAAAATCCAAATATATGGATACTCAACTTTTTGAGTATGTTGATATAGAGCAAACACAAGATGAGATTTTAAACATTTTTAACCACAAAGAAGATTCCAATACTCTTAAAGTCAAAGTTTTATTATATGAAAATGATAAAAAAGACCCAGGTAAAAAGAGCAAAGAAGCATTGCTTTATGCTGGGTATTTGATGTTTGACTTTTATTTGGAAAATTCTTTAGTTTATAAGATACAAATAGACTTTATGGATATGCAAGGGCATGATATAAAGCAAACTATAGAGTGTATAAAAAACTCAATTATTACTATATGATAAATTTTAAGTTAAATAATTTTTTACCTCCTAAATAATCATTATTTAATCTAATATTAATCAACTCTTAGGTAAGATTATATCCAAATGCATTTGGAGGATTTGCGACATTGAAAGAGATGATGCCTAAACCGACTATTTTGATAGTTGATGATATGACAACAAATTTACTTTTGTTATCAGATATTTTAAAAGATGATTATAAAATCAAAATAGCCAAAAATGGATATACAGCTTTAGAAATAGCAAATGGTTCTGATGAAATAGATTTAATCTTACTTGATATTGAGATGCCTGATATCAACGGATATGAGGTATGTAAAGAGCTAAAAAGTAGTGATAAAACAAAAAATATTCCTATAATGTTTGTAACTGCTAGAAGCAATGAAGCTGATGAAGAGTATGGGCTTAACTTAGGAGCAGTTGATTATATAATCAAACCATATGCAAAACCTGTTTTAAAAGCTAGAATAAAAAACCAAATCCATCTTAAACAAAAAACAGATCTACTAGAGCAGCTTTCTATGTATGATGGACTTACAAATATTAAAAATAGAAGATTTTTTGATGAGAGCTTTGATAAAGCTTATCTAAATAGCAAAAGAGATAAAACAGATATCGCTATAATGATGATAGATGTTGATTTTTTCAAACTATACAACGACAATTACGGACATGGAAAAGGTGATGTAGCTTTGCAACAAGTTGCATATGCACTTAAATCAACTCTTAAAAGACCAAAAGATTTAGTAGCTAGATATGGTGGAGAGGAGTTTGTAGTACTACTTGAAGATATAGATGAAAAAGGGCTTCAAACAGTAGCCAAAAACCTACTCCAAAATATCCAAAGTCTAGCCATAGAGCATAAATACTCTCCTACATCAGATATCTTAACTGTTAGTGTTGGTGTTGCTTTTTATAGTTCAAAAGAGGATGTCCCAAAACTCAAAATACTTATGAGTGCAGATGAAGCACTATATAAAGTAAAAAATTCTGGAAAAAATAATTACCTAATAAGCTATATATAAGATGATAGAAACTCTTTTTATTACACTTTTTATACTTTTATTATTACTAACTTTTTATATATTAAAGCTCTTTATTGAAAATAAAAAACAAAAAATCAGATATAAATCTATCCTTGATTCACAAAATAATATTGTTCTTGTAACAACAGGATCACAAATCAAAGCTGTAAATCAAACCTTTTTAGACTTTTTTGGATATCAAAGTCTAGAAGAGTTCAAACTAAAATACCATTGTATTTGTGATCACTTTATACCAGAAGATGGCTATTTGGCTAAGGTAAACAATGGCTACTCATGGGAGCAATATATTCTTTTAAATCCAGATATTAGCCATCTAGCAAAGATAAATATTGATAATAAAGAGTATATTTTCAAAATATTTGTTAATAAAATAGAAAAAATCTACTCTTTAGATGAGATAATAGTTACACTAGTAGATCATACAAAAGAGATAAAAACAGAACTTGAACTTATAAAACAAAAAAACATAGCAATAGAAGCAAATAATATAAAAAACCAATTCTTAGCAAATATAAGTCATGAATTAAAAACCCCTATGAATGCCATAATCAATCTAAGTACTCTAAGTCTAGAGACAAAATTAGATGAAAATCAATACAATCTACTCTCTTCTATCAATGGTTCAGCTAAACTTCTACTTTCTATAATAGATGATATTTTAGATATCACTCAAATAGAAAAAAACGAACTCTCTATAGAAAATAAAGCCTTTAATCTAATAGAACTAAGAGATGATCTAAATAATATATTTTTTACACACTCCATAAAGCAAGATCTAAAACTTATTTTTGAGTTTGATAATGATCTTCCAAAAGTTATTGTAAGTGATAAAATAAGACTATTACAAGTTTTATCAAACTTTTTAAGCAATGCTTTTAAGTTTACAAACAAAGGAGAGATAAAACTTAGTGTAAATTTACTAGAAAAAGCAGATCCCAAAAAAGCAAAAATAAGATTTAGTGTCAAAGATAGTGGTATAGGTATAGATGACAAAAACAAACAACAAATCTTTGAAGCCTTTACTCAAGCTGATAGCTCTCACAATAGAAAATATAGTGGAAGTGGCTTAGGTCTTGCAATATCAAACAATATCATCAAACAACTAGGAACAAACATCGAGCTTATAAGCACTTTAGATAAGGGAAGTGAGTTTAGCTTTGTACTAGATTTAGATGTTTTTGACTGGGACAATGATCTTTATTTTAGCCAAAGTTCATCTACTACTAGCTCTTATCCTATTTTAGATGATCTAAATATTTTACTTGTAGAAGACAATGAAATAAACCAAAAAGTTGCTGCTATTATTTTGGAAAAGTCAAAAATCAACGTAGATCTAGCCCAAAATGGCAAAGAAGCTGTAGAGATTTTTAAAGCAAATCAAGATAAATATGATCTTATTTTGATGGATTTACAAATGCCGGTTCTTTCTGGATATGAAGCTACTATACAAATAAGAGAGTTTAATAAAACTATTCCTATTATTGCTTTGACTGCTGCGTCTTTGACTGAAAATAGACAAAAAGTTATAGATGCTGGTATGAATGATCATCTATCTAAACCTATAGATAAAGAGTTGCTTTTTGATACTATTATCAAATATACAAACAAATCCAAAGAAAATATAGACTATATACAAATCGAAACATCTCTTACAAACAATACCCTAAATCTTCAAACTCTAGAAGAAAACCTTGCAAATAAAGAGTTAGCCACTAAACTTCTAAAAACCTTTTTATCTCAACTAAATGGTGAGTTTAGCAATATCATAGAAGAGCTTTTAGCAAATAGTAAAGAGGCTAGATTTTTAGTCCATGGACTCAAAGGTATAAGTGGAAATCTAGGAGCTAATAAACTCTTTATGATATGTCAAAAGATAGATGAAAAGTTTAAAAACAATCACTTTGTTAGCCCAGAGAGTATCAATGCTTTAGCCAAAGAACTAGATAATGTCAAACAAGAGCTAAACCATATCATCAAAGAGCAAGATGTTATTATCGATGAAGATATAACAAAACTCTCGCAAAAAGAGCTAGATAAACTTATAGATAGTTTTATATCCAACCTTCAAAGTGGAGATCTTCTATCTCAAGAAGATCAAAACTTACTTTATACTAACCTAGAAAAATATAATCTTCTTTTAGCTTATGAGCTAGAAAAACTAAAAGAGTCTATAGAAGAGTTTGAATATCATATAGCATTAGAGATTTTATCAAATTTAAAAAAAGATTAAAATAAATATTTAGTCAAATTTTAAATTTTTTTTATATTAAAACTATACTACAATTAACTTCTAGTTATATTTATAATTAGTTTTATTAATACAAAGGAAATCAAATAATGAAACAGATGTTATTTAAAGAAAAATACCCAATCTATGTGCTGGAAATCAAAAAAACTGAAACTACATATAAAAATATTGATGAAGTATTTGAGTTTTTAAAACAAAAGATTCAAAACCACCCTGTAGGTGTATTTATCGCTTCATTTGATCATATGGCTCATACAAAATCATTTGAAGATTATGTTGTAGCTGATGGTATAATAGATGCTAAAAACTTAATATTTTGCTTTGGTAAAGAGATACCAACAAGTAAAATTATGGCTGTAAGACCTAGAAGTATAGGTGCTTGTGAGTTTGAAGATCATTTTGAATTTTCTATTTTAGAAGTTCCAAATGAAAACCTACATCAAGTAGTTGAAAACTGGATCAAAGAAATAGCTAACAAATAATGCTTATAGATATCCCAAACTATAAAAATCTTGATATCAAATATCTTGTATGTGATTACAACGGCACTATCGCCAAAGATGGTAAATTGCTTGATGGTGTAGGAGAGTATCTAAACTCCCTTTCAAGCTATTTTGAAGAGATCTTTGTTATAACTGCTGATACCTTTGGTAGTGTCAAAAAAGAGCTTTCTAGCTTTGATATCAAGATAAAACTACTCTCAATATCCAATCACACACAAGAAAAGGGTGATTTTATAGAGTTTTTGGGATCATCTCATACCTTGGCTATAGGCAATGGCAATAATGATGTTTTGATGCTTCAAAAAGCTGCTATCTCTATAGCTATCATAGGTGATGAAGGGTGTAGCTCTCAAGCTATACTAAATAGTAAAATCACTACAAATAATATCCTAGATGCCTTATCTTTAATCAAAAATCCAAAAAGACTAATAGCAACACTTAGAGCGTAGTTAATAGTTAATAGTTAATAGTTAATAGTTAATAGTTAATAGT
>Ga0172377_10002033_pt1 | contig 20684 bp, 17 predicted proteins | sample Pumphouse3metaG_FD_119749 | JGI IMG/M metagenome (GOLD analysis project Ga0172377, IMG submission 119749) | Leachate microbial communities from a municipal landfill in Southern Ontario, Canada - Pumphouse #3 metaG | ecosystem: Engineered > Solid waste > Landfill > Unclassified | place: Canada...
GCGATCCTTTACTGCAACAAAGCAATGATCGGTTCGTATTGTGGTGGCACATGTAACGAAACCAATATTTCTGCGGAAGTCACGACGAATATTGCCATCGCCTGCAACGCCAGCCAATGCCTGGCGAAGCCGGGCATGGGCTTTGACGAAGGCTATATGATTGTTAAAAATGAGATGAACCGTGTATTGGAACGAATTCGAAAACGATAGGAGGGGCTGGCAATGAAAACAGGGGTTGCCGGAACCAAAGAATCCAACGATGCGATGATCAGTGTCTTTGAGAGCGATATGTTGGAAATCGAGATCCAGAGTATTGTGGACCTAATGTATCATGATCAAATTGAAAAAGTGATCCGGGAGACGCTCAAAGAAGAACACATCCAGAACATTCGCGTGGTTTGCGTTGACAAAGGAGCGCTGGACTATACGATTCGAGCGCGGTTGATCACGGCATTGAAACGGATGAAGAGCGATGATTAGAAGCGCTCTTTTTATCCCAGGAAACAATCCGTCGATGATGCAAACGGCGGATGTGTTTGGGGCGGATTCCGTCATTTTTGATTTGGAAGATTCGGTTCATATCAACGAAAAAGCAAGTGCTCGCAATCTCATCAAAGATTACTTGTTAGGGCATCCGGTGCTGCCTTCAAAGGTCATTCTCCGAGTGAACGCTCCGGATACCGCTGATTACTCTTTTGATCTTCAATTGCTGGATACTTTGAAAATTGATGGGATCATGTTGCCAAAGGCAAGTGAAAAGTCGACAAAAGCACTGGCAGAGATGCTCAAAATAAAGGAAGAATCGCTCGGCCGCCAGTTTGACATCATCCCGATCATCGAGCTTGCATCATCGTTTTTGGAACTGAAAAATATCGCTTCTGTAAAGGGAGTAACGGGCTTGTTGCTCGGTGGGGAAGATTTTTGTAGTGACATGGAAATCAAACGCACGCGCGAGGGAAAAGAACTGTGGTTCCCAAGGGCGGAACTCGCCATCGTCTCTAGGGCTTTGGGAATCGATGCGATCGATACACCGTTTGCGGATGTCAATGACGACGAAGGATTGACACAAGACGCGTTGATGGCATCCAGTCTCGGAATGACGGCCAAAGCCGCCATCCATCCCCGGCAGATTCCCTTGATCCATGCGGTGTTTTCACCCTCTAATGATCAGATCCTCTGGGCAAAAAACGTCTTGGACGCCGAGAAAAAGGCCTCGAAAAACGGTCTCGGTGTTTTTAGTTTGGATGGGAAAATGATCGATCAGCCAATCATCAAACGCGCTCGGACGATCATGCAAAAGGCCCAACGATACGAAGTGGGAGTGCCAGAAAATGAAGAATAGTCTGAATCGGGAAATTCCTGATGGCTTGAAACCATTTCAATCTAGTTCTGATTTTCGTCATCAAGAACGTCGGTTAATACCAGAAAAATCGCCCGTTGATCAAAGCCTTTTTTATTCATCTCTCGAAGCGGCATTTCTGGCAATGGATATAAAGCCAGGCATGACACTCTCCTTTCATCATCATTTGCGAAGCGGTGATCAAGTGATCAACCAAGTGGGCGAGTTGATTTCAAAGTACGATATTAAAGGACTCACCTTGGCGCCTAGTTCGATTTTTCCGGAATACCGCTTAAGCGATTTGATCATCCGACAAAATATCACCCAAATCGTGACCAGTTATTTGAATGGTCCGGTTGCGGATACCATTGCCAAAGGCCATTTGGCGGGAGAACTGATCATGCAGACACATGGGGGGAGAGCTCGGGCGATCGAAAGTGGCGAGCTTGCCATTGATGTGGCATTTTTGGCTTGCCCGGTCGTAGATAAAAGCGGAAACGGTTCCGGGGCATATGGCAAAAGCGCCTGCGGAACACTCGGATACGCGTGTAGCGATTGGCGATATGCCAAGAAAGTGATTTTGGTCAGTGATACACTCGTCGATAAACTGGATTCCTATCAACTCGATCATTCGCATGTGGACGGTGTCGTCATGGTGGATTCAATTGGTGATCCGGCGGGGATCGTTGCCGGAACGACCAAGATCACCAGAGACCCGATCGGACTCAAAATTGCGGAAGACACCGCCACGCTCTTAACCGAACTAGGAGTCATCCGCAATGGCTTTTCGATGCAGACGGGAGCCGGAGGCACGTCGCTCGCCGTGGCGGACGCTGTCAAAAAAGTCATGTTAAAAAATCAGGTAAAAGGAAAATTTGCCTCAGGTGGAATTACCGGATATTATGTCGATATGTTGAATCAAGGTTTGTTTGAACATCTTTACGATGTCCAGTGTTTCGACTTGGAGGCGGTGGAATCCTACCACAAGAACAAAAATCACATCGGAATTTCCGCTTCGGAGTATGGGAACCCTTTTGAAAATAAGTCTGCGGTGGACAGGCTGGATTTTGTGATCCTGGGAGCCACAGAGATCGATCTGGATTTCAATGTGAATGTCACGACCGATGCTTTCGGGAAAATCATTGGCGGATCAGGTGGACATGCGGATACCGCGCACGGGGCAAAAATCACGATAATCACCTCGACATTGACCAAGGCCCGGATTCCGATCATTCGGGAGAAAGTTCGAACAATCACCACTCCGGGGTCGGATGTGGATATCTTGGTCACAGAACGAGGGATCGCCATCAATCCGTTAAGAACAGATTTGCTGGAGAAGTTATCGCACTCGCGACTGAAAATCATGACGATCCGCGAGTTGTTGGACCTCACCTATGCCATCGCTGGAAAACCGAAAGAAATCCCTTCGGGAAAGAAACGGATCGGTTATCTCGAATATCGGGACGGCTCTGTGATCGACAGTCTCTATGATTCACCGCTTTATTGAAAGGATTGGCTTTTGTGGAAGCGAAAAACAAGACGATCCAAGCGAATAACGACCGGATTTTGGAAGCGCGAGAAGAGCGAGCGACAATCATTCAAACCTATTTGAAGGAGTTCAATGCGGTCGTATCGGTCAAAGCCAATATTCCCGGGAACGATAAACACCAAAAAGAAGCATTTTTGTTGGTTCGGTATTTTGCGAACCACTTTAAAAAACATCATCCCAAACTTGCGAATGTGGTCAATAGCCCGGAAGGACCCGGCGTTTTGTTTTGCTTTGAGAATGATATTCCGGAGGGGTTAAAAAGCGAAGCTTGCGACTTAGAAGAAGAAGATCCGTGGGGGCGGCTCATCGATATTGATGTGTACGGTAAAGATGGGATTTTGTCACGCAAAGAGCCGCGAAGATGTCTGTTGTGCGATCAAATCGCTTTTGATTGCATCCGCAATCAGCGGCATTCAGAAAGCGACGTCTTGGATCGGATCCGATCGATGATTCTCCAGATTTTACCAATAATCTTCAATGATCTAATTAAGAAATCCATTCAAGATGAACTCCGATTGGAACCCAAGTTCGGGTTGGTCACGCCCTCTTCCAAAGGGGCTCATCCGGATATGGACGTTCATTTGATGCAAGCAGCCGCCCAAGCGATCACGCCATATTTAGTGACAATGGCGCTTTGCGGATGGGAAGAATCGACAGCGGAAGAATTGTTTAGTCAATGCCGAAAATTGGGGCTAGAAGCGGAAAGAGCGATGTTGGAAGCGACTCAAGGAGTCAATGCTTATCGGGGACTGATTTTTAATTTGGGAGTGGTCTCTGCCGCCGCGGGAAGATTGTTGGGATCCTCGGGTCATTTGTTTGAATTGTTTGAAATAATCAAACAAATGACAAAAGGCATCACCAAAGAACTGGGTACTGGCGAGGAAACGTTCGGCAAAAAGGCTTATCGGAAATATCGGCTTAAGGGTGCCAGGGGCGAGGCGGAAAAGGGCTATCCTGGAGTTCAAGAAGCACTGAGGATATTGAAGTCGAATACACGGATCGACCGGCTCAAAACATTGATGTTCCTCATTGGACACATCGAAGACACGACGCTTTTAAAACGCGCTGGTTCAATGGAAAAATACTTGGAAATCCAGTCCATGTTTGCGAGATGGACCGATATGAGCGACGCTGCTTTAGCCTCATTGAACCAAGATTGTATTGAGAAAGGCTTGAGTTTTGGGGGAAGCGCCGATTTGTTGGTGGTGATTTGTTTTTGCTTTCGACTAAAAGAGCAATTCTATTTTCCGCTTTGAACCGAATGAGCGAATGTCTCTATCAAAAAAAACATATAAAAGAATCCTTTTTTGTCAAGCGTCTTTTCCTTGACTTTCCCTGTCATGAATAGTAAAATTGTCTTGCGAGACTTGAAAACGAGCGAAAATACTCGTTAGAATGTGGTCCGTTTCGCTTTTGGAGGTTTAGCTCAGCTGGGAGAGCATCTGCCTTACAAGCAGAGGGTCGGCGGTTCGAGCCCGTCAACCTCCACCACTTGCCGAAATAGCTCAATCTGGTAGAGCAACTGACTTGTAATCAGTAGGTTGCGGGTTCGATTCCTGCTTTCGGCACCAGTATGGTGATGTTGTCAATTGATGATAAATCATGACTTAAAAAAAGGCAGTTCAATCTGCTTTTTTTGTTGCGTCGAAATAAAAAAAATCGGTTATCACAAAGACTGATTTTCGTTGATCAATTGTATCGTTCAATGATTCCGGTTATAATTCAGATGACGATGAAAAGGAGATCAAATATGGTATCAGAATGGGTGATTTTCTTCAGTGCGTTTTTTATTGTGTTGGCAATCGTTGCCAGTTTGTTTGCACTTAGAACCATAAGAAAAGAGCGTCAGAAAAGAGAAAATCAACCAATTGAAACGTTGCCAGCGATGTTTTTAGGGACAAACTATCCGTTTGATTCACAATCTTCACAGGAAACAAAGGGAGATATCGTCACATTTCGCTTGAATGACCAACGGATCATGTCTTTTAAGGTGAAACCAAGTGTCAAGCAGTTATACCAAAAGGGAGAGTCGGGGCATTTGTCGTTTCAAGGACCCGAGTTTGTGGCTTTTATTGTCACTGGGAAAAACCAAGATCCGGAAGCAGACTCTTCTTTCGTCTCAAAAGAACCCGAAGCCTCTGGAGTGATGGTTTATGGAGAAGCGAGGGGACTTGGACTGTCAATTCCATCTCTTAAACCGCTGCATTTCTCGCAACAAGACCTTCAGAGGTTGATTGATGATCTAAAAGAAGAAGACAGCGACTGGTTTTTGGTGATTCAAAATGATCGGGGCGAGAGTCTCCAAATCGAAAGAGAAAATGATTTGATCCGAAAATGCACCTTATGGAAAGAGGGAGTGGAAAGTGCAACAGAACTTTCTCATAAGGATTTAACTCGCCAAGTTCGACAACTGTTTTAATGTAACAAAAAATCGTTTCAATCAAGCGGCTCGTCTTGAAACAAGTAGCGATCCAAATCGATTTCGCCTTGTTCGACCCAAACGCCTTCAGCCATCAGGCGTTCGCGTTGCTCTCTCCCGCCATCGCCGGGCAAACTGATTTTTCCTTTGGCGTTGATGACGCGATGCCAAGGCAAATCGTATTGTCGACTCATGGAATTCAAAATTCGGACCACTTGCCTGGCTCCCCAAGGGTTGCCGGCCAATATGGCGATTTGACCGTAAGTCATCACTTTTCCGGAAGGAATCTTTTGGATGATTTGAATCACTTCTCGCGTAAAATCAGTCATTTTCCTTACCTCCGAAGGCGGAGAACATACCATAAAGCAACTCTGGATTCATCATATCACGGGAGGGGTCTCTCGACAATGGCGAAGGGGATAATTCTCGATTTTTATGGTCGTGAATCTTCCGGTGATGTTTGGTACATCTCATTGCATTTCAGAGGGGCGTGTGATAGAATACAGGGGAAAAAGAGGGGCTGTAAATGCAGAAAAAGATTGAAGATTTTTTAAAAAATCAGGGATATACATACGCGGTGATTGAACCTGAAAATATCATTTACCGCGAAGAATTTGCGGCGAAATGCCGAATGAACTATTGTGGTAGGTATCAAAAGTCGTGGTCTTGTCCACCCGCAATCGGGGATATTGAGGCAATCAAAAAACGGGCAAATGATTTTTCGACAGCGATCTTGTTTCAAAAAGTCTTTCCGTTAGAAGACATTTATGATGTGGAAGGAATGGATGCTGGAAGAAAAATCATCATGACCGATACCCTCACGCTGCAGGATGATTTAAAAAAGGGCAACGCTCCTTTTTTCATGTTAGCAGCCGGAAGCTGTTCGCTTTGTAAAGAATGTACCTATCCGGATCGTCCTTGTCGTTTCCCCGAAAGAATGTTGATATCGATGGAAGCGCTAGGTATTGATGTAGCGGAACTGGCAAGGCGCTATCAACTCAAATATTATAATGGTCCGGCTACCGTGACTTATTTTGCCATTGTCTTTTTTTGTGAATGAGATGATTCGAGTCGAAGTGATCGAAGCTGGGCAGACCCGAATTCTTCAAGCAAACCCGGGGGATAATTTGTTGCGCTTGCTTCAACAAAACGGTTTTTTTGTGCAAAGCCCGTGCGGTGGCAGGGGCCTTTGTAACAAGTGTTTGGTCAAACTTCTCCCAGAAGGCAACTTCGTGAAATGTTGCCAAACTCAGATTGAAACCGATTTGCAAATCGAAGTGTTCCCAACAAAAGGGAGGGGTTTGGCAAACTGGAACGAGAGACGTTCTGTGATGGCACGAGAAAAAGGCATGGGTGTGGCTGTGGATTTGGGGACGACGACGCTTGCGATCTATCTGGTTGATTTGGAAAACTCCCGAGTGTTATCTACCGACACTTGTTTGAATCGCCAAGTCACTTTTGGGGCGGATGTCATCTCCCGGATCAAAGCGGCCAATGAGGGACATTTAGAAGAACTGGCGGAATTGGTTTGTGAAGATATCAACCGTTCAATCGCAGGCTTTAAACAGATGTTTAAACTCTCGGTTATTGATAAATTGTATCTGGCAGGAAATCCGACGATGCTTCATATTATCGCCCGAGTCTCTCCAAAATCACTAGGGGTTGCGCCGTATGTTCCCGAGTTCATTGAGAAGAGACAAATCTCAGGGAACTCGCTCCATTTAGATGCTTCTGAAATCACATTGATGCCGTCGATCAGTGCATTTATCGGAGGCGATATCACCATGGGAATGGTTTTTTCAGAGTTGGAAAAAGAAACCTGCTCATTGCTTGTGGACTTAGGGACAAATGGAGAAATGGTGCTCAAAACACCGACCGGATTTTTTGCAACGTCGACCGCGACCGGACCCGCATTTGAAGGTGCCACAATCACCATGGGCATGGGAGGCGTGGAAGGGGCAATCAACCGAGTTGAACTAATAGATGATGAATTGCTCATAACAACAGTTGCGGGTGCTCCCAGGGGGATTTCTGGTAGCGGATTAGTCGATCTGGTCGCAATTTTGGTCAAGATTGGATTCATTGATGAGACCGGTCGATTTGATCCGTCCGTCCACCATCCATTGGGGAAGTGTTTTCAAGGTGACCGTTTTTATTTGACCGAGAATGTTTTTGTCAACCAAGCGGATATCCGCGAGTTCCAACTTGCCAAAAGCGCCATTATTTCCGGAGTCTTGACTCTCGCGAAAGTCGCAAAAGTGACGCTTGAACAGATCGAGACGATCAACTTGGCCGGTGGATTCGGTTTTTACTTGGATCTGGACAATTTGTTGACAGTCGGCATCTTTCCGGAAGCGTTTCGGGGAAAGATCCGCTCGCTTGGAAATGCATCCGGACAAGGATTGATCGATTGTTTGCTTGATAATGACAAAGTGACACTTGCCACGCAGTATGCCAAAGAGTCCACAATCATCGATTTGGCCTCTTTAGCGGATTTTGTGAATCTCTTTGTCGAACACATGTGGTTTACACCCGGAGGTGATCAGGGTTGAAAGTATTTTTAAGCGACTATAAACTGGATCAGGTGTTGGATTTTTCGGATCTGAAACATTTGTTCAGCCATTTTGCCAACTTAACAGAAATCGATGTCAGTCTTCATGATCAAGAAGGAAGCGAGATTCTGACTTACCGGGTGAATCCCGAGAAAAGCATCTGCGAATTAGTGAAAGAAAAACAATCTGGATGCAATATGCAGATGAAATATGCCGGACTCAAATCCGCTGAACTCGGAGAACCTTACATTTTTCAATGTGGAACCATGGTCAAATGCTCCGTTCCCATTCTCTTTGAAGAGAAATTTATAGGCTCTTTGGCCTGCGGACCGGTGTTGTTATGGGAAGCCGACGAGATTGCCAAGAATGATTTGGCGGCTTTTGCCAACAAGTATGATATTCAAAAAGAAAAAGCCGAAGAGATTTTGGGATGTGTCAAACAATTGACACCGGAAAACATGAGAAGTGCAGCGGGCATGCTTGCGGTCATGGTGTCTTATATGTGTAAGGAAGAAAGCATCTTCCTAAAGCAGCGCGCAAAGATCACGAAACAACAAGATCGGATCGCAGATCTGCTCGCCGAAAAGCGAGTGGCCACTTCCAGCCTCGAAACGATCGAGCGTCGCAACAAATTCAAAAAATACCCGTATGAATTGGAAAAAGAGTTGATCGCTTTTTTGCAGACGGGGAATTCCACGAATGCAATGCAAATCTTAAATTCCATTTTAGGAGAAATCTTTGCTCTCTCTTCCGGCAACCTCGAGTCGATCAAAGCCAATATCTATGAGTTAACAGCTGTCTTGATGCGCGCAGCAGTCGATGCGGGGGTATCCTTGTCGGAAATGAATGAGATCTTAAAGAAAGTGACCATTATTTTGGCGGATGAGACCCAATATGATGAAGTCTGTCTTTTGACAACGGAAGCGATGGAAGCAATCAATCAAGTGATTTCCAGCAACCGTTTCACCAAGAAGAGCAATGAAAATCTGATCAATGCGATCAGTTACATTAAAAAGCACTACCGGGAAGACCTCTCGTTGGATATGGTTGCTAAAAACGCATTTGTCAGCAATTATTATCTGTCCCATTTGTTTCGTGATGAAATGAACATGACTTTCAGCGATTATGTCAATAAAGTTCGAATGGATGCGGCGATCAAACTGATGAAAGAGACCAAAATGTCGATTCAAGAAATAGCGGTGCAATCGGGATTCGCGGATGCCAGTTATTTCACTAAGACCTTTAAAAAATATCATGGAATTACGCCCAAAAAATACATGAGTCTCTATTTTTAGTCGAAAGCCTTCCAATCAAGGGAGGTTTTTTTTAACAAATAAGTCCTATTTTATAACAATTTATCCGGTGTTATATGTAAGCGTTTTTAGTTATAATGGATTCGTAAAATAGAAAGGATTGACTAGAGATGCTCCTAGAAGAGATTTCTTTGCTTTTACAAAAAGGCAAAGCAAAAGAAGTGAAAAGCCTGGTTCAACAAGCGCTTGATGAAGGCGTTCAACCGGCGGATATCCTGAACGAAGGTCTGATCAAAGGCATGTCGATCATCGGCGGAAAGTTTCGGAATAACGAAGTCTTCGTTCCGGAAGTGTTAGTGGCTGCCCGTGCGATGAATTTTGGCTTAGAAATTTTACGGCCGGCATTGGTCAGAGACGGCAATAAAGCCAAAGGGAAGGCCTTGATTTGCACAGTGCACGGAGACCTTCATGATATCGGAAAAAATTTGGTCAAGATGATGATTGAAGGACAAGGAATTGAGGTCATCGACTTAGGTGTGGATGTGGCTCCGGAAGTGATCGCGGAGGCCATTCAAGAACACCATCCCGACCTTCTTTGCCTCAGTGCGCTTCTGACAACCACGATGATGAATCAAAAAGTGATCATTGATTACTTAAAAAAAGCAGGAATTCGAGATCAAGTCAAAATCTTGGTGGGCGGGGCTCCGGTAACGGAACAGTTTGCCCGCGATATTGGTGCCGACGCGTATGCGGCGGATGCGGCCAGCGCTTCAGAATTGGCGCTTGCTTACTGTCGGTAGGTGGCGAAAGATGTTATTAGACATCCATCAATACAAAATCAATATCGACAAGACCTTTCAGGAAAACTATCAATTGTACCATGATGCTTATCATAAACGTCCCGGGAACGTCAGTTTGCGGGTTTTGCCACCGTGTGATGTCAGTTTTTATGAGAAAATAGATCTCACTAAATACGATTTCGAGAAAGATATCGAGCAATATACTACCGATCTTCTTGGCTTGTTGGATCAGTCCTATCAAACTCGGAAAACACTCGATGACAATATGATTCCCACCGTCTTTCCGATTTTGGGAATTGGCGATTATTCAGCGTTTTTAGCGGGAGACATCATTTTTAAACCCGATACGAGTTGGGGCGAACACGTGCTAAAGGAAATTGATGATTGGAAAAAACTGCCACCGTATGGCTCGACCAAATGGTATCGTCTTTTTATGATGATTACCGAACGGTTGATCCAAAAAAGTGCAAAACAAGGAATCCCGTATATGCGAGGATTCTTCTCGCCCCTTGATCTCGCCCATGCGCTTCGAGGAGAAGACATCTATTATGATTTTTATGACGAGCCGGAAAAATTACACGAATTACTCGATTATTGTGCGACTATGACCATCCGCTTTGCGGAAGATATCTATCGACTGGTCGATAAATATGGTAAAGACACAACCTATGGAACTTGGTATACCCGTAAACAAATCAACATGTCCGAAGATATAGCCTGCATGATCAGCGGCGATACGTACCGGGAATTTTGCCGACCGCATACCCAACGAGTCGTCAATCATTTTGGGAGCGGCTATATGCACTGCCATTCCCGGGCGATGTATTTGGTAAAAGAAATATGCGATATGGATCACATCGTCCATCTCTGGTTGGCCACCGACCCGAACCAACCTCGACCGATCGATCATGTGGCCAAATTGGTCAATGACGCTCAAGGTGCTGTGATGGCAATCGACTGCGACACGTTTGCGGAAATCGAAAAAAACTATGAAGCCATGAAAAAAGGCAATTTCTCCATATGTCTTCCGGTCAAGTCTGTGGAAGAGGGAGAAATGGTGATTCAACGTTTCCGACAATTGGAAGCGACACATCGCTAGATAACCAATCGTTTAATATAATAGAAAGGAACAATCGGATGAAGAAATGTTGTCTTTTTCTCATAACTTTGATCTTGACTTGTTCGCTTTCCTGGGTGGCAACATCCAAAGTTCAAGCGGCAGATGCGGACGTCATCCGCATTTGGTTTAGTCAATATGAAGCAGAAAATGCAGCGCTCCAAACAATTGCGGATCGTTATTTTTCCGAGACCGGGAAGGAAGTAGAGGTCATTCCCCGTATCAATGTCTTTAACGCCGTCAATGATTTAGTCAACAACGCGACACTCTCTGAAAGACCAGACATCGTTTTCATGCAAGCGCCGGATATCGGAAGATTGGTCGCAAGCGGGTATTTAGAATCTTTGACTGATAAAATCGACGATGAGCTCCGGAGTCGATTTGTCGATGTGGCATTTTCCGCCTTTCGATTGAACGGCGAAATCTATGGCATTGGTTATTCGGTCGATACGTCGGGACTCCTCTATAACAAAGACATTATTTCAGAAGCCGAACTGCCAAAAACGTGGGAAGAGTTCTTTGCTCTTGCAGAGACAAAGACCGTGATGGACGGTGATAAAATCAGCGTCCATGGCACACTGCTCAATTCCCGGGATATGTGGTTCACCTATCCGCTGATCAAAACTTACGGTGGGTATTATTACGGGACCTATCCCAACGGTGAATACAATCCGTATGATGTCGGGCTTGATAACGAAGGCATGTTGGATTATATCGCCCAAATCAAGGATGCCCAAAATAAAGGACTGGTACTGACCAATAAGATTCACGGCGAAAGCGAGATTGTCTCTCGATTTGCGAATAATCAGGTCGGGATGATTCTTTATGGGTTATGGTATGCCTCCACCTTCCAACAAAAAGGCATCAATTACGGCATCGCGTCCTTACCGGATTCGAAAGACGGAACGATCTCGCGGGCATTGACCACTGTTCAAGGGTTTGTCATGAATCAGTTTTCACTTCATAAAGAGGATAGCTGGGATTTTCTTAAGTATATGCTTGAAGATGAAAACCAACAATTGTTGATCGAAGCAGGGAACGAATACGAGAGAAAGTTAGGAACTAGAAATCCGGCATCCTTGGCCGTGATCGAAAGCGACTATATCCAATCATCCGCTGTTTTATCATCACTGAGCGAGCTCAGTTCCGAGTGCGAACCGTTCCCCAATATTCCCGAAGGACCGATCTGGTACAATTACACAACAACCGTGTTCCAGGCGATATTCTTTGGGGATCAAAGCGGCGAATGCGACGCAGAAATTAAACTCGCCGAGCTCGCCGATAAGATCCGCGATGATGTCCGGCTGATGAATTATCACGCCGATCAAATAGAGCTCCCTTCGTGGGTCATTCCGGCAATCATTGGAGGACTGTTGGTTTTATTGATTGGCTTCTTCCTCTGGAAAAGAGCCAAAAACAGGAATAAACCAAGATACTTAAGATTGCCCTCATGGAAAGAAACATTGATCGCTTGGGGCCTGATGACACCGCTATTGATATTATTGTTGGTCTTCTATGTTTATCCGATCATTCATAATTTTTATCTGTCATTGACAGACTATAGCGGTATCAATCTACGCGACTATGGCTTGATTGGTTTTTCGAATTACAAGGACGTATTTGTCGCCGGACTGGACGGATTGATATCGATGGTCATCTGGACAATCACTTTCGCAGTCGCGGTTGTGACGGTGTCGTTTGTCTTGGGAACATTATTGTCGACTTTGCTTCAAAAAGCGGGAATGCGGATTGCGAGAATCTACCGAATCGTCTTCATTCTTCCTTGGGTGATTCCGACAGTGATCACGCTCCTTATGTGGCAAGGGTTGCTCGAAACGGAGAACGGACTTGTCAATCAGATTTTGGGAGTGATCGGGATCCCGAACATTCCTTGGCTCTCACATCCGGTGGTAGCCAAACTGTCGACAATCCTGGTGATGACTTGGTTTTCCTTCCCTTATTTTATGGTGATTGCGAGCGGACTCTTACAAGCCATCCCCAAAGACTATTATGATGCTGCCAAAGTGGATGGCGCAAGCAGCGCTTATATTTTCTTTTCCATCACTTTACCGTTGGTATTCAAAGCTTTGATTCCGACATTGATCATGTCGTTCATCATGCAATTCAATCAATTTGGTGTGTACATCTTGACCGCTGGTGGACCCGCAGCTGATAAAATCGGCGCACCGGGATCCACCGATCTTCTCATCACTTATGTCTTCAATACCGCCTTCAATACCAATCGCTATGCCGTGGCGGCGACCTATTCCGTGTTGATCTTTGTCTTCGTCGCGCTGTTTGCGGTTGTATCGATGCGGATCACCCGAAAGGTGGCGGAAAGCTGATGAAGAAAAATAAAGCGCGACTAGCCAAAGTAATCATGCATCTGTTTTTGATTTGCCTGCTGATTGTGACCATCACTCCGTTTGCGTATATCATCATGATTGCTTTTGGGAAGAATATTGTCGGCACGTCCGCGACCATACCCAAGGAATTCACCTTGCAAAACTTCCAAAGATTGTTTACGGAAACTAAGTTTATCCATTGGCTAGGAAATTCACTCATCATTTCGCTATTCACAATGGTTGTTGCGACGCTGTTTGTGAGCATTACGGTTTATGTATTTTCCCGTCTCCGTTTCCGCGGGCAAGGAAAGTTGTTTCAGTTCATCCTTCTCATCCAGATTTTCCCTTTGACGCTCTCCATGGTGTCGATCTTCCGGATTTTTGTGACACTGGGGATCTTGAATGACCTAAAAGGACTGATTATTGTGAACTCGACGATTTCCTCGGCCGGATTAGTGTTGCTGGCAAAAGGTTATTTCGATACGATTCCTTATGAAATCGACGAGGCGGCAATGATGGACGGCGCGACGAAATTTCAAACGTTGGTGAAAGTGATCCTTCCACTTGCCAAACCGATGCTTGCCGTAGTTGCGATTCAAAGTTTCGTTATCGCTTATAACGAATATGCGATCGCTTCCACGGTGATGACCCAAGGACTGGATACCATGCCGCTTGCGGTGGGGCTCCAATCGATGATTACCGGCCAGTACGGCACCAATTGGAGCCTGTACTGCGCTGCCGCACTCTTGGGATCGGTTCCGATGATCTTACTTTTCTATTCGTTACAAAAATACTTTATTGGGGGTTTGACCGAAGGATCGGTCAAATTCTAAGGAGACAACAATGGATAAGACAGCCATACTGCATATATCCAGCGGAAACTATTGTTATCCAATCGGGTGCGATACGCTCCGGGTGCGGATTCGGGTGCGGCGAAGTGAGACAGAAAAAATAATCCTTTTCTACAAAAATCAATACAATCATTCACCGCATTTCTTTCAGGTAGAGATGCCTCGGTTGTTGGAAGATCAGGATTTCACTTATTATGAAAGTCCGATTCAAATTCCCGAAAAACACTTCAAATATTACTTCCAAATTTATCCCAAAGCGGGGGAGCCGCTTTACTATGCTTCCGATGGCATCGTCGATGAACCAAAGCCGGAAAACTTCTTTTATTATCCGGCCATTAACAAAGATCAGATTTGGCAATTGCCGGATTGGGCAGAAGGAGAATCCATCTATCAGATTCTAGTCGATCGTTTTTTTGACGGAGATCCCGCCAATAATCCCCCCATTGTCAAACCGAGACACGCTCTTCCTGACCGTGAAACCTATTATGGCGGTGATTTTGCCGGCATTATCCAAAAAATGGAATATCTCAAGTCTTTGGGAGTAAAAATCATTTATTTATCGCCGATTTTCCAATCGCCAAGTTATCACAAGTACGATATCTCTGATTATTATGCCATCGAAACCATTTATGGTGGAAAAGAAGGACTCAAACAACTGGTGAAGACGGCGCATAAAGAGGGAATGAAGATCGTTCTGGATGCCGTCTTTAACCATTGTTCCAGCGAGCATCCATTCTTCCAAGACGTTTTATCTAACCAAACACAATCGCCTTATTGTTCTTGGTTCCGGATCGATAGTTTTCCGGTTTCCTTGGAAAAAGGCAATTATGATAATTTTGCAAACGAAGTGCCTACCATGCCCAAATGGGAGACCACGAATCCAGAAGTCATCGAATATCTTACGAATCAAGCCGTTTATTGGATTCGAGAAGCCGATATCGATGGATATCGCTTTGATGTGGCTGATGAGATCAGTCATCGATTCTGGCGAGCGCTTCACGAGAAGATTCGCCACGAAAAGCCAGAGGCATTGCTGATTGGCGAGATCTGGAATCATGCATGCGCCTGGCTGAATGCCGCCGAACTCGACACCGTGACCAACTATAAATTCCGGCAATACCTGTTGGCATTGCTGGAAGAAAAAATCACGCCTGATCGCTTTATCCATCTGATTCAGCGCAACAAGAGCTTATATCAAACGCCCGCAACTCATTACCTCATCAATCTAATGGGAAGTCATGACACCTTAAGACTCGCAACCGCCTTGAACAATGAGAAGAAGCATTACCTGGCACTCTCGCTGCTTTATTGTTTCGAAGGCATGCCGCTCCTTTATTATGGTGATGAGATCGGATTAGAAGGCGATGTCGATCCCGACAATCGCCGGGCCATGCTCTGGGACCAACCCGAAAGCGAAGCTCAAGCAATGTTTCGTCACATTGCGAAGTTTCGCTCCGAATCAATGATTTTGAAAAAAGGCGAGTCAACGTTTTTGGAAGGTCAGCCGACGAGTGTGCAATTTTTAAGAACGTTTGACAAGGAATCGATTCTGGTAGTCGCAAACATCGGGACTACCACGCTCAAAATCGATCAACGCCAATATTCTTATCTCATCGGAAAGGCGCATATTGAAAAATCTGGCTACTTTGTGCCACCGATGTCGCTTGCTTTATTTTTAGTAAATCAATCCAACCAATAGGATGAGATAAAAGGAGGATTTGAATAAAATGCAAAGATTGTTTCGATTTGTAGCATTTTCACTGCTTGCATGCCTGACTTTCGGTGGGCTGGTTGCCTGTAATGATGATACAACAGCCGCAACCGACGTCACCACGACCACAGCAGCGCCCACTTCAAGCGGAGATACAACAACAACCGCAACCGAGGCGCCCACGACCGCCAACACCAGCCCGTATTTTCTAGCGGGAAATTTTTCCGGTTACGTCGCGAATGACGAGGATTTTCGGATGACCGAAATCCCTGATCGGGCCGGTTGGTATCAGATCACGGTGTCTTTGACAGTAGACAACCGCGACAACGCCTATGATGGTCACTATTATAAAGTGACCGATGGCACCTGGACCACCTGCTATGGCACGGATAATTACGCGCTTCAACCGGCACCGGCTTCACCGACCGGTGGAGGGTTGGGATCGATCTGGGTCTATGATAACATGGAACTCACGGTTTTGTTTGATTCCAACACCCTCACCATCTATGACAATTCCATGGAACGAGAACTCGAAAACCCAGTGATTTACGGCGATTTCTCCAATTGGTCGTTATCGGATGAAGCCGCTGTCGTTTTGACGGAATCAGATGATGACAACTTATTTGTCGGGTCTTTGACATTGCCGGCATATACCGGAAGCGATGAATTAGGATATTCCTTGGCTGTCTGCTTGTCGGAAAAGTATTATGTCTGGCAAGGAAGTGGCTCTTGGGGAGCAAACGATCAATATCTCTTTGACGGCAGTGCCGGCGGCATGGGACTGGTGTCTCATTTAAAACCGGAAGTTGAAACGACGTATGACCTCGTCTACAATGCCACCACCCATATCACCACCGTGACTGTGACGTTGGCAGAACCGGTGATTTATGGCGATTTCTCCAATTGGTCGTTAACGGATGCGGCCGCGGTCTTTTTGACCGAATCGGATGATGATGAGAACTTATTTGTCGGCTCTTTGACATTACCGGCTTATACCGGAACCGATGAATTAGGATATTCCTTGGCGGTTTGCCTGACCAAACAACTCTATTTCTGGGAAGGCGTCGGTTCTTGGGGAGCTGGTGAACAATATCTCTTTGACGGCAGTGCCGGCGGCATGGGACTGGTGTCTCATTTAAAACCGGAAGTTGAAACGACATATGATCTGGTGTACAATGCCACCACCCATATCACCACCGTGACTGTGACGTTGGCAGAACCGGTTATCTATGGTGATTTCTCTTCTTGGTCACTCGATCCAGCAAATGCCATCGTCTTGAACCAAGATGCCGAAGATGAGAATCTATTTATCGGCACCTTCAACATGCCAGCTTATACCGGAACCGGTGAAGGCTATATGCTCGCTGTCTGCTTGACCAAACAACTCTATTTCTGGGAAGGCGTTGGTTCTTGGGGAGCTGGCAAGCAATACCTCTTCTCCGGAGATGATGGCGGGATGGGGAAAGTCACGTATTTGGATTTAGATGAGGCGATGGAACTCGTTTTCACGTATAATGCCACAACGCATCAAACCTCGATCACGCCACCGACTGAGAAATCGGTTGCGCCATTTGAAAAATTGGCAGCGCCGACATTATATGGGACCTTTACCCGAGTAGATGATGATAGCCAATGCTTCCTCTTAGAAGGAGAAGGAGCGGCCATTATGACGAAAGTCGTCGGTGAGACCGACCTTTATGAAATCACGCTAACATTGCCGGTATTCGTAGCACCCACAACAGGTTATTATACAGCAGATGCCGGTTATCGGTTTATTACTGTACTAACGAAAGCCAACGTTGGTTGGGGCTATTATGCCGGAGAACAATATCTCTTTGACGGTTCACCGGCTGGAATGGGCGGAGCGACCATTATCAATATCACCGAAGCCGGTGCTTACCGCTTTGTCTATAACGCAACGACAAATGTAACAACTTATACGAAAGTCGAATAAGAATTCTAATAATTGATGGGATGATGACATGTTCAGAACCGCAAGCTGGGTACCCGATTTTCGACATCTCGAAAAGGTACTGCAAAAGCAAAAACCGGCACGACCGGTCTTCTTTGATTTTATTATCGGCAATGATAAAGAAAAACTGTTAGTGGGAAACGACTATTGCGTCGAAACTGAATTTGACCGGGTCGTGACGACGATCAGGGCTTTTGATTCGGCCGGATATGATCATGCCCCCATCATTGTTCGCGGACTTACTTTCTCTCGGAAAGACGATCCGTCGCATCACGGTGAAACCAAATCATTAAACAGCGGTGCGACGATCGTCGATCGGGAAAGCTATTTGGCCTATCGCTGGCCAGAGATTGACAATTGTGATTTTAGTTTGATACCGGAAGCGGGAAAATATTTAAGCCGACATGTGAAGTTCGTTCCCTTCAGTTTGGATGGCATTTTGGAAAACACTATCGGAATTATGGGGTATGAAAACTTATGTTTTGCTCTCTACGATGATCCTGAACTGGTAAAAGATGTCTTTTATCAGGTGGGGAGACGCATCAAAGCGTATTTCGCCCGCTGTCTCGAATATCCCGAAGTCGGTGCGATCCTTTGTAACGACGACTGGGGGTTCAATTCCCAAACAATGGTGCCGCCCGCTCTTCTTCGTGAACATGTGTTTCCTTGGTATCGAGAGATTGTGGCACTTGCGCATCAAAAAGGCAAGTATGCGATATTGCATTCTTGCGGGTATTTTGACGATATTATCGATGACATAGTTCACGATATGAAATTTGACGGAAGACACTCTTACGAAGACAAAATCAAACCGGTCGAAACCGCCTATTCTCTGCTGTTTCCCAAAATTGCGGTCATGGGCGGAATCGATGTTGATTTTCTAGCAAGATCCACACCGGATTTGATCCGGAAGCGGGTGAAGGATATGTTGAGACTCGCTTCCCAAGGGGGCTATGCATTAGGATCCGGCAACTCTGTACCGGATTATATTCCCAATGAAAACTTTGTCGCGATGCTTCAAGCGGCATATGAAATGGACGGAACCGATCATGATTGATAAACAAAAATGGCTGAATAAAATCAAGGAAAACCGAAACGAATCCATGCCGATACTGACGTTTCCAGGAATACAAGCTCTGGGGATCACGGTCAATGATTTGGTGAATTCGGCAACGCTTCAAGCTCAAGTGATGGCACACATTGCCAAGACCTATCCGATGAGCGCCGCTTTATCGATGATGGACTTATCGGTGGAAGCGGAAGAGTTCGGCGCAAAGATCCGTTTCTTTCCAATGGAAGTACCCACGGTGATCGGCGCGGTGATCAATAGTCCAATGGACGCGATGACATTGATGGTGCCTCAATTAGGAAACAAACGGACAAAGACGTATGTCGAAGGCGTACGGCTGGCAAAAACCTTGATCAAAGACAAGCCAGTTTTTGCCGGAGTGATCGGACCCTTTTCCTTGGCCGGCAGGCTGATGGATATGACGGAGATCATGGTCAATAGCATAATGGATCCCGATATGGTCCATGTGACGCTGGAAAAAGCGACGGCGTTCATCCAACGTTATATTCTCGCTTTCAAAACAGCAGGGGCCGATGGCATTATCTTGGCCGAACCGGCCGCAGGACTATTAAGCCCGGAAATCTGCGAGAAATTTTCCAGTTATTATATTCGAAAGATCAAAGCGGCCGTATCGGATAGTGATTTTCTTTTCATTTATCACAATTGTGGCAACGTCGTTCCGTTAAAAGACACCATTTTATCCATCGACGCGGATGTCTATCATTTTGGTGACCACATCGATTTGGAAGATATGTTGAAAATATTTCCAAAAGACAAGCTGATCATGGGGAACATTTCCCCGGCAATGCTGTTAAAAAAACAAGATCCTGAACAAATCAAAATCCAGGTTCGAGCGTTGTTGGAAAGGCTGTCTCCCTATGATAATTTCATTATCAGTTCCGGGTGTGACATCCCTCCGGCAACACCGCTAGAAAACCTGGATGCCTATTTTGAAGCTATTGATGAATTCTATTCAAATAACAGAAAATGAGCCATATCGAAGTGTATCAATTCCCTTTTGATGGGGAAAATCAAAGCAAAACAGTGTCTTTTTATCTTCCAGAAAATTGGGATTGCGCGAACAAAACGATCCCGCTTTTGGTCATGCATGACGGACATAACCTATTTTTTAAAAGTCAGTCGGCGTTTGGAGAGACTTGGAAGGTAAAAGAAACGTTGGATGAACTTTATCAAACGACCAACCAGCAGTTATTCGTTATCGGTATCGCGGCTCCATCGATAGCCCGCTTTGATGAGTATTCTCCGTTTCCTTTGTCTTGTGATCCAAGATATTTATCGTTTCAACCGGATCATCTTCCCGGAGGCAAGGGAAACGACTATCTGAAATGGATCCGCCTGGTGATTCTTCCCTTCTTTCTTTCGAAATACCCAATTGATTCCAAGCGCATTTATATGGCCGGATCATCAATGGGCGGATTCATTTCTCTTTACGCCGGATACAAGTATCCGAATGTTTTCAGCAAGATTGGCGCGTTCTCACCGGCGCTTTGGTTTGCGGATAAAGCGATGACCTTATTTATCGACGAAAATCACAATCGAAACACCGGGATCTATTTGGATGTTGGAACCAACGAAACCAGCAATCCACAAGTTTCTGATTTTCCAGATATTTACCTTTCCAAAGCGAGACAGCTTTATCAGCTGTTAAAAAGAAAAAATACAGCGAATCTATGTTACGTAGAGGAA
>Ga0172377_10002034_pt1 | contig 20684 bp, 14 predicted proteins | sample Pumphouse3metaG_FD_119749 | JGI IMG/M metagenome (GOLD analysis project Ga0172377, IMG submission 119749) | Leachate microbial communities from a municipal landfill in Southern Ontario, Canada - Pumphouse #3 metaG | ecosystem: Engineered > Solid waste > Landfill > Unclassified | place: Canada...
CAGGTATGATGGATGCGCAGGGTAACCTGAAGTGGAGTGCACCTAAGGGAAACTGGACGGTGATGCGATTCGGTCACACCAGTACTGGAACGGAAACGCACCCAGCTAATGATATCACGGCAGTCGGACTGGAGGTGAACAAACTGAGCAGTCAGGCTCTGGATGCCTTCTGGCACGATGGCGTGCAACCTATCCTGGACTATCTGGGTCCACTCGTAGGCCCGGTGCTCGATAATATCCTGGTGGATAGCTATGAGGTGGGTTCCTCAAACTGGACGTCAGGTTTTGACCGCGAGTTCCACAAGCGCTTGGGCTACAGTATCTTTGACTATTTCCCCGCCATGGCAGGCTACTGCGTAGGCAGCGGACCCGAGAGTGAGCGTTTCTTGTGGGACGTGCGCAAGGTCTGCTCCGATGTGATGGCTGAAAACTTCTACGATCACTTCCGCGACCTCTGTCACGAGCACGGACTTAAGTTCTCCTCCGAGCCCTATACAGGTCCCTTCACCGCCATGCGTGCCGGCTCGTCAACTGATTTTGTGATGGGCGAGTTTTGGATGGACAATGCAGGAGTTAATATCACCTCCAAGATGGCCGCCTCAGTGGCTCACCTGTGCGGTAAGAAGCTGGTAGGTGCCGAAGCCTTTACGGCAACCCGTGATAATGCACGTTATTCCAGCACGCATGCCGATTTGAAGGGTGTGGGTGACCGTTTCTTCTGCGAGGGCATCAATCAGTACGTCTTCCATACCTTCGTGCATCAGCCTGCCGATGCAGCTCCCGGTTATACGCTGAGTGGCTACGGTCTGCACTTTAACCGCCTGAATACACTCTGGCCACAACATCACTACTACATCGATTATGTAAGCCGTTGTCAGTACTTACTACAACAGGGTAGTTTTGTGGGCGATATACTGGTGTTCGAGGGCGAGTCGACACCAACAGTGGGCGTTGCGTACCCCGAGGCTAAGACCGAAGGATTTGATTATGACATGGTGTGGGCCGATATGATGTACCAGCTTACGGTCCGCGATCACCTTATCTATACACCTGCAGGAGCTTGCTATAGGGTTCTTATGATGCCCAAGAGCGAGCAGATGACACCTCAGATGCTGCAGAATATTAAGCGACTGGTGGATGCAGGTGCTATGGTGGTAGGCAAACGTCCCATGGTGTCGCCATCGCTTCAGAGTTATCCAGCTTGCGATACGCAGGTGCAGCAGTTGGTGCAGGAATTATGGGGCAGTGGCAATGTGCGCGATATCAGTGGCGTGGATGCGTTGCTTAAGGCAGGCGTGGAACGCGACTTCTGGACCGCCAGTCACAATGGCGGTTTCTGCTTTATTCACCGCTCCAGCGAGGAGGGCGAAGTGTATTTCATCTGCAATCAGCAGAAGCTCATGCGCCAGATGGAATGCTCGTTCCGTGTCAAGGATAGGATACCCGAGTTATGGAATCCTCTGACCGGTGAAATACAGGCTGTGCAGTCCTACAGATGTCAGGACGATGTAACCACCCTTACCATCCCCTTCCAACCCATGCAGTCGTGGTTCGTGGTATTCCGAAAGCAAGCTGAATCCGCATCTAATACCCTTACTGCCAAGAAGACGGGACCGCTGAAACCCCTGGATGGCCTGGAAATCCTCAAAGCCGAGTTTAACAGGTTTGTTCCCAATGGTATTGTGGATAATTCCGATAATATACGTGAGCTTGTCAGGAATAATCGTCTGGATACGTGGTGCAATAACGGCAATTGGGGCGATCCCGCTCCAGGTATCGTCAAGCACATGAAGATCACCTATACCGTCGGAGGCGTTCGCAAGGTACTCTATGCGACCGAGGGCCAGCATTTTATGCTCCCCATGCCTGGAGACAGTGGTGAGCTGTTGATCGAAAAATCCTTCTATGGCGCTGTACCTGCCGATTTGGACGAAGAGAGCATGTCTCATTCCGATGCTACAGATCAGCTGAAACAACTTATTGCAGAGGGCCAGTATATGATTCCCGTGGACAACAGATGGGCCGCGGGACGTACCTTCCGCAAGGAGCCTATGCTGCGTGTCAGCTACAAGGCCGCAGGCGAGACGTTCACCCAGGATATACGTGTAGGCTCCTCGCTGGATCTGAGCAAACACGACGAAGGTATCACTACCCATGCTGCCATGACGCTGGACGGAGTCTGGGCAGTCAGCTTCGATGGCATGGACGCACCTGCACCCACAATCTTCAACCAATTGCAGTCCTTATCGGACAGCCAGGACGAGGCTATCCGTCACTTCAGCGGAACAACCATCTACCGTCAGCAGATAAGTGTGCCTAAGTCGTATGTATCCCAAAAACTACGTACTCGCCTTGAACTGGGCAAAGTGGTCGCTGCTGCCGAGGTATTCATCAATGGTCAGTTGGCAGGTAATGTGTGGTGTGCGCCATACTATTTGGATGTAACAGGCATGCTGCATGCCGGTAAAAACGATATCGAGATACGCGTATGCAACCAGTGGGCCAATCATCTCATCGGCGAGGAGAAGACAGGTAGAAAGAAGACCGTCTCCAACAGTCGTTACTGGAACAAAGATGCCCAACTCCTCCCTGCCGGACTTATGGGACCTGTGGTGCTGCGTGCCATTAAGTGATATATAGTTATAATAATTTTATGATTTCACCCTTCAGTTTAGGTATGACACTTGCTATGACTTGGAATGGAGCAGTAGAAACCACAAAATATCAATATCAAATTCAATTATTACCAACCAATTAGTCCCTATAAAACCTGCGTTTGTAATACTCAATAAATCAAGATGTTTATTTAAAATTATCTTGTAATAAATTACTTCATTTCATATTAATTTTTTATTTTTGTGTGTAAATCAAATTTTCAAATAGAAAATCTCTAAAAGATATAGTAATATGAATTCCATTTTACGAGTAATGGAGTAATCGCTTATTTAATTAAGTGAATAATTATTGGAAAATACATTTAAGTTTCACAAAATAATAAACAGACTATAATGAAAAAGACATTTTTAATTTTAATCTTTACTTTGACAACATTTGTCTGTTTCGGACAAATAGAACATTTAGAACCAGCAAGAGATTTTAAAAATTACGAAGGTGAGTCAAAAGTATATTATGATAATTTGTTTTCAAAACTTTACAAAGAATTTTCACAAACACCTTATGCTCGTTACACTTCAATGCCTTCATTTACTAGTCAGTATGCATTTTCAGTTGAAGCAACAGACGGCAAGTATTACATTATTTCAAATTGTTTATCAGAAAATTTTTGGTATGCTAGAGAACGTAATAAGGTAAAAGTAATTACTAATAAAACTGAAATTGACCATACCCTCTATTCAAAAATTGGAGAGTTGTTTCAAATTTTTGTCGAACAAACGAAAAAAATAGAAACTGACGGTGTAAGTTGTTCTTTTGTTACTGCTGACAATGACACAATTGAAGGTGTAAAAAGAGTAATCAAACTTGATGGTGAAGTTTATTATTTTACTATAACTGATACTAATGGAGAAATTAAAACAGGTCAAACTTGGTCTCCAAACAAAGATTCAATGTTGTATAGACTTGTAAATGTTTGTGATAAGTTGTTTTCATTAGACAGTAAATCAAATTCTACAATGACAGACATTTTAAATGAAATTGATACACTAATTGAAGATTATCGATATTTAATTGATCATGTAAAAGATGATAGATAAAAATAATTAGTTTTCATACATGCTTTTTATTTTATTTAACCAAATCGATGCAACGTTTTTTGTTAGTTTGCATCTATATAAATATGACGGTGCTTGAATAGCGGATATTATTACTTAAAATTTACCTATTATGAATTTAAAATTAAAGTCACTCATATTTTTGTCGACCACTTTTATATTATTATGTTCAAGTTCGTGCGAAAAGAAATCGGTAGACATTGATCCATCCAAACTTTCTGATCCTATAAAGATTGAATTGCGTTCATCAGCAGAAAAAGCAATATTGCGTTCCGATCAGAATTTTGCTTTTGACATATTTTCGAATGTGTTTAATGAAGAGTTAAAGGATGAAGATAATAATTTTATGATTTCGCCCTTCAGTTTAAGTATGGCACTTGCTATGACCTGGAATGGAGCAGGAGGAACCACAAAAGAAGTCATGCGAAATACTTTAAAGCTGGGAGATTATTCCGATGACGAAGTCAATGGTTATTATAAAAAGCTGAAAGAAGCGCTACTGAAAACAGACCCAACCACCAAATTATCCATAGCCAATTCAATTTGGACCAACCAATTTGTTCCTATAAAGTCCACCTTTATAAAGACAAACGAAGAATTTTTTGACGCCACTATTCAATCTGTTAATTTTGGAGACCCTTTGACCGTAGGCCTTATAAACAAATGGGCATCAGACAATACCAATAATTTGGTTAAGAAAGTATTAGATAAGACCGATCCACAAGATTTAATGTATCTGTTAAATGCCATATATTTTAAGGGCATTTGGAGTACAAAATTCGATTCCAAAAATACAAACAGGCAAGATTTTACCTATGAAAACGGTGCAATCAAAAAAGTAGATATGATGCATTTGACAGCCGATCTCAGGTATTCCGAAGATGAATTGATGCAAATTGTTGAGTTACCCTACGGGAACAAGGCGTTTAGCATGATTGTGTTGCTGCCTAAAAAAGGGAAACAATTAAAAGATTTGAATGTTGCGTTGACCACGCAGGACTATTTGGCGAATTTGACTGCCGGATTCAGTAAAGCCGAGGTTTTTTTGACGCTACCAAAATTCAAAACCGAGTATTCCAAGAAATTGAATGACGCATTAACCAATATGGGCATGGGAGAAGCATTTACAGATGCCGCAGATTTTTCGGGAATGTCCGATGCTTCGGCGAAAATAGCTTTTGTAAAACAGGATACCTATATCAGTACTGATGAAGTAGGTACTGAAGCCGCTGCTGTTACAACAGTTGGAGTAGTATTCACTTCCATAGGAATTTCAGATAAGGTAGTTTTTAATGCTAATCATCCATTTATATATATTATCCGGGAGAATTCAACAGGTGCAATTTTATTTATGGGCACTGTAAAGAATTTCGACTAGAAAGCGTGTTTTTTTAAGATTATTTATTTCTAAACTCAAATCACTCAATATGTTTTGCATGTTGAGTGATTTTTTTATTTAGATAATTTGATGATTTACAAAATTGAACGAATAGAAGTATTAATTAATTGATAATCATATGAAGTTTGACATTTAGGACAACATTTAATTTGGTTGAAAAAAATAAATGGCAGTATATCAGACATATAAAAAAATAAACGGAGAATTTTATAATTTGTTGAAAACTATTTGTCTGATTAATTTGTTAATCCAAAATAAATACTTAAAATTGCATTCCGTAAATCGGGGATACTTTTCCTGTTTTTCCATTTGGAAAACCGGAAGTCATAGACTATTAATTAATTAACATTCATTATATAATAATTGCTTATGGAAAAAAAGACTTACACTTTTGATGAGGCTTTTCAAGCGTCGCTTGATTATTTCAAAGGTGATGAACTTGCTGCGAAAGTTTGGGTAAGCAAGTATGCATTGAAGGATAGTGAGGGCACTATTTATGAAAAATCCCCTGAGGACATGCATCGAAGATTGGCAAATGAGATTGCTCGTATAGAGAAAAACTATTCTAACTCGTTAAGTGAAAAAGAATTGTTTAATCTTTTCGATCAATTTAAATACATAATTCCACAAGGAAGTCCGATGACCGGTATCGGAAACAATTTCCAGGTTGCGTCACTGTCTAATTGTTTTGTGATTGGAATGGAGGGGAGTGCTGATTCTTATGGTGCAATTATTCGTGTCGATGAAGAACAGGTTCAATTGATGAAGCGAAGAGGTGGCGTCGGGCATGATTTGTCACATATTCGTCCCAAAGGATCTCCGGTGAAAAATTCAGCACTAACGTCAACTGGACTGGTGCCGTTTATGGAAAGATATTCCAATTCTACCCGCGAAGTAGCGCAGGACGGACGAAGAGGAGCTTTGATGTTAAGTGTATCAATTAAACATCCAGATTCAGAAGATTTTATTGATGCTAAATTAGTGCAGGGAAAAGTTACCGGTGCCAATATTTCTGTAAAGATTGATGATGAGTTCATGAAGGCTGTTGCTGAAGATAAGGACTATGTTCAGAAATATCCTATTGATTCAACGAATCCTAAGTTTACAAAGACAATTAAAGCCCGTGAATTATGGAACAAAATTGTACATAACGCATGGCATTCGGCAGAACCCGGGGTTCTTTTCTGGGATACAATAATCAATGAATCCGTTCCCGATTGTTATTCAGATTTAGGATTTAAAACAGTATCCACTAATCCTTGTGGTGAAATCCCTTTGTGTCCGTACGATAGCTGTCGTTTACTTGCTATCAATTTATATTCCTATGTGATAAATCCATTTACAAAGGATGCGTACTTTGATTTTGACCTATTTAGCAAGCATGTACAGGCTGCTCAAAGGATTATGGATGATATTATCGATCTGGAATCAGAAAAAATTGAGATGATCCTGGATAAGATTAATAAGGATCCTGAAACCGAGGAGGTTAAATTCACAGAACGACATTTGTGGGAAAAAATACAGAAGAAAACGTTGCAGGGTCGTCGTACCGGTGTGGGTATCACAGCCGAAGGAGACATGCTGGCCGCTTTGGGTCTGCGTTATGGTACAGACGAAGCTACGGATTTTGCAGAAAAAGTGCAAAAAACACTCGCTGTAAATGCTTATGCTTCTTCTGTTCAAATGGCTAAAGAACGTGGTGCTTTTGAGGTGTTTGATGCACAAAGAGAAGTCAGCAACCCCTTTATAAATCGCTTGAAAGAGGCTGATCCTGAAATGTATGAGAATATGGTGAAATACGGTAGACGTAACATCGCTTGCCTCACCATCGCTCCAACAGGCTCAACAAGCTTAATGTCTCAGACAACTTCGGGAATTGAACCAGTGTTTCTACCAGTTTATAAACGTCGCCGTAAAGTGAACCCTAATGATCAGGAATCGCATGTCGATTTTATAGATGAAAACGGTGATTCATGGGAAGAATATGTAGTTTATCACCATAAATTCCTCACATGGATGGAAGCAAATGGTTATGATAGCGGTAAAAATTATTCTTCGGAAGAATTGAATGATTTGGTTGCCGAATCCCCTTACTTCAAAGCAACTTCCAACGATGTAGATTGGTTACAGAAAGTGAAAATGCAGGGTCGAATTCAGAAATGGGTAGATCACTCAATCAGCGTAACCATTAATCTTCCATCTGATGTTTCTGAAGAGCTTGTAGGGCAGTTGTATATAGAGGCGTGGAAGAGTGGTTGCAAAGGTTGCACTGTTTATCGTGATGGTTCTCGTGCCGGAGTACTTATTTCAAATGAAAAGGAAAAAGAAAAGGATAAAAATATCGAAGAAGACTGTTATGAATTGCCCTCAATTGTGACCAAACGTCCAATAGAATTGGAGGCAGATGTTATCAAATTCCAAAACAACAAGGAAAAATGGATTGCTTTTATCGGTTTGTTGAACGGAAGACCTTATGAGATCTTTACGGGTATGAACGATGAGGATGATGTTATGATTCCTAAAAACGTATTGCACGGAAAAATCATCAAGGCTTACGATAGCGATGGACGCAAGCACTATGATTTTCAATTCCGCAATAAACGTGGATACAAGATTACTGTTGAGGGTCTTGATAGTAAGTTCAATCCCGAATTTTGGAATTATGCGAAACTGATTTCAGGAGTATTACGATATGGAATGCCAATTGATCAGGTTATTAAACTAGTTTCGGGACTGGATCTGAAAAGCGAAACAATTAATACCTGGAAGAATGGTGTAGAACGATCGCTCAAGAAATATTTACCGAACGAAACCGAAGCCAAAGGTCAAAAATGCCCTGTTTGCGGTCACGAAACTCTTGTCTACGAAGAGGGGTGCCTCAAGTGTAGAAACTGCGGTGCTTCAAAGTGTGGGTAATTATACAGTATTATTGTGACTTTATCAGGTGGAAGAAGATGTTTTCAGAACTGTTGTAGGTTCAGCTGATGGTTTAATAACGGAGAAAAAAAGCAAGTTTCTTTCTTTTATTCATCATGTTGAATCGGCAGAAAAGGCTAAAGAAATCGTGGATGAGTGTCGTAAGAAATATTACGATGCTCGTCACGTTTGTTGGGCTTATATGCTTGGATGGCAACGAGATGATTATCGTTCAAATGATGATGGAGAACCATCAGGAACAGCTGGTCGCCCAATTCTGGGACAAATAAATTCTCACGAACTTACCGATGTGATCGTTCTGGTGGTTCGGTATTTTGGGGGCACTTTGCTTGGAACATCGGGACTGATAAAAGCTTACAAAGAGGCCACGGCAGAAGCTATTGCGAATGCTGAAATAATTGAAAAAACTGTAGATGAAGGTGTTGTAATTCATTTCGATTATCAACTCTTAAATGATGTGATGCGAGTGTTAAAACAGTTTGAATCTGTTCATTGGGAACAAGATTTTAAAGAGAGTTGCATTATGAGATTAATGATTAGAAAATCGCAAATAGATCTGCTAACAAGCACATTAAGAGCTATATACGGGGTAGAAGTCAAATCGTTGAATCAAATTGATAAAAAATGAGTGAGAAAGAACTATTATTTGAAAATAAATTTGTTCCTAACACAAAATGATTACTTTTGCACCCATATTGACTTTTATAAATGAACTTTAATATTGAATGGAGAAAAACCTGGTTATAGTTGAGTCGCCTGCAAAGGCAAAAACGATAGAAAAATTTCTGGGAAAAGATTATCATGTAATGTCGAGTTATGGACACATCCGTGACTTGAAGAAGAAGGATTTTAGCATTGATATAGAAAATAATTTTAAACCTATTTACGAAGTACCTACCGAGAAGAAAAAACTAGTAGCTGAACTAAAGGATGCATCTAAGAAAGTTGATGTTGTTTGGCTTGCCTCCGATGAGGACCGCGAAGGGGAAGCTATTTCGTGGCATTTGTATGAAACACTTGGGTTGAAAGAAGAAAATACGAAACGCATAGTATTTCATGAAATTACCAAACCCGCTATTCTGAATGCAATTGAGAATCCGCGAATGATTGATAAGAATCTGGTCGATGCCCAACAAGCTCGTCGTGTTCTTGATAGAATTGTGGGTTTCGAACTTTCTCCTGTTCTCTGGAGAAAAATAAAACCTGCATTATCTGCCGGTCGTGTGCAATCAGTTGCGGTTAGACTCATTGTAGATAAGGAAAGGGAAATTCAAAATTTCGTTACAGAAAAGGCTTACAGGATAATTGGTATTTTTACTAAAAAGGAGAATGATCAACTTTATCAGATAAAAGCAGAATATAATAAACGTCTCAAGACCAAAGAGGAGGCGATGGAGCTTTTACAAAAATTGAAATCTTCAGTTTTCACGGTCGATGATATCGTAACAAAACCAACAAAGAAATCGCCTGCACCCCCTTTCACAACATCCACCTTGCAACAGGAGGCCTCACGAAAACTTGGTTTCTCTGTTTCGCAAACAATGTCTGTGGCTCAAAGACTGTACGAATCAGGAAAAATCACATATATGCGTACCGATTCGGTGAATCTTTCGGGGTTGGCAATTGGTTCGGCAAAAGCTGAAATAACTGAACAATACGGAGATAAGTATGTAAAGATCAGGAAATTTACAACTAAATCTAAAGGTGCACAGGAAGCGCATGAGGCTATTAGACCTACATATATCAGTAATCACGAAGTTGATGGAACTGCTCAAGAGAAGAAACTCTATAATCTGATATGGAAACGTACGATCGCGTCACAAATGGCTGATGCTGAATTGGAAAGAACCACAGTTGATATTTTGGCATCTGAGGCAGATGGTAAATTTGTTGCGAATGGTGAGGTTATCAAATTTGATGGTTTTTTACGCGTTTACCTGGAAGGGACAGACGACGAGAATTCGGAATCTGAAGAGGATTTACTTCCTCCTATAAAGGTGAATGATGGTTTGATGATGGAGGAGATTTCTGCTACACAACGGTTTACGCAACATCCTACACGTTATACTGAAGCTGCACTTGTAAGAAAAATGGAGGAACTGGGAATCGGTCGCCCATCTACTTATGCTCCAACAATTACTACCATTCTTCATCGCGAATACGCAGAGAAAAAGAATGTAGAATCAGAAGGAAGAGACTACAATATTTTGACTCTTAAAAAAGGACAGATTAAGGATGTCGACAAAACTGAGCAGATGAAAGTCGACAAAAATAAATTGGTGCCTACAGATATCGGTATTGTAGTAAATGATTTTCTTGTTGAACATTTTTCTCATATTGTAGATTACAATTTTACGGCTAATGTAGAACAGGATTTCGATAAAATAGCTGATGGAAAGAAAAAATGGACAGATTCCATTGCTGAGTTCTATAAAACATTTCATCCGATTGTTGAGGAAACAATCAATATGAGAAATGAACATAGAGCCGGAGAACGTGTACTTGGCGTTGATCCAAAATTGGGGAGACAAGTATCTGTGAAAATCGGAAGATATGGACCATTTGCTCAGATTGGTATGCCCGACGAAGAAGAAAAACCTACTTTTGCTTCATTACTGAAAACGCAATCTATTGAAACTATTACGCTCGAAGAAGCTTTGAAATTGTTTGAATTGCCACGAAGTCTGGGTGAATTCAGAGATAAAGAAGTTGTGATTGGTGTTGGACGTTTTGGTCCTTATGTTCGTCATAATAGTAAGTTCGTATCTATTCCTAAAGATATTGATCCGTTGGAGATTACTTTGGATGAGTCTATTGAACTGATCGAAGATAAAGAGAAGAAGGATAAGGAAAAATTAATCAAATCGTTTGAAGAAGATCCGAGTTTGGAGGTTCTTAACGGTAGATATGGACCCTATATCAAGTTTGGTAAATTGAATTATAAGATTCCTAAGAAACAGAATCCCGAAGAGCTGTCACTTGATGATTGCCGACAGATAATTGCTGAAGCTGATAAAGATCAAAAGGGTGATAAGTCGACCAAGAAAACCGCTAAAGCAAAATCTACTTCAACAAAAAAGAAGAAGTAGTTAGTTGTTTGAATAATTCAATATAGAATTAATCCGACGACTCCTGATAGTATTATCAATAAAATGGGGTCTACTTTTTTAATCGAAGCAATGAATACAACAGCAAAAATAATCCAGCTTTTGTAATCAATGAAGTTGTGTCCATTCATTAATAAGAGGGCTGCAGCGGCTATCAATCCTATAATCGCCGGTTTTAAAACAGATAATGATGATTGTAACCATGGGTTGTCTTTCAGCTTTGAGAAAAATGCACAGATAATAGTCATGATAATCAAAGGGGGAGTGCTTACCGCTAACGTACATACAAATGAACCGATGACACCTTGCCATGCTGCAAATCCCAAATTTACAGTAGCAGAATATCCTATATATGTAGCTGAATTGAAAGCGATTGTGCCTGGAACAGATTGAGAGATGGCAATAATATTGGTGAACTCATTCATTGAAATCCAGTTGTTGATATTAACTACTTCGTCATGAATCATAGGTAACATAGCATAACCACCACCAAAACCAAATAAACCTATCTTGAAGAAAGAGAGGAACATATCTAAATATAAATTGATTAGTTCCATTTCTATTTCTTCATGTTATGTTTTAAATACCAAAAATAACCCAGACCAATGATTATTGCTCCTACGATGATATACATAGGTGAAATACCCAGTAACCAGACAAATAGAGCTACAATAATTGTTATCCATAATGTTTTCAGGGTTATACCGGCTGATTTTCCCATACCAAGCAGAGGAGCGGCAATTAATGCGACTACAGCCGGTCGGATACCTTTGAATATTCGTTCAATTACAGGATTTTCCTTAAATTGAGTAAATACGATTGCAATGAGCAAAATGATGATAAAAGAGGGAAGAATGACACCTAAACCGGAAAATAAACTGCCTTTGAATCCGTTTCGTTTATTGCCTACAAAAAGTGCAGTGTTTAATGCAATGGGGCCCGGCATTGATTGAGCAATAGCTAACATGTCCATAAAGTCTGTGTCTTCCATCCACAGTTTTTTGTTGACGACTTCGTTGCGCATTATGGGTATCATTGCATAACCTCCACCAAATGTGAATGCTCCTATCTTAAAGAAGGTTATAAATAGTTCCCAATATGACTTTATTATGTTCACAAGCGAATTATATAATATGAAAAGCAGACTGCAAAATTAAGAAAAATATTTGCAAATCTGCTTTTCTATATGAAGCCGCACCGGTGGAAAAAGTCGAAACTCCTTGTGACAGGATTTGAGCGTCTTGCCATCTTTGTAATCCGCTGAGCGTGAAGCTTACCCGAAGGCGCGGCCCGCCATTGATAACAAAAACGTTTCTCGTTTCTATTTTATAATTGATGAGTTTCCCAATCGACCAATGCGGCAATAGAAATCTGAATCAATTACATCTCAAAGATAGTGTTTCAATATGTAAAATCCAAATGTTTTGTATTTTTTTTTTGTATGCCATATACTAGTCGATAAATTGAGCTTTTGACACAAAAAAATATTGCAATTCGAGGAAAAAATATCTGTTGATGGCGATTTTTTATGTAAGTTTGCATCCTATGAAAAAAGGGCTTTTAATCATAGGTTTTCTTTGTGCTTGCGTTATCTATACGATAGCGCAAGTGCCTCGTATTATTCTTCCTGATTCTTCGCTAATTACGTCGGATCCTGATTCTCTTGAGTTATTACATAAAAAGGTTGGACAAGAACTTGAACAAGATCATGATCATGGGGACACAATTATTTCGGAAGGTGATTCTTTAGTGGAAATTCCTGAAATAGTTGCTTGCAAAATTGATCAGCGAACAGGTGAACGCTATCCTATTCCAATGGATACGTTATTATTTAATTATCAGCACGAAACGATGGTTGAGGGTTATTCTCCGGCTATGGGTTATCTGGGTGCACTGGGTTCGCCTCTTCTTTATAAGACATACTTCGATCGACCTGAAACAGATTATTTTATATTTAATCAAGCTTATTACCCGTATCTGAAACGTCCCGGATCACAGTATTTCTTTAATACGCGTCGACCTTATTCGCAATTGAATTATCAACGCTTAATTGGAAACAGAGAAAACAATGAGGAGCGTTTTAACGGATTGATTGATATGAATTTCGGAAAAGAATTGAATGTTGGTATTGAAGGGGACATCATTTTTTCGAAGGGATTTTATAATTCTCAGTCTGTAAGACATTATTTGTGGTCTATTTTTGGAAGTTACAATAGCGACAGGGTCGAAGCGCATATGTTTGCTACGACGGGCAGGTCCAGTAATTTTGAAAATGGAGGCATCGTAGATGAGAATTTCATCCTGAAACCTGATTCGATTAATCAGGATTTTGAATCGAATGATATTCCTGTAAACATTACTAAGACTTGGAATACTTTGAAAAATGATCAAGTTTATCTGACGGGAAAATATAATTTCGGTTATTATAAAGATCATCCAACAACGGATTCTTTAAAGGGTGAATTTGTGCCGGTGGCTTCTGTTTTACTTTCTTCTCATTTCCGCAGCCAGTATCGCCGGTTCTTATCGCATGATACAACTTCTGTTAATATTAACGGTGTGCCATATACGTATAGAATTGATCAATTCTATCCCAATATTTATTATCCCAAGGCTGTTGACGACAGTACAAGGTTCAGTTCCATCAAAAACACAATTGGTCTTTCATTAAGAGAAGGGTTTAAACCGTGGGTTAAATTTGGTCTTACTGCTTTTTTAGAACATGATCTGCGCAATTATTCGATGGTTGACAGTACCGGAATTGGTCGAACTTCGCATCGTGAGAATTCAGTAGTAATTGGAGGTGTGTTGTCAAAACAACAAGGTGAAAATTTGAAGTTTAACATTCGCGCTGATATTGGTGTGCTTGGTGCCAACCTGGGAGAATTTAACGCAGTTGGGGATGTTACAACTGGATTTACTATAGGAGATAAACGGACGGAGCTTTCCGCGAATGCATATATCAAGAACTTGAAACCTAAATATTTACAGGAACATTATCATTCCAAATATTTTTGGTGGGATAATAATTTTGGTGATATACGCAAAGTGTTTGTTGGTGGAAAACTGTTCATTCCTTTTACAAATACGACAATTAACGCCGGTGTTGAGAATGTTCAGAATTATTTATATTTAGATGCAAACCGAGATATGAAGCAGGAAAACGATAATATTCAGGTCTTATCTGCTACAATCGATCAACGTTTACATGCAGGTATTTTCCATTGGGATAATCAGTTTGTTTATCAGACTTCGAGCAATCAAAATGTTATTCCTGTTCCAACATTTAGTTTGTATTCTAACTTATATTTGAAAACTATGATAGCTGATGTTCTTACAATGCAATTAGGAGTGGACATGAATTATCATACAAAATATTTTGCTCCCGGTTATGAGCCGGCATTGCTTCAATTCTATAATCAACAAAAACGTGAAATCGGTGACTATCCTTTCGCCACTGTTTATGCTAATTTACATTTGAAACAAACACGCTTTTTTGTTACTTATTACAATGTCGGCTCTCTTATAACTGATATTGATGACTATTTTTCATTACCCGGTTATCCTGTTAATCCTCCTATGTTTAGAATGGGACTATCGATTAACTTGCATGAATAAAATGAATATCCATGAAAACAAAAAGGCTAATCTATTTGTATACACTTCTTCTTGTTTGTGTAATCTTTCTGCTGGTAATGCTTTGGAAAATAAGTCATTCAGATAAACAGCTTACAATCCAAAGGGATTTGAAACAGATTAAGGAGAATGGAGTTTTAAATATCGTAACCGATTATAATTCAATTGGATATTATGTCTCTGGAGACACAATTGCCGGTTTTCAATATGAATTGACAAAAGCATTAGAACGCGACTGGGGTATTAAAGTAAATTTGTTTCTGGAAAATGGTTTAAACGAAAATCTTCAGGGACTGCAAACACAAAAATATGATATTGTCGCACGAAATATTCCTGTTAACACGGAGTTGAGAGAACAATTTGCATTTACCAATTCAATAACACTAAACAAACAGGTATTGGTACAACGTAATGCTGCCAGTAATAAGGGAATAGAACCTATTCGACAACATTTGGAATTGATAAAGAAGACGATTTATTTACCAAAAGATTCACCTGTAATACTAAGATTGAACAATCTTTCGGGAGAAATAGGGGATACAATTTTCATAAAACAAGACAGCATCTATGATACCGAACAATTGGTTATGATGGTTGCTGCCGGTGATATTGATTTTACTGTATGTGATGAGGAATTTGCGAAAAGTATGGCTAAACGCCTTCCTGAAATAGATATTAAAACGGATATCAGTTTTACTCAATTGGAGTCGTGGGCAGTGAGAAAGGATTCTAAAGAATTGCTTGACAGCCTTAATTCATGGCTCATCCGCTTTAAAAACACAAAAGTATTTAAAAGTTTGTACGATAGATATTATTAAACACGCATTAACTCACTCATAATGCCATCGGAAATGAAAATACCTTTTGGGGTCAGTTTGAGCTTTCCATCTTCAATTTTCAGCAGGTTACCTTCAATAAATTTTTGTGCATTGTCAAGGCAGTATTGGTATAAATTATTGCCAAACTTAGTTTGAATTAATGATAAATCAACACCCCACATTGTACGAAGTCCGGTTAAGATTGCTTCGTTATATTTCTGTTCCAAAGTTAAATGTTCAGTTTCTCGCACTAAACTTTTTGATTGTATTGCCGATATATATTTTGATAATGAGGATATGTTCCATGTTCTGTTGTCACCGTCAAATGAGTGAGCAGCGGGTCCCAAACCAATATATGGATCACCCGACCAATAAGAAGAGTTATGTCGTGAAAAAAAGCCTATTTTAGCGAAATTGGATATTTCGTAATGTATGAAATGATTTTCTTTTAGTGTATCTATAAGAACTTGAAACATATCGGTACTCAAATCTTCATTGACAGGCGATACTTTTCCTGCCCGAAGCAGCGTATAAAGTCGTGTTTTTTCTTCATAAATCAGGTGATAAGCCGAAATATGTTGAATATCCAATAAACAAGCTTGTTTTAGATTATCTTTCCATATTTGCATTGTTTGTCCGGGTAATCCGTACATTAAATCAATACTGATATCCTTGAAACCCGCTTTACGACAATTGTTTACTGCATCAGCAGCTTGCTTTGCAGAGTGCCTTCTACTTAAGAATTTTAATTCATTATCGTTAAAGCTTTGAATTCCAATGCTAATTCGGTTGAATGGGAGAGAAGAAAGATCATTAATATATTTTTCAGAAAGATCGTCGGGATTAGCTTCAATAGTAATTTCCGCATCAGGTTCGATATTATAATGAGCAATTAATGAATTAAAGATCTTCTCGAAGAGCTGTTTATTTAATCTTGAAGGTGTACCTCCGCCAAAATATATAGTTTTGACTGATTCCTTTATTTCTGTTTTTCTGTTTTGTAATTCAATGCAAAGAGCATCAACAAATGAATTTATTAAGTCTTCGTTTGTGATTGAATAAAAATCGCAATAAACACAACGCGTTTTGCAAAAAGGAATATGTAAGTAAATACCTGCCAAATTAGTTTATTCTTTTTCTGTCAGTTGTTTATATGCTTTTAGATATTTTCTCATTCTGTTAATATGTTCTTCGGTTAGCTCATCTAATCTTCGAATGTCCATATTGTCAGTTAGGTCGTTCATTTTCACCCTTACTGCTATTGAATTATTTTCTACCCTTAAAAGATAATCTTTATATTTCTCACCTTCTCGTTTTGTTATTCCATCAACGCCATCCACAATTTCCTTTGAGAAACCTTCAGCCGTCAGATCTTCAATTGTCCAGTCAGAATCTTCAATGACATCATGTAAAACCCCAACTATTTTCTCTTGCAATGTATGACCCGCCGCCATCACTCTGAAAGGGTGACCAATATATGGTTGTCCATTTAGATCTGTTTGTCCTTCATGAACTTTTATAGCAATTTCAATAGCTCTGTTTAGTTGTTCATATAAATTCATAACATTATTTTTTTATCATATCGCTAACCAACAGAGGTTCGTCAGTAGTAATATAATCAACTTTCAGATCGATCATTTTTTGAATATCTTCCGATTTGTTTACCGTCCACACATTCACTTTCTGACTCAGGTCGTGTGCCGATTTAACCCATTGAGGTTGTTTGTAGAAAATGTTGTAATGATAATCTATTCCAGATGCACTAATTGTATTTATCACTTCCGGAGCCAAATCCCCGTTCAGATAATAAGTCAAAGCTGCTTTATCAAGTTCCCTTATTTTGTTGACTACATTTAGTCCGAAGGAAATGTATTCTACTCTGTTTTGAAGGCCATGATTTTTGACCATTTCTAAAACCCTTTCTACTAACAAATTCTCCTGTACAGCACTATTGTGTGTTTTGAATTCGATGATCAGTTTCACGGTTTTACAATTTTCAAACGCATTGAGATATTCTTCAAATGTTGGCATCACTTCACCATTGCTTAGTTTTGCCTTTCGTAAAACATTTAATGTTGATTCTTGAATTGATACTTTTTGACCGGCAATTGTCGTTGTCGCATCGTGATATACAACAGGAACTCCATCTGATGATAGCCAGACGTCAACTTCAGATCCATATACACCGATTGAGTCAGCTTTCATTAATGCTGCGATAGAATTTTGAGCAGAACCGCTTGTATTCCAATAACCACGGTGAGCAATAACTTGTTGTGCACTTAAACTTATGGAAAACAGATAAGTCATCGATAAGATGCTTGTTAAAATAATAGTTTTGATCTTCATCATATTCAAATAAATTAAGTTTTTATATATAACAATTAAATAAAAAGGCTGTTCACTCTGAACAATCTTTAAATAATATTTATAATTTATTGCATAGTTTACAAGCTGTCACCAAAATCTTGTCTGAACTTGTTGGCTAATTTTGTTTGCCAGTCGCTTGTTGGTTCAAGACGTCCAAGGAAGAATCGAAGAATTTTAGGTTCGTATACAAAACGTAATCCTCCAATCATTTCTCTGTTTTCATAAAGCCAAGCAATTCTATCGATAACATATTTAACTTGAGAAAGTGTAAAAACGCGTCGTGGCATTGCCAAGCGTAAAAGTTCCATATTAGAAAAATGTTCAGATCCATCTTCATTTCTGTCTTCTGAAAGAGTTCCCCGTTCCATGCCCCTGATTCCACCGGCAATATAAAGAGCTACTGAAAGAGCAGCACTTGGATATTCTTGTTGAGGAATTTGAGGCAAAAACAAATTCGCATTGAGATGGCATCCTAATCCACCAGCAGGTGTGACAACCGGAATTCCTTTCTTTACAAGTTCATCTACCATATATTCAATAAATTTTGGACCTTGGCAGATGATTTCCTCATCCATAGTTTCTTCCAATCCAATGGTCATGGCTTCCATTTCTCTAACAGACATACCTCCGTAAGTAAGGAATCCTTCGTATAGTGTAACGAATTCAGACATTTTATTGGTTATTGTTTTGTCGCGAAGACAGATGCCCCCACCTCTGGCAAATCCCAGTTTACGAGCTGAGAAGTAGAGCATATCCATCAGATTTGCAATCTCCATAGTGATTTCACGTATACTCATATCCTTGCATTCAGCTTCACGTTCTTTGATAAAATACAAGTTGTCTTGTAATAAGCTTGCATCCATCATTAGCATGATTCCATATTCATCACACACTTTTCTTACTTCGCGCATATTCGCCAATGAAATGGGCTGACCACCAATAAGGTTTGTCCCTGCTTCAATGCGTACAAATGGAATGTGTTCACGTCCAACTTCCACAATTACTTTTCTTAAGTAATCGATATCAAAATTTCCTTTGAATGGATGATCACTATTTGGGTTGAGTCCTTCCTTGATAACTACTTCTTCAACTCGCCCTCCAGCTTTCTCTATATGTGATTTGGTTGTCGTGAAATGATAGTTCATTGGGATTACATCTCCCAGATTTACCAGTGTATTTGAAATTATGTTTTCGCATGCGCGTCCCTGATGAGCGGGCAAGAAATAATCCATTCCAAATAATTCTTGAACTTTAGCTTCTAATCTTACAAAAGTTTCAGAACCGGCATAAGCATCATCAGCTCTGAGCATTGCCGCTTGTTGGTTGTCACTCATAGCATTAACGCCACTATCAGTGAGCATATCTATGAATATGTTTCGGTTGTGAAGCAGGTATGCATTGTTACCGGCTTCATTAATTAGTTTTAATCTTTCTTCAACCGGTGGTAAGAACAGTTTTTGAACTATACGCACTTTATGCATTTCAAGAGGTATATTCTCTCCGCTATGAAATTTAATCTCGTTCATGATAAATTGTTATATGTTTATTATATAATATATCGTTTTGCTGTTAATTTGTCAAAATAAATAACAAGTAATATTTAAAAAGAGAGGCAAAGATAACATAATCGGTTAATAAATCTCTATTGTATGATCGAAAAAATATGATATTGTAATAAAAACGTAATATTTTATTTATTTCGTGATAGTCTTACTAAAAAAAATGTATATTTGCAAAGAATAAATCTTAATTGAACAACTTTTAAAATTAACAAAATCATGGATCAATCCTATGTAATAGGTATAGACGTAGGCGGTACTAATACAAAATATGGTATCGTGGACAGAAGAGGACAGATAGTAAAAAGCGGAAGTATTAAAACCGGTAAGCATGAAGATGTGAACAATTACCTGGATGAACTTGCTGTAGCACTTGGCGAAATGATGGATGCTACAATAACCAAAGATCATATCTTGGGTATTGGAGTAGGAGCACCTAACGGTAATTATTATACAGGTAATATAGAGTTTGCTCCTAATCTTCCTTGGAAAGGAGTAATTCCTTTTGCACAATTGCTTGAAGAAAAGACAGGTATTCCTGTTGCATTGACAAACGATGCTAATGCTGCAGCAATTGGCGAAATGACTTACGGCGCTGCTCGCGGTATGAAAGATTTTATTGTTATAACACTGGGAACCGGTGTAGGCAGCGGTATTGTTGTAAACGGACAATTGGTTTACGGACACGATGGATTTGCCGGTGAGCTGGGTCATACAATCATTCGTCGAACCAACGGACGTATTTGCGGATGTGGAAGAACCGGTTGTCTGGAAGCTTATACATCAGCTACAGGTGTTGCACGTACTGCTCGTGAATATTTAGATATGCGTCCCGATGAGAAAACCTTGTTACGTAATATACCTATTGAAGATATAACTTCTAAAGATGTTGCTGAGGCAGCTAGCGCCGGTGATGAAATGTCAAAAGAGATCTTTGAATATACCGGTAGATTGTTGGGTGAAGCGTTTGCCGATTTCGTTGCATTCTCTACTCCTGAAGCTATCATTCTTTTTGGTGGTTTGTCACGTGCCGGTGATTTGATTATGAAGCCCATTCGTGAAAGTATGGAGCAGAACCTACTAAAGATCTACAAAAATAAAGTGAAACTTCTTTTTTCTGAGCTAAAAGA
>Ga0172377_10002040_pt1 | contig 20652 bp, 18 predicted proteins | sample Pumphouse3metaG_FD_119749 | JGI IMG/M metagenome (GOLD analysis project Ga0172377, IMG submission 119749) | Leachate microbial communities from a municipal landfill in Southern Ontario, Canada - Pumphouse #3 metaG | ecosystem: Engineered > Solid waste > Landfill > Unclassified | place: Canada...
AGAGCGACAATGAGGATTCTGTCAAGAAAAAATTTATATTAAGTTGCTTTATAATGATTTACTGCGATTATTCAGTAAATTTTACATAAAAAGTAGTATTTTCAACATAAATTGCGTTTATCAACGCACAGAAGATGAAGCGACGGAGGTTCGTTCGATCAGTTTCGCCGTAATGCGGAACGTCTCCTTGTTCATCTCCCCCTCGATATTGCCCACCAGCGCCTGTGCGGCGAGATATCCGCGCTCGTAGTCGGGAATGTCGATCGTGGTGATACCGTTGTATTCGGCGATCGCATTGTTGTCGAACCCGGTCACGGAAATGTCGCGCCCCACGACGAGCCCGTTGGCGTTGAACGTCCGGATCGCCCCCATGGCCATATTGTCGTTTGCACAGACGAGTACCTGGGGCCGCGATTCGGTCAGCAACAGGATCTGGGCCGCCCTGATGCCGCTGTTCTCATGCCAGTCCCCGGCGATATACCCGTCCCGGGTGAACGTGATGCCGTTGCCCTCCAGCGCATCGAGGAACGCCTGATAACGCTCCCGGTTGTCGGCGGTGTTCTCGATCCCGCCGAGGAACGAAAAACGGGTAAAGCCTCGTTTCGCAAGAGAATCGACCAATGAATACATCGGGTCGTAGTTGTTGACAAGGATGCTTTTTACATATGGATTGTCCAATATCCGATCGAGGATGACGATCGGATAGTCCGCCGCCGCCTTCCTGTCGAGGATTTCGCTAGGAAGTTTGCCATCCAAGGCGATGCAGCCGCTGGTCATGGCGGGATGCATGTATTTCTCGCACACTCGGCCGGTACAGATCAGCAGGTCGTAGTCATGGGCATCGGCGTAGTCATGGATTCCATGGATCACCTCCAGATAGAACGACCGGTCGAAATCGCTGAACGTGAACAGCAAGGTCTTCGGCTTGCCCGTCTTCAGGTTCTTTCCGATGATGTTCGGATGGTAGTCATACTGCTTGCAGATCGCGAGGACGCGATCTTTCGTGGCCGGCCCCACGTTGGTCCTGCCATTGAGCACATTCGATACGGTCGCCGGCGATACGCCCGCCAGCTGCGCGATTTCCTTGACGCCTATCATGCCTCCAGTATGCTGTGTTCTGTAAAATTTACAACACAAATTTACTGGATTTTACAAAGTTTCCGGCAGAAGCTCCGCGCCGATCGGGTGGTTCCAGTCGCATACCGGAACTTTGTCCAGCATCAGACGTGCGAACTCTGGGTCGGAAAACGGCGTAGTCAGTTCGGGCTCCAAGCACCAGGTGAGCTTGTACAGCTTCTTGTCCAGCAGGTTGACGCTTACCCCGCGGTATGTATCGTCGGCCACCTTGGAACCATCGTCAAGCACGACATACTCGGCATCCTCATACATGACGCGTCGGCGCGCCGTCCACCAGGCGGACGCTTCGGTGACCGAAGGCGCATCCAGCAACAGGAACGCCTTCCCTCCTTCTTGCTCCTGCGATAGCAGCGAGGCAAGGTCGCGACACGATGCGATATCTTCCGTCGAAAGATCGACCGCCACCGGAAACTCTTTGGCCAGCGGCTGAGACAAGAACGCATCCAATCCCGTACGGTTCAATTGTCGTAGTGTGTATTTCATGTCCACAAGATACTGGAAAAATCACAAAAGGGCAAAACCTCTTGAAAGTAGGAGAAAAATATTGCAGAACGTACCGGTATCCACTACGCTTGATAGCGATATCAAGGAAAGGAAGCGGACCATGACCAAAGACACTCTCTATGCCCTGGCGTTCAGGTTCAAGAAAACGGAACTTTGGAACAAGTTGTTGGAACAACAACTGTTCGCCGTCAAGTTCTCGGACGGAACGATCGGATACTGTTCCGTGATGGGCTCCCAAGGCATCCATCTTTCTCTGGGCATCTATCTGGGAACCGAAGGACTCGCTTCCTTTCGAAAAATCAGCAACAAGATGCAACCGAAACTGACGCTTCGAGACTATGAACTGTTGCTCAGCCAGAAATGTCTCCAATGTTCATTCGAGGGAAAGGAGGAGCTGTCGCCCCAGGAAGCGAAAGAGGTGCGAGCCTATGCGAAAGCGCACGGCATCCCGTTGAAAGGATCGAACGCATACCCCCAGTTCTCATGGTTCGAACCCAGCAAGGTTCCCTGGCATGTCGATCTGCCCGTGCATTTCATATACCTGCGGGAGGCGTTGCTGGCAACGCTGGACATTGCGGCGAAACTGCAGGCGGACACCGCGCATGCCCTCGGCTTTACGGAAAACATCGACTCCGGTCCCATTCCGTTGTTGAGCGTCGGAGACGACGGCGTCGTATGGAGCACTACAGAACTGCCGGAAGACAAGAACCCGGAGTATCCATCCCCCCGGATCGAAGACGAGATACTGACCGCAAAAGTCCGCGCACTGCCTCGTTCGGCGCAATCGTTGTTGTGCGACGTGGCCATGCTCCCGCGTCCGGAACGGGATGTGGAAGCGGAGAAAGCCAGCGGATACCGGAAGAAAGAACCCATGGTCGCCCCGTTCTACCCATACATGCTGCTGGCAGTCGACCAAGCGTCCGGCGCCATCCTGACGGCGCATGTGATCAAGGACTACGGCGCTGAGAGCGACCAATTGGTCAGGAACCTGATGGAGCGCTTCGTCGAGATAGGCTCCCTACCTGGGACGATCCTCCTGAAGGACGAAAGGACCGAAGCGCTTCTCAAACCGATGGCCAGGCTGCTGGGAGTCAAGCTCCAGCGCAAGAAACGGATCAAGGAACTTGAGGAAGCGGAAGACGACCTGTTCGACTATCTGCTGGGGCAGGACGAAGAAGCCATGGACGACGAAGACTCTTTCGCCGGATACGAAGAAGACCTCGCCCTCGATATGGACCAGTTCGGCGACTATTTCGACGCTTTGGGCAACCCTGTCGCAAGACTGGAGTCGACGAAGGACAGCGACATCGATCCGTTGTCTCCCCGATTCATCGAATCGGTGCTATCGATGGTTCAGCAGGGAAAGCTTCCGCCTGAATTCCTCGAAATGGTGCTGAATTCCGATCATGACGCAGACTGATACGGAAACAGCTTCTCACCGAGCACGTTCGCCACGCGTTCTACGAAGGATGCGTCATCGACTTCGAAACGGCCTGCAAGGGGGCTGTCCAAGTCAATGACCCCGACTACAGCCTGAGAGGGATCGCCGATAGCTCCGCCCGGACGGGGATCTCCCCCGAGGAAGATCGGAACCACCAGTTCGCTGCGGGACGCCGAATCGCAGGAGATATGGCCGGCGAAAGCATGGACATCGGCAACCACCTGGGGAAGACCGGTCGAAGCCGCCGTCCCGCACACCCCTTTGCCGAATGGAATCGACGTGCAGGCCGGCAATCCTTGGAACGGCCCCAGCCGCAGAATCGGAATATCCCCGTCATCATCACGAAGATAGAATCCCGCCCAGTTCAAGTCGGGCAGATACCACCACAGCAAGGCGGCGGCATTCGCCAGACCGCAGTATCGGAGCGCGACCGATCCTTCGGAAGGATCGAGCAACGCCCCGAGCGTCTGGAGAAAGGTTTCATCGTCGATGCGCTTGTCACCGAGACGGGAAAACGGTTCGAACATCTGGACCTCCGGCACCGGGGGACGTCCCGGATCATCACCCATGGAAAAAAATCGCTCCGGCAGGCGTTCGGAAGGAACATGTAAAAGACGCTCCGGACACCATGTCGGAAACGAATCTTATGATTTCGACGGCATCTTCGACGCAGGCGTCGAACCGCCAGCCGCCGGCCTGCCTCCCAGGACGGAAGCCGCCACCTTTCCCGCCGGGATGCCGCTGCCGCTACGCAGCCGCATCGCAAGCGCAGGCTTGACGATCGTCCCCGGACCGGCGATACAGCCTCCTTCACAGCACATGACCTCGACGAGGTCCGCATCGGGAGCCTTGCGCTCCCATGTTTTCATCAATCGCACGGACTTCTTGTCCAACCCGTTGACGGGCAACGTCCTGATATCCTCCTGCGACACCCGATGCAGCACGCATCCCGCCACACCCGTGCTACAGGCGAACTCGCGGCAGTCTGAGAATGACGACGTATCTCCGAGATCGACCGCCTCCATTTCACGGACATCGATATCTCTGGCGATGAACAAAGCCGCAAGCTCGCTGAAATTGATCACGCCGTCCACTTCCGGCGTCCTGGCCGCCTCCACACGTTTCGCCAGACAAGGACCGATGAACACCCGTCTGCTCTGGGGATCCCGCTCCTTGCAGAGCTTGGCGGTATACGCCATCGGCGTCAGAGCCGTGGAATGCCGCTCCTTCAGAAACGGCAGATGCTTGTTGATCAGCTCCATGTATGCAGGACAGCAACTGGTCGTCATGTATCCCTTGCCTTGCTCCTTGCGTTCGACCACTTCCTCGGCCTCATGGATCGAAGTAACCTCCGCTCCTTCCGCGACTTCGACGACATCGGTGAATCCGAGCTTGAGCAGCGCCGCCTTGATCTGCGCAAGAGATCCGGGGAACTGTCCCTCGATCGCCGGGGCGACCATCGCGGTCACCTTTTCCCCGTTCTTGAGCATCTTCGCCACCGGCATCAGGCCGCTGCGCTCCACGATAGCTCCGAACGGACACGAACGGGCGCATTTACCGCAACTGATGCACATCTTGTGGTCGATCTCGACAAAACCCTGTTCATTCTTCTTGACAGCACCCACGGGACAGGCGTCCTCGCATGGAACTGGGATATGAACCACGGCATGGAACGGACAGACTTCCATGCACTTGCCGCAACGGATGCACCGGTCCTCCAGGATATGAGCTTGCCCGTTGATGAACACGATGGCGTCCTTCGGGCAGTTCGCGAGACATGGACGGGCGAAACACCCCCTGCAGGCATCGGAAATCCGGTACTGGTCCTGGGGACACCCGGAACAACCGGTAATGATCGTCGTCAGCACCGGCACCGCCGGAGGATCTTCATCCATGATTTCCTGTACATACTCGGCCAAAGGCTTCATTTCGTCATCGAACCGCTCGATATCGATCCCCAGCAACGCCATGATCCGATAGCGGACCATCGCCCGTTCCTTATAGATGCAGCATCGATTGGGAATCCTATCCTTGGGGATGATGAGGAACGGCAGCTTGTCGGCGTCCGCCTCAAGCCGATCGTCAAAGAACAATCTCAGAACATCGGTATCGATGCGCCGCTTCATCAGCGTATACTGATTGTTCAATTCAAGCATTCACAGCCTCCTCGAGGAGCTTGCAGAAACGATCCTGGTTCACACTGCCATAGATCTTTCCGTTGATGGAAACGAACGGTGGCTTGGAATCGACATCCGCGACCTCGGCCTTCGCGTTCTTGCATGAGTCCAGACAGGAACTTCCCTCGATCTCGCATCCGGAAAGCACCTCGGGATCGAGAAAATCATTGTACAGGAGCAAATCGGCGCCACCTTGGACAAAGCATGCCGTACCGACGCAAATCTTCACTTCCACTTTCTTCTTCTTGTTCATATGCTTCTCCTACTCATCATTGATCCTATACGTACGATAGGTAACTCCTTTGTCGGACCAACGGAAAGGCCCTTCGTGCCATGCCCGCCTTTCTGCCGCCCCGCCGCTATTTCGTTGCCCGATGATGCCGCCGCCATATCCGGCCCCGCACCGTCGCAATACACATCCTACAGATACTCCAGCGAAGTCTCCTTGAGATAATTCTGTTCCAAAGCGGTACGGATCCTCCCGATGATCGTCCGTCTGATACCTATCTCCACCGGAATGCTCGGATCCTGATGCGCCTCGTTGATCTTCGTTCCCACGATGAAATGGACCTGGTCGCTATCCAGCAGAATATCGACGAACCGACGCACCGCATCATCGGGCAGCTCTGATGTGGGGATCTTTTTTTCCAGAACCGTCGCAACCTTGCTGAGTGTCAGCATTCCTTCGGTGACCAGATCCACCCCATCCATCGTGGAACACGGAGGAACGTCCGGCGACCAGGAATGCATGTCCACCTTGATCCTTTTGCCGAACAGCCGGGATACGATCTGCGCGGTCGTCCCGCCGGAAATGATCTTCCGCCCTTCGAACGCCTTCAGTTTCTCACCGAGCACTTCGTCCTTTTCCTGAGTGAACGGGGGGCCGGTGACGATCACAGCCCGACGAGGCCTGCGCACATACACCACCACGCAGGTAATGTCGTCCTGCGATACCAGTCCGTCCAGCGCATACGCCTTACGGACGATCGCCCGGGACAGGTCCCTCGAGGAAACGTTCGCGTTCGCTTCGATCTGCCCCTTGATGAACCGCCTCGCACCGTCGAGCCGCCATCCGAGCGGCAGGCTCCTTCCCAGCCCAGACTGTGTCACCCCGTCGGTGAACATTACCAGTCGATCGCCCACGGCGAGCCGGAACTGCGACTGGGAAAGGATTTCCTTCTTGAATGCCCCCTCGCGCTGCAAGTCGATCAAGTTCCGCGACCATTCGAGCGGTTCAGCACCGGCAAAATGCAACGCCTGGGGATTATCGTATTCGACGAGTTGCACCTCGATATCGTCTCGCGAAGGAAACCTGATATCGGCGATGGTGAACGTCGAATAACTGATCTTCCGCTCCTTGCATACCGGTAGCGTATTCATGATGATCTTCGCCGAATGCGTCAGATTGATCGGACTGAAACTCAGCTTGTGCGCCATGTGTGCGGTCAGGCTGGCAAGCACGTTCGCCTTGACCCCGCTGCCAAGTCCGTCGCTGAGCGTGCAGACGATCTGGTTGTTGTCCGGGTTGCGGGAGAGGAGGAACACGTCGCCGCCGATTTTCTGGTCATGTTTGTAGATCTGCGAATAATCCACATCAATGAATATGTCGTTCATGTCAGATCCTGCTGCTCGTCGGGCAAGAAGCCATCCTCGGAATCGGTTCCGGGCACCTTGAACGCATCGATCAGCGAATTGAGCATGATCTCCGTCTCCGCCGCGTTCTCGCCCAACAAGGAAGCGATCTGCTGGACCGTCTCCAGACTTTTCTGAATCACATCCTCGGCCTTCTTGACGACAGTCTCGCGCCGCACGGTCGGAGAGGTGATATCCTCGAAGATCGCTCCGACCAGCCGCTGCTTCTCGACGACGAAGAACGTCACCCGCAGGAACTTGTCCTGATAATGGAGACGGTACTGACCTGGCTTCGATGTATGGAACTGTTCTCGGAACTGCTCGTAGAACGGTACGAACCGCTCCAGCGGCAATCCGCTGATCAGGTTGATGATCTCGCTCTCGATCGAATAGTCGATATCTCCGAACAAATGGAGGAACCCGACGTTGCAGTCGACGATCTTCAGGTCCTCGTCGACCATAACCACTCCCATGGGAATGGTCCTCAGCAAAACATCGATCTTGCTCTGCGCCTCCTTGCGCATCTTCGTGACGCACATCTCCGGCTCAGCCATCCCCTCCAGATAGGCAACGGCCATATCGCGGCACGTATTGTAGCCGCATCCGCCGCAGTTCAGTTCATCGGCCTTCGAAACCTTGCCCAGATCCTTGAGCGCCTGATCGATCTGCGCATCGCTGAACTTCGCCTTCAGTTCGGCGGGAAGGAACCCTGTAGGAGGATATTCGCTTCTTCGATCACCGCGGACCAGCAGGTCATAGCCCTTATCCAGCAGCTTGTCCAGAAACTGCGCAGGAGGAACGAACAGCTTGTCGGCCTGTGCGGTAATCCGAGTCTTCGTATAGCGGGCGGACAACGATTTCTTCGCCGCAGGAGATCTGCCTTTCGAAGCCCCCGGGCCGTTGACGCAGCCGCCTTCGCAGTTCAGCAGTTCGAGAAAGTCATTATATACGTCCATCTCGAGGGTCCCGCCCTCGCCCCTGACCTCCTGCCGAGGCAGTTCGTCCAGCACGTCGATCACCTGGTCCACGCCGCTGATCGCTACGGCATGATCCTGGAATGCGTCCTCCCCCCACATCAGCGAGGCGATCATGCCGCCCTCGACCGGATACAGCGTCGTCTTGCCTGCTGGAGCGGGGACGAAATCGGGAACGGAAATCTTGCCGGCTTCGATGCCATCGACCATCTCGTCAAGGAAAACACCTTCGCGCTCCAGCCATTGCCGCAATTCTCCGAAGGTAAGGGCGAAATCGGGAAAGCCGGGAGTCGTATCGGCCTCGACTTTCTTGGCGATGCACGGACCGACGAACACGATCCCGATGTCCTCGCCGTAGAGTTCTCGCAAATATGCGCAGTGGCACTGAAGCGGAGATGGCACATGGGACAAATTGCCGACGAGTTGCGGATAATACTTGCGGACCAGCTCGACCACCGACGGACAGGCGGTGGAAATCCACGGACAGACTCCGCCGTTGCGCTTCGCATATAGATCGACGGAAGCCGATACCAACGCGGCTCCGATCGCCGTTTCCGATACTCCGGAAAATCCGAGCCGCATCAACGCGGCAAGCACGGCATCCCCCTGCCCGGCGAATTCCGCCGCATAGGAAGGGGCGATCGAGCACAGCACGCGCTTGCCGCCTCTCAGGAACATCTGCACACGCGCGATATCATCACGGACTTTCTTGGCATGATTCGGGCAGACATCGACGCAATGCCCGCAGAAAACGCAACGATCCTTGATGACGACGGCGCTGCCGTCCTTCACCTGGATCGCCTTGACCGGGCAGGAACGGACGCATTTGTAGCAGTCCCTGCACTGAGTCAGCTCTGTGTAAATCGGATAGACCATACACTCCTCCCGGATCGTCCTCCCGCGGCACGGCGGCGAAGGAATGTCCTACTTTGTAGCAGCCTTGTTCAGCGCCTCGACCAGCAGATCGACTACGCAATTCGGATCTACACCTGAGTAGGAGACATCCCCGACCTTGATGTTCGGACCTTTCGAGCATGCTCCCAGACAGAGATGCCCTACCAGATCCACACGGTCTTCCAGATTGTTTTCAGAGATATAGTTCTCCAGATTCGCCAGAGCTTGCGAGTTTCCCCTAGCGAAACAGGAACTGCCCATGCACAGTTCCACCGTCACTTTCTCCATCGCCGACACACTCCTCGCATACCGGGAGGTCCTTTCGCACACGAACCCGCCGGTATCCATATCAAGGATATAGCACTGGTTTTGAAAAGTCAACAAAAGTCTATAGATTGCCGATATAAATGCTATTATCACTAGTTAATTACAATATTTTGCAGTAATTTATCAGTTTAATGTGATTATAGTAATTTTATTATGACAATATTGGCAATATCTGTGACAATCGTTCCTTCAATAGCTTCTCGTTCGCCTTTGGAGAAGAGGATGTGAAGACGGAATACCGACGGAATCGGAACTATCATGTCGTTTCAAATCGGGACGATGGTCGCGACAGAAGTCGCCGACCGATATATGACTACTTGCGCCACATCCGCCGAACGACATCGGCGGAGCATTCCACTCAGAGCTGGCCGGGATCTTCTTCTTCCTCAAAACTGTCCACACCCTCACCGGCCATCATGCGCCGCAACTTCGCGGACAGAACTGCGAAGCTCGTCGCAAGATCCGTCCGCTGCAGGACGACACCCGGCGGAAGCTTCAGATCTTTCGGAGCGAAGTTCCAGATCGCTCGGATGCCGCATTTGACCAGAAGTTCCGCCACTGCCTGCGCCTGATTGGCAGGGACAGCAATGACAGCGATATTGATCCTGTTCTCCTTGATGAACATCTGCAGCTTCTCAAGCGGCAGGATCTCGACCTCGCCCAGTTTCTGTCCGCACTTCTGCGGATCGCGGTCGAACATGGCGACGATCCGCAGGCCGTAGGACTCGAAGCCCTCGTACCGGGCGAGAGCCGACCCAAGATGCCCCGCTCCGACGATCAGCGCATCGGTCGAATTGTCCCAGCCAAGGCAATGAGTGATCGCACCGAGCAAGGAACGGATCTCGAAACCGACTTTCGGACGCCCCTCCACGCCGGTGGCCGACATATCCTTACGGACCTGTATCGGCTTCAGTCCAAGCTCTTCGGCGAGTTTCGTCGCGGACACCCATTCGTGCCCGGCCTCCTCATACTGCCGGAGAATTCTCAGATAGGACGGGAACCTCTTGATCGTAGGAATCGATATGGAAGACCTCAGTTCGATCTCCCGCTTCTTTGTTCTATCGACATGACTCATTCGAACTACCCCTCTTCACATCCGATTCAGACGGTCCTCGACTGCGCCGATCACATCTTCCGGAGAAGACGCTCCGGCGGTCAATCCGACGCAACGATACCGACGCAATTCATCGGTCAACTCGTCGACGGTCTCGATCATATACACCGCGGCGCCCCTGTTTTCCGCAATCTTTCCAAGCGCCTGCGTGTTGGCGCTTTGGGGACTTCCGACCACGACTACGGCATCGCAGAACTCGCACAGCCGAACAACGGCGTTCCGTCGTACCGTCGAACTCGGACAGATGCGATTGCCGACCACCACCTTCCTGTCCTGGAATCTCGATGCGATTGCCGCATACATTACCTTGCTTTCAGCCTCGGGGAACGTAGTCTGGATCATGACAAGCAACGGAACGCCGTCAGGAACCCGCTCAAGATCCTCGGGCCGCTCGACCACAGTGGAAGGCACGACCCGGCCAGGTTGCAACTCGCAACCGGCGAGCGCCAACGTCTCATGGTGGCCATGCAAGCTGATGATCACGACATGCAACCCCTCCATCCCGGCCTTCCGGATCATCCGCTGAGATCGCGCGACCGTCGGGCATGTCCCGTCGACCAGGATGAAACCGGCGGAATTAAACGCTCTGCGCACGGCATCGGAAACACCGTGGGCCCGGATCACGACACAGCCAGGGGCGTGCCCCTCCGGTCCGTCGATGATCCGCAACCCTTTTCGCTCAAAGGCCTCCATCACCTGCTGATTATGGATGAACGCTCCATACGAATAGGCAGGGACACCACGCTCGGCGGCCAGCGCAAGACAGGAATCCACCTGCCCAATGGCAAAGGAAACCCCGTTGCAGAATCCCATCGTCGTCGCCTTCAACACCTTCATCCGACCGGTACCTACCTTATCAGCGTTCTTTCATCCTAATGTACGACGGAGCCGCACGACTAGGCAAGCCTCCCACCCCGGCCTCTCCCGCCCCATGGAAACGAAAAGGGCCGTCGACGAAGTCCTTCGACTCATACGACAGCCCCTCATGATTTTTCATTTGCAACGGAGTTATTTCTTCTGCTGCCGCTTGCCTTTGAGTTTCCGTTCAACGACCGGAATCTCCACGACCTTGGGAGATTCGACGAGCTCGGCATCGACGACCGACGAGGTCTCCGCAAGGCTCTCCTTGCCGGTGTCCGGCCCCTTTCCGCCGTTTTTCTTGCCTTGGGCCTTATTGATCCAGTACAGGAACGCGGGGGAGATGAAGTTCGACGAATAAGTACCGACCACGACACCGAACACCAGCTCGATGGCGAACAGCCTGATATCACCGGAAGTCATGATGGCCAACGGCAGAATCGCCAGGATCGTCGTCAGAGAACTGAACGTAGTCCTTCGCAACGACTGCGTCACGCTCATGTCGATCAATATCGGCATCGAAGACTCCTTGTTCAGTCCCACATTCTCACGGATCCTATCGAAGATGACGATCGTATTGTTCAACGAGTAACCGATGATCGTCAGCACTGCGGCGATCGTCGTACTGGAGATTTCGAGCTGGAACACCAGGATGAAGCTCAGCAAAAGCAGCACATCGTGGAACAGGCCGACCAACGCGGAAACCGCATATGCGAAACGGAAGCGGATCCAGACATAGGCCATGATCAACGCCATGGCGATCAGCACCGCGATGACGGAACTGGATACCAACGACGAAGAGAACTTCGGGCCGACGAAATCGTTCTGCAGAATGACGACTTCATCCGCGCCGAACGCATCTCCGAGCAGCTGCGAGACCTTCTCCTCCATCGATGCCTGGGTATCGCCTTCCTCGGTACCAAGGCGGACCTGGAATACAGCATTGGAGGAAGATCCGACAGTCTGGACCTTGACATTGCCCAACGATGCGAGAGCATCGCGCATATCGTTGATCGAGACATCGACCGTATCGGTACTGAAATTCAGATTTTTCGGCGCCGCGCTCAGCTTTGCGGGAAACCCGAAACCGGAGAGAAGATTCCGGGTCAGCAACCCGCCGTCGACCGCGACGGCATCGATTTTGTCGATATCGTTCAATCCCTTGACGAGATCCGTGGAGGTCGGATAAGCCGAAGAAGCGAATCTATGCGTCGCCACACCGGATGCGCCTCGCACCTCCAGCACCAGCGTATCGCCGGAAATGGAGAGCGTAGCGTCGTCGTTGCCGGAATATGAAACCGACAACCCCACGGGAGCGATCTGGATCCGCTGGCTCAAGCCGCTGTCGAAGTCGATTCCGGTATTGAACCCGCCGAACACGACGGCGGCGACGATACCGGCGGCCAATAGGACCAAGGACATGGCTACCGCATAGAAACGGAATTTGATGACAGGAACTTTCTTGTTGGCCATTTTAGTTCTTCCTCCAGCTGATATGCAGCTTGGCGTTCGGCTTGTCCGTCACCGTCGCATCGAATACCAGATGCGCGACGAACAAAGCGGTGAACAACGAGCTGACGATACCGATCGCCAACGTATTGGCGAAGCCTCTGACGGCGCTGGTCCCGAGCTGGGAAAGCACCAAGGCCGCGATGATCGTGGTGATGTTGGAGTCCATGATCGTCCAGAAAGCCTTGCCGAAACCGGCTTTGACCGAAGCCTGCGGTGTCTTGCCTGCCGCACGTTCTTCCTTGATGCGCTCAAAGATGATGACATTGGCGTCCACCGCCATGCCCAACGTCAGGATCAGACCGGCAATGCTGGTCAGCGTTAGCGTAAAGTTGAACGCCGACAGGATGGCGAGCATGATAACCAGGTTGAAGATCAGCGCGATATCCGCCACAAGGCCGCTCCAAGCATAGAAGACGACCATAAACACTACTACAAGCACCAACCCGATGAAGATAGCCGTCAGACCTGTGGATACCGCATCTTCGCCCAACGATGCTCCGACCGCCTGCTGGCTGGAAACTACCAATTCAATCGGAAGCGCGGCGGTCCTGAGCACTACGGCCAGATCCGCGGCTTCGTCTACGGAGAATCCGGAAATCTGCACGTTGTTGCGGATTCCTTCGGTGATCGTCGCCATCGCCTTCACCTTGCCGTCCATCACCACCGCCATCGTATCGTTGACATGCGTGGAAGTCAGCTTGTAGAAGATGTCGCCTCCAACGCTGTCAAGCTGGAAGTTGACGACCGGGCGTCCGGTGATCCCATCGGTGGAGGTCGTGGCCTGCTCGAGATGGATGCCGTCGAGGCCGATCTCTTCGTTCAGGACGACAAACCGTTCCAATTCGTCGATGCCATAGGCGTCACTGACGTAGTAACCGGCGGCGATCTTGCCTGCCGGCAGGAAATCAGGTTGCTTGATCGCGCCTTCGTCGGTATAGACCTCGGAAGGATTCTCAGCGAAATAGGTATTCAGCTGGTCGGTCAGTTCGGTGTCGACGATCTGGAACGTCAGGGAACCTTTGCCCCTGAGGAACGAATTCACCCGTTCTGGGTCGGCGGCGCCGGGAATCTCGATCAGGATCTGGTCGGCACCCTGCAGCCGGATATCGGGTTCGGACACGCCGAACTGGTCAATGCGGTTCTGGAGGATCTCGATATCCTGATTGATCAGCGTCGTAACTTCGGAAGCGGAGACAGTCCGGCCGACCTTCGCCTCATAGGCGTCGACATCGGCGTCGAGCAGGATGCTCATGCCGCCGCGCAGGTCGAGACCAAGCTGCAGAACCTTGGCCCCAAGAGCTTTGAGGTCGAGCAACTGGGTGCGATGCTGGTTCTCAAGAGCGTCGAACATCGCCTGTTCATTGACAAACGCATAGAAGACATCTTCGACGGTCCATGTCTTGGGGACCGGCTTCTTCATTGCTTTGTAGTTGGTCTTCGCGACGGACTTGAGGAAGCTCAATTCCTCAGGAACGACTGCCGTCGGATTGCTCCGGACCAACTCCTTCAATTCCCGCAACTCACGCGAAGCCTGTCCGCGGGAGTACTCCTTGATCTGCGCATTCGAGCCTGTTGCCAGTTCCTTGGCCGACTGCGGCACGAACCCGTACCACTTGATGGTAGGATACAGGAAGAACCCGCAGACTACCAGGACCAGAAGAACGATGATCAAGCGCCCTCGTTTTTTCATGATTCTCTCCAGATAACTAGACTAAATATCCAATGCCCTCCCGGTGTCCAAGCAAAACGAGATTGCCGCCGGGCTTGGCGGCAATGCGTTGTTCATAGACACGAGGCGGTCAGTTATTTTTCTTCGGAAGCAGCCGCTTCGGAGGGATTCTCCTCCGTCTTGGCAGGAGCCTCTTCTTCAACCACGACTTCCTCGACTACATCGACAGCGTCATCAGCGCCTTTATTTTTTTTGCCTTTCTTGGCGGGAGCCTCGACCTTCTCGACTTTTTCATCGGCCGTCTTCTTCTTGGCGGGCTGGGCAGCCTCTGCTTTCTTGTCGATGACGGCGGAAATCGCGTTCTTAGCAAATTCGATGCGGGTATTGTCATCCACCTTCACAATGATGGAAGACTCCTTCACCGAAACGACCGTTCCGCGGATTCCTCCGATGGATTGGACCTTGTCGCCTTTCTTGATGGCGGCGAGCATGTCCTTGGTCTCCCTGTCCCGCTTCTTCTGCGGCCTGATGATCAAGAAATAGAAAATCAAGATGATGAGTCCGAACGTCACGAACGTCATCATCATGGACCCGCTGGTGCTGCCATCGGCAGCGGGAGCCGCCATAGCCGTCAATAGTGCATGCATGTGTCAAATCCTCGCTTTGAAATACAGGGCGGTCGTTCCATCGGAGGAATCGGGAACCCCGGTGCAACGCAACGGCTTTGTCCGAATCCCGTCCAAACGATCCCGATGGGGTTCGCCCCTTGGGGGAATCCCCGAGGACAAACGCACCCAATTTCCATAAGTACCGTTAAAAGTATCACGTTACCACCGATATAGTCAAGTTTGACCTACCGTCGGCAACCGATACAGCCAATATAAAATAAGCCGCGGGGACAAGCTCCGCGGCTCGAAAAAATATCTCGACGCAAAAAGGCTTACATCATGCCGCCCATACCGCCGGCAGCCGGATTCGGGGCCGGTTCCGGAGCTGGGATATCGGTGACTGCGCATTCGGTGGTCAGAATCAGCGCGGCGATGGACGCTGCGTTCTGCAAAGCGGAACGGGCGACCTTCGCGGGATCGATGATTCCGGCGGCCATCATGTTGGTCCACTGCATCAGATTGGCATCGAAACCGACGCCGGATTCCGCATTCTTGCACTTGTCGGCGATGATCGAACCATCCAGCCCTGCGTTCTCGGCGATCTGGCGGATCGGTTCCTCAAGCGCGCGGCGGACAATCTTGTACCCGACCTGCTCCTCGTCGGAGAGCTTGGACAGATCCTTCGCCTCGAGAGCCTTGGCGGCCTGCACCAACGTTACGCCGCCGCCGGGAATCACACCCTCTTCGATTGCGGCGCGGGTGGCGCTCAGCGCATCCTCGACACGATGCTTCTTTTCCTTCAGCTCGACTTCGGTGGCGGCACCGACATTGACTACCGCAACGCCGCCGGCCAGCTTGGCAAGCCGTTCCTGCAGTTTCTCGCGGTCGTAGTCGCTGGTGGTATCGGCGATCTGCACCTTGATCTGCGCCACACGATCCTTAATGTCGGCCTGCTTGCCGGCGCCATTGATGATCGTGGTATTCTCCTTCTCGACCTTGACGCTCTTGGCGCGACCGAGCTGGGAAAGATCGGCGTTCTCAAGCTTCAGGCCGAGCTCTTCGCTGATTACCTGACCACCGGTAAGGATCGCGATATCTTCGAGCATCGCTTTACGACGATCTCCGAAACCGGGAGCCTTGACCGCCACTACATTGAGAATGCCGCGAACACTGTTGACGACCAACGTAGCGAGCGCTTCGCCGTCCACATCCTCGGCGATGATCAACAACGGCTTGCCGGACTGGGCGACTTTCTCGAGAACCGGAAGCAATTCCTTCATGTTGGAGATCTTCTTGTCGTAGATCAGGATGAACGGATCATCCAGCACGGCGGTCATGGTATCGCGGTTGTTGCAGAAATAGGCGGACAGATAGCCGCGGTCGAACTGCATGCCCTCGACGAACTCGGTGGTCGTTTCGATGGTCTTGGACTCCTCGACGGTAATGACGCCGTCCTTGCCGACCTTCTCCATCGCGTTGGCGATCTCGTCGCCGATGGTCCTGTCGTTGTTGGCGCTGATGGAAGCGACCTGTGCGATCTCCTCCTTGTCCTTGATGATCTTCGCCTGCTTCTTGATTTCGGCCACGGCATCAATGACGGCTTTGTCGATCCCTCTGCGGATTCCCATCGGATTCACTCCAGCGGCGACGCTCTTCATGCCTTCCTTCGTGATGGACCAAGCCAGTACGGTTGCGGTCGTGGTTCCGTCCCCTGCGACATCGTTCGTCTTGGTGGCGACTTCCTTCAACAGTTGCGCGCCCATGTTCTCAAACGGGTCTTCCAATTCAATTTCACGAGCAACGGAAACACCGTCCTTGGTCACCGTTGGAGCTCCGAACTTCTTGTCCAGCAGAACCAGGCGGCCCTTCGGCCCCAAGGTAGTCATGACCGCACGAGAAATCTTCTCCACGCCCGTGACGAGCGATTTACGGGCTTCTTCATTAAACTGAAGTTGTTTTGCCATGTGTATATCCTCTCTTTAATGAAATAATGAGTGTGTTTTTCAGCCTGCCAATTGTGGCAGGACGCGCAGATACTGTCAACGGGTACCTCCGCCGCAATGTAAAATACAAATAAAGTTCCGGATTATCAAGAAGAATTTTTACAAACCATGGTTTCACGCGACTTTCCCCGGTGTTTTGTCAAAACGAACGACCTCCGCTACACGATCAGCGCCAGACCGCCGGCGATGAGAACGCCGAACAGATTGCTGAACAAGTTCACAATGTCGTTGTCAAACCATCGGATACCCCGGGACAGTTCCAGACGCCGCCCGTCGACATACTCGTGCTCGGTCAGCCGCTTCCTCTCGTCGTCCCAATAATGCGCCTGGACCAAGGCCCCGAGCAGACTGTCCAGCAGACAGCCGGAAAATCCCCCGACGGTCACCAGCGAGGCGTACGCCACCCATGAAGAGAACCCACGGGCTCCGAACGCGGCGAAACATCCGAGCCAGAACACAGCGATCAGAGCCGCGCCGGCAAGCCCTCCCAGCGTACCGAGAACAGACACTCCTCCTGACAGTCCGGGAGCAACGGGTCGCATCGTCAGAATGGACACGGGATTCTTCCTGGACAGAATCCCTATCTCTCCCGCCCAAGTGTCGGAAGCCGCCTCGGCGACCCCTGCGCCGAACATTACCAGCACCAATGGGCTCGGAGCCACGGCATACAGCATCGCGGTGATAGTGGAGGCCCCACCGTTGGCCACGACCTGCATCCAATCCCGAGCTCCGCTCTTCTTCTGGATACCGTCGATGCCTCGAGCACGATGGATTCTTTTCGAGAATTTCCCGATCACAGCCGCAGAAAGAAAGAACAGCAGCATCACCGCAAGTCCGTCGAAACCGAGGAACCAGACGATGCACACACCTTCCGCCCATGCCGCGATCGCACCGCTGACAGTCAGCTGCCCCGCCTTCCATGCGAGAAACCCGATCAGAGCCATCGACAGACACACGAATACCAATGACCAGGGAAATGGCAGAGTAAGCAGCAAGGCGTCCAAAGGCGCTAGCATAGAACGGCCACCCACAGCGCCACGCCGAGCGGAACAGTCATATTGTCCAGTCCCAGCGGGGTCGCCGCCTCCAGGAACGCACCCACCACCCCGGTCGTCACAACGACGAGGACACGATAGGCGCGGTCGGATATCGGAATGAACAAGAATGCGATGGCGGCGACGACGAGGAACATCACCAAAGTACCGAGCCATGTCTTGCCGCCCGTGAGGAACGGAAGCTTCCGTCTTCCCCATGCGTGGCCGATGATCGCGGCCAACCCGTCGCCGTACCCCATGGACAGTACTCCGACCATCGCGGCGAACGGCGCCAGCTTCCCCCCGTAGACCAGCAGGACCAGAACCAACAGCGAAATAGGAAAGTAGATCAGCCCGTAGTTGCGCTTCTTGTCATCCATCCCCAGAAACCCACCGTATCCACCGAACGTCAGGATGCTATTGAGGATGATGAACACGACCGGTCCCACGACCGCATATCGCACGTCATTCATCCAGGCAAGAAGGATGAACCACCAGTTGGATACCCCGATGTGGATGAACTTGCGAACGATTTCAGACGAAAGGCGCGTAAAGCGCCGCAGGAGGACCGCTACGGCGATGATCAATCCAAGGAAAAGAAACGAAATGATAAGACCGGATATATTGCTGTCCATGGACTGTATCATGCCCTCAATTCGCCAGAAAAGCAAGATTCGCAACTTCCCGATCTTTTTTTTGTTTTTGACAAGGTCGTCAAGTTGACAGGATGCACGCGCCGTGATACCGTTCAGATGCTTTAGTTTTTGTTCGCTGCAGCTAGTTCTTTTTCCTATCTTTCGTTTGCGCGTTACTGAGTCGTTTTCCCGCAGACAGGTTTTGGTTCGAGCATGCCGCCAATTAAAGCAATATACAAGGATACAGGCCCAGAGCCTGTGAAGGATGCTTTTCTATGGCAAAGAAAATTTATGTTGGTAACATGAGTTACAACACCACCGAAGAAGAACTTCGGGACCTGTTCGCACAGTTCGGTACCGTACTTAGCGCAAACATCATCATTGACCGCGAGACTCGTCGCCCCAAGGGCTTCGGTTTCGTCGAAATCGAAGAAGACTCCGCAGCCGACGCCGCGATCTCCCAGCTTGATGGCAAGGAGTTCGGTGGACGCAACCTCCGCGTGAACGAAGCGATCGCGAAGACTCGTCCTTCCCGCGGCTACCGCGACTAATCACCGTTATACAAAGACCCAAGACTCAGTAATGGGACGGGACCGGCTATCACCGGTTCCGTTTTCATCCTCCCCCCCCCCAACGCCCATTCATTTGTTTTCAACTTATTATATTATATATAGTTATCAACACGCACCCCTAATCGATTGCTACATGATTGCTCGGTCATTGCTACATGATTGCTCGGTCATTGCTCACACCCACTATACATTCACATACTGACAGTAATATTATATTACCTCCAGTAATAATACTTATGCATTTTATGCATTTTCAAAAAACCGGGCACATGGACGGATCCTCACAAGCCATGCGAAGCAGGTTTTGGCACTTCCGTCCGGCTAGGAGTCTTGTCCACCTTTTTTGGCATGCACGGCAAATCGAAAACGAGGAATACCAGGGCAAAGTCAATCAGGTAGAAATTCAGGATGCTCGGACCGAACAGGCAACCGTTCAGCCCCGATCTACCAAAGCACCCGCTGGCACAGCCACAGCGCCGCCACGAACAACAGATTCACCCAGGAGAACACAAGCAGATACTTCCCGACCCCGGAGGTCATCTCGGGATGCTGCGCATGGAAGGCGGCATAGTACTTATAGGAAATGACGCTCGCCAGACTGGCGATCAGCGTGCCGCACCCTCCAGCGTTCACGCCGAGCAACAGCTGGATACCGTCATCGGTGAACCGCGACAGCAAGAGTGTCGCAGGAACGTTGCTGATGATCTGGCTTGCCAGCAGCGATGTCTCGAACACCCTCCCCTCCAGCAGTCGTCCGAACCAGGAAGCCAAGGAATCCATCGCCGACAGATTGCCGATAAAGACGAAGAAGCCTACGAAAGTCAGGAGCAACGACCAGTCGATCTTCAGATACAACTCCCTGTCGGGAAGCATGGCCAGGACGACGACTACCAGGGCGATGTACCAGGGAATGATCGAAAACACAGCGCACAGCGACAGAATGAACAAAGCGCAATATCGGACGACCGCCCATGCGGAGATCGCTCCGTATGATCCGGGCGCGATCCCTTCTCCCCCGTTCGGAAGCCCGGAGACGACGGACGGATCCGCCGACACAGCCCCATCGCGAAGCAATATCACAAGCAACGCAGCAAGCAGAACGGCCCCTACGATGGCGAACGGCAGCATCGTGGAAAAGAACGTTCCGACGGAGAAGCCATACCGGTTGTAGATATACAAATTCTGAGGATTTCCTACCGGAGTCAGCGCCGACCCGATGTTCGCCGCCACCGTCTGGAGCACCACCACCGGCAGAATCGCCTTCGGCCTGCCGTCGGCCAGATAGACGGCGATGACGAACGGCACGAACGTGATCAACGCAACATCGTTGGTAATCGCCATGGAGACGAAGAATGTCAGGAACACCAGGGAAAAACCGATTCCACGAACTCCATGGACCCGCTTCAGCAACGCGGAGGCAAGGCGGACGAAAACCCGCTGCTTGCGAAGCCCCGCCACGACAAGCATCAGCGCAGTCAGACAACCGAGCACCTTCCAGTCCACGGACGCCACGAGAGACGATACTGAAAACGGCACAAAAAAAGACGACGCCACCGCAAGG
>Ga0172377_10002041_pt1 | contig 20652 bp, 15 predicted proteins | sample Pumphouse3metaG_FD_119749 | JGI IMG/M metagenome (GOLD analysis project Ga0172377, IMG submission 119749) | Leachate microbial communities from a municipal landfill in Southern Ontario, Canada - Pumphouse #3 metaG | ecosystem: Engineered > Solid waste > Landfill > Unclassified | place: Canada...
ATAATGCATGGATCATCAATAGGCAACATGGGAAGAGTATATTTATCAGCAGATTGATTTAAAGGAGTGTTAAAGGAATGATTAAAAGCATCTACAGCTGAGTTTTCTTTTGAAAATAATAATTTTTTACTATCTAAACTAACAACAGCTTTTATATTAGGTATTTGATTAATGTCTAATTCATTAAAAAAATGTTCTGTAGAAAAAAGAATGCGTGAATCTGAGTGATTAATAATGTGGTGAATATCTTTAATATGGAAATCGGGTAGAATAGGAACAACTATCGCTCCGTATGTAAGAGCAGCCATAAAAGAGATAGCCCACAAAGAAGAATTTTTACCTATAAGAGCAATTTTATCACCACGATTAAGAGAAAAACTTTTAAAAAAGAGATGAAGATGTCCAATATGTTCTGCAACTTCAGAGTAAGAATAAGACTCTCCTTCATAATCAGAAAACATAGGACACTTCCAGTTTTTCTGAAAAGCAACCTCATATAGCTGAATCAAATTCGTATTATCAAATTGATTATCCATTATTAATTTTCAGATTAAGTCCCCGATTTTCTATTTTAAAGAAAATAATACCTATTAAAAAAGAAGTTTTTTTTAATTAAAAAGTGAAATTGACGTTAATTCTTTTTCTTTTTTTTCAGAACGTAAAATGTAACACCACCTACAACCATAATTGCTGCTATTATAATGATTATTGTTGATGTATTATTCTTTTGTTCATTACTCTGATTCTCATAAAAAACCGGATCCATATTGTCAATGGAAACAGAGTCGTCAATGGCTAATGGATCCTGTTGCTGTGCTTTCAGGTTACATATATTACCCAGAAACAAAATTCCTATAAATGCAAAAACTAATAATAACTTTTTCATGTCTTTTTAATTTTTATTTTGTTGCAATTTACTAAAATTTTTTCATTTGTAATTCATTAAGCTCCCGTCGAATGAAATTTAAAGTCTCCTAGGATTATTTCGTTACAACCCCTTAAACTTATTACCTAAAATCCGTAAGGAATTATTTATTATGCATTCAACTAACTTCAAATCAGTCGTTATACTAAGTAATCCTCATTCTCCATAGCTGATGCTATGATTCAATCGGTTTACTTAATACCTAAAATGTACTGTTTTCAAATTCTTTTAGTGCCGGCTGGTATTTCGGATTGATTTCCAGACAATTCATTAATATTTTTTTAGATTCTTCAATATGTCCTTCTTTCTTTTTAATTCTGGAAAGCATTACGTAAGACTGATAATATTTTTTATTGATTTTTATTAGTTTTCGTAATTCTTCTTTTGCCTTTTCGGTATTCCCTTCTTTTTCTTCCAGCATTGCATGAAGCAATAGTGCAGGTTCATAATTCGAGTTTATCTTCAAGGATTCATTTATGTAATTCAGGGCTTTTCCCGTATTATTAGTTTTATTCATTATTAATCCAATCTGATAATAAAGGAATTCGTCTTTTGAATAAAAAGATAAGGACTTAATATATTTCTCTCCGGCTGTTTTATATCTTTTTAACTTAAAATCTTTACCTGCTTCAAAAGGAAGTTTTGATAACCTTTTAACTACTGCACATACAGGTACATTGTCTATCCTTACGATATGAATGGTACCCTCAGGAGGAAAATTTCCTTTATTTAGTAGGACAGGAGAAATATAACTGTTGCATATAATGGCATAATCCCAGTCATAATCGTTTCGTCGTTCATATTTAAAACAGTTGAATTTTAAATCGCATCTATCCTGAAAATAATTTTTAACAGGGAAGTTACTTCCTGTTATTTTATCTTTTATCCCATTTTTATTCAGATAATTCTTAAGCCATTCGGCTCCGCTACGCATAGTATGATAATAATAATCGGTTTCGTATTTACCGTAAGCACCTTTTAATCCTCCCGTTAGCTGGTTGTAATACAGATAATAATAAGGATGCGCTGCAATCATAAACTTAACAGGATGTATTATCAGTAGTAAAAATATAGCAGTGAATAATGAACGGCCTAATATTGATTTTATTCTTTGCCACAAATCATTATATCCCAGGGCTGCCAGAATGATTAAACATGGATATATAAAAATCAGATGTCGCCAAGCCCCGTAAAGATTTGCATGAATAATGATGACAAAAATTGGTGGGAAAAAGCAGAATAAAAATAAAAGTCCATATATAATATGCGAATTACTGTGAATAATTTTTTTTATACCGGTAAAGAAAAAAAACATTCCGGTAAAAACAATCAGAGGAATGGTTATAAGCATATATTTTGGAAGATAATACCATGGCTCAAAGTCTGACCAGATAAAATCACCTTCAAAAATTTGTCTGAGAGTCGTGGGAAAATGTCCCATGACTATAAGTGATTTCCATGGATTTAACAGAATGTTTTGTAAACCATACGGCCAGAGTAACAGTCCTGACAAATAGCTAATAACTGTTATCATAAAAAAATACAATCCGTCTTTTATCAGTTCTGTTTTGTTTATGTGTTTTACGAAAATGAATTTTAAAAAAATCGTAAAAAGTAGATAAAATATCAGTAACAGTCCTCCTGGACGGATACTTATGGCAAATGCGATACTTATGATAATAAAAAGAGTGTCAGTCCATTTTCTTTTATCAATAGGAGTGAATACAACTTTTATAATGGCAAAGATTCCGGATATATAGGCCAGGGCAAACGGGATATCTTTTAAATTGTTTTGCAGATGTCCCATAAATCGTGGTGAAACAGCAAACAAAAAAAGGGTAAAAATGGCTGCCTGGTATCCTTTTAACGAGCGAACAAAAAGGGCGGAAATAAAAATGGCCAGCCATCCTAGAAAGCTACTGAAAAGATGGCGGAATCCATAGATGTCTCTGATGTTAAACCAGTGAATTAAAACGGTGCAAATGTTGTCCGGCGACTGTCCGTAATATTTCAGATGAGTTTTAGGTGTGTTTAATGCTTCTGTGTTTTGACCATCGGAGGCGAAATACCGGTAAACTTTTTCAGACTGCTGATAATGAACTTCCTCGTCTCCTGATATCCCTGCATCCCTGCTTATTAGCAATAAGGCAGCTAAAAACAAGAAGGACAGGCAAAAAAACAATATTTTCAGACTAGTCCCCTTCATACGGATTAATTTTTATCGGCCTTTTTGTTTGTTGTTTCGGAGGAGATAGTTTTTTCCTGATCGTATATTTTCTTAATAAAGTAAAGCGGACGCTTTTGTGATTCTTTATAGATTCTATAGATATATTCTCCGATGATTCCAAGGAAAATAAGTTGAATAGAGCCTATAAAATAAATACTTAGAACAGTGGAGGACCATCCTTTCAGTGCAACTCCGGCGAATTTCACATACAAGGCGTAAACTCCGGCAATCAAAGAAATAAAAGCGCCGAGGAAACCGATAAAAAAGCAGAGTTTAATGGGCAGACGCGAAAAAGAAAAAATAGCGTCGGCAGCCAGCAGACATAATTTCCCTGTATTCATTTTCGATTTTCCAGTTAACCTTTTCTCGCGTACATATTCAACATAGCCCTGCTTAAATCCAATATAAGTTCTCATTCCCGGCAGATAGCGGGTTTTTTCTTTCATTGACAGTAAGGCATTTAATGCCTGACGATTCATTATACAGAAATTTCCTGTATCCTTAAGCTCTGTAAGCTGGACTGCTTTTTTGAAAAATAAATGAAAAGTTGAAAAGATACAATTTCTTATTATGTTTCCTTTTCTGGAGGTGCGTTTTCCACTTATAACATCATCTTTTTCCGAAATTAATTTTCTGTACATTACAGGCAGTAGTTCAGGAGGATCCTGCATATCTCCGTCCATCATTGCAACATAATCACCTGAGGCATATTCTAATCCGGCAGTGAAGGCAAGCGGATGTCCAAAATTACGGGAAAGGACAATAATTTTGATTCGGTTATTTGAATTTGCGAGTTTTTTTAATTGCTGCAGACTCCCGTCAGAACTTCCGTCATCTACCATGATAATCTCGTATGATGAAGAAATTTCATTCAGCGCTTTTGTTGTTCTGACGATAAGCTCCTCAATGATTCCATTTTCATTAAAAACCGGAATAATTACAGATATTTCCATATAAATTACAAATTACGAATTAAATTCTCTAGTTGATAAGATATTGAAAATGAAGCAAATAAAAATAAAAAAGTTGTATATTTTATTCTAAATAGCTATATTTAAGCTCGTTACAAAATAAATATCACATACAACATTCGAAAGATACAAAAAACTTAGGTGAATTTCAAAAAATTATAGAGAGTGACAGCGATACAAACATGTGCCTTAAATATACCTTAGTGCTCATTGAAATACTATGTATATTTGGTTAATTTTAATCAGTCAGACAAAAAGGTTAGCTCGATTTTTACGATTCTTTTAATCATGTTGTTTTACAGCATCAAGAATACCTATTATGTTTTGCCAGTTAATGAGTATGAGAATTCGTAGTCACATGATAGCTACGACGCAGAACAATTATTTTATTGAATTAGACACTTTGTCAATAAGTACAATGATTTGTTTTTCAGTATATTAAAAAAAACAACTTTAGGATTTTTTCAAATATTCTCACGTTTGGGAGCAACCTTAAATCCATAAATTTATATGAATGAGAAATATAGCGCATCAACCAATTATTGCTTAAATGCCTAATTCAATTATTTTATTATTAGCTTTTACACGGAGTTCCCGGAACAGGAACAGGGAATTCCATATCTACGGGACCAAATTTTATATCTTTAGGACCAAGTTTCATTCCTGATTTATAAACATCATCCCACATGATTTTTTTTCCTGTGTAAGCTGCTGTACGCCCCATGATCGCAGTAAGAGTAGATAAAGCTGTGTCTTCAGCTGTATTTACATACTGACCTGTACGTATAGCCTGAACCAAATGCATGTGCTCCTGTACATATGCAGGAATTTTCACATTTTCCATTGGTATGCCATTTTTATCTTTTTGATATTTGAATTTCCATTTTACACTTCCGTCCAGATTCCATATTGTATTTCTGCAATTAGTATATCCTTTTGTTCCCATTATAAATTCACCTGTACCGTTGGCACAATTGTCTATCTGACGACACATGCTGTGAGAGAAAATTCCATCTCCATAATCAAAATCAATACTGAAAAAATCATATTGGTCACCGGTAAGTCTTCTTGCGCGTCCTCCGTAACCAACAGCACTTAAAGGATGTTTTCCTAAAAACCAGTTAATAACATCAATATTGTGAACATGCGTATCTAAAATAAAATCTCCTCCCATCCAGCAAAAACTATTCCAGTTACGAACCATATATGTCATATCATCCCATCCTTCCTGACGTGTTCTGAACCATACATGATTCTGATTCCAGAACGCTCTGGCGGAAACAGGTTTCCCTATTGCTCCGTTTATTATCTGTTTGTATGTTTCTATGTAATCCTGCTGGTGACGTCTTTGTGTTCCTGTTATAACATTCAGACCAAGGGATTTTGCTTTTCTTGCAGTAGATATTATTGAACGAATTCCGACAGGATCAACAGCCAGAGGCTTTTCCATGAACACATGTTTACCCTGATGTATGGCTTCTTCAAATTGAATAGGACGGAATTGACAAGGGGTAGCCAGAATAACTACATCAACCTCTTTCAGGGCCATCAACTTTTTATATGCATCGAATCCAACGAAACAATTTTTTTCAGGAATAGGTCTTTTGTATCCTGCAAACCGTGTACGACAATCATCAATTTTATCCTGAAAAACATCGGCCAGAGCAACAAGCTTAAGATCAGGGCCTGCGCCAATAAAATTTATGGCAGCTCCTGTTCCCCTATTCCCTACGCCTACAAGTCCAACATTTAAAGGCCGTCCTTTAGGTGCGGCATTTAGGATAGGAGGCAACCCGAGTTCTTTCTCCCCTAATTTCTTATTGCATGAAGATAGTGCTGCTCCTGCACTCATCAGACCTATCCCTGCCAAAGCAGTGGATTCTAAAAATCTGCGGCGATTAATGTTTTTCGAATTATTGGTCATGACTTTTTTATTTTTGTTCAATTGTTTCTTCTGTTTCACAAACCACACGGAAGCCGACACTTTTTATATCAGAATACCACCATATTGATTTAGGCATTTGCGGATCAGTAATCAGCCATGCCCTGGTTTTTGTATAATCACGTGAAGCACTTCTTACATCCTTTGCATCACTTTTAAAATTTCCTCCGCGTATAACATGCTCTCTGCCTTTGGAAGGACCTTTTGGATTTTCAGCGATTCGATCCTGATATTTTTTATAGGCAGTGGGAGAATAATAGTCTAGACAAAATTCTGCAACATTCCCTGCCATATTTTTTAGTCCGAAAGGATTAGAACGAATGTTAGAAGGAGATTGTGTTGTTTCATTACTGTTGAGAGCATAAATTACATAAGAATTAATTATGGCAGTGTCAGGACTGAATATTTTTTTCATAAATCCTTTTGAACTGTAATCTTTTGGACTCCCTTTAAACGGATACGGAGTCTGTTTTCCTCCGCGACAGGCATATTCCCATTCGCTTTCCGTAGGCAGCCTGTATTTTTTCCCTGTTACAGATGAAAGCCATTTGCAATAAACATTGGCAGCATACCATGTCATGGTGATGGCAGGCCTTTTGCCTTTTCCCCATCCCTGATCAGGAGCTCCCCATGGTGGAGTAGGACCTGTTATTGCGTCAACTTCATTTTCTTTTAATTTCTGTGATTCTTCTCTGCCCTGAGAGGCCGTTTTTCTGAAGAAAGCAAGATATTCGTCCCAGCTGACTTCCGCTTTCCCCATAAAGAAACGGGAGATTTTTACTTTATGTACAGGACCTTCATCAATATTACGTAAAGGTTCTTTTTTAGAACTTCCCATGAGGAAAGTTCCTCCCGGAATTGCAACCATATCAAAGGAGACAGATGTTCCCGGAATTTTTTCTGTGAAATTTTCGAATTTTTTAACAGGTGTTGATTCTGTAAAAAGTTTTTCTTCTTTTATTTCTTTCCCGAAATCAGTTAGATGTTCTTCTACTGCATCAGGATCATAATGACCGACATGCAGATGACAATTGATACATTGCATATTGTTTTTATCGGCCAAATAATTTAAGTGGGCATCTTCTCCTTCGGTGGAAAGATTAACAGGAAAAAGATTCTGATGACATTTTTCACAGGATTTGTTATCAATATACTTTTTAGCTTCCTCCAGCTGGCTTTTTTTATCCCAGTCAAAGTCAGCACTGTCTTTAAACCAATACCCATAAAGATCCTTAGCTCCGAATTTTATTTTTGCTGTCATATACCCATGACCTTTAGGTGGAAGATGACATTCTATACAGTGGACATATACTCCTGAATTATTATTATGATGAGTGGAACGCAGCCAGCTGTGATCTGCATCGCTGTGAACATGACATGACATACAATATTCATCAGAGGAAGTTGACAAAACTGCCTGATTGGCTGAAATAACAACCACAATGCAAGTGATTATTCCTGCAATTATCCACCAAAACGGTGCTTTTTTCCCCTTGAATGGATTTTTAAACTTAAAGGTCATATGTTATCTTTTTTCATCAGCACAAAATAATAAAAATAAATAGAGTAAAATCTGTATTAAATATTTTATTATAATATCTGAATTTTATGTTAAGATATGAAATGTTGATTTCTATATATATATATTGATTTATTACAAAGATCATGATTCTTTTGGGTCTGGCTGTTCTTAATATTGAATTTATTGGGATTGTGAATTATATAAACTTAAAGGTCAATATATTACGATGCATAAAAACAGAAAAGGTAATTTTTTTTGACAGAAAATAATTTTAATCAAATTAAGAGTAGAGATGCTTTTTTAACTGATTTTTCATGGGTTACAGAATATTTTATTTGTCTTTTCTGACAAAAAGATCTTGGAAATAACATAACGAAAAGTAAAAAAATAAACTACTTTTGTATTATTAACAGATGGGTTGTTAGCTCAGTTGGTTTAGAGCATTACCTTCACACGGTAGGGGTCACTGGTTCGAATCCTGTACAACCCACAAAGTTACAGTGGTTTCTTGGTTGACGAGTAACAGAATAGTAACAAATCTCAACATTGTTTCACAAGTGGAAGTTATTCAACTTCCACATTTACCACGTTCCTGATCCTTTCCAGACATTTGTATTTCTGATTCCTCGCACTGGCTGCATTGGAATATCCGAGAGAACTGGCAATTTCATCCCAACTAAGGTTTTTGTAGTAGTAACTTTCAAGTAGTTGTTTGCAGGGATTGCCAAGTTTCTCAATAGCGCTATTTACATTCTCATAAATATCAGGAGTATCATCATCAACCCCGACAATTGTAATGTCATCTTTTAAATAATTGTAATTATCATTAAGTGGCATTTCTCGTTTGTTTTGCCGGAGTTGATCCATCCATAAAAATCGGCAAATAGAATAGAGGTATGTACTCACGGAACAAGTTAAATCAAGTTTTTTAGTATAAACTTTTTCAATGAATATAACCAAAGCATCCTGGAAAACATCCTTTGCCATATCGGCTCTTCCAGAATTCCGGATTATAAAACTTACAATCTTTGGAAATTCATCTTCATACAAATTATTGAAAACCTGTTGATCTCCTGATAAAATACCATTAATAATCTCTTGATTTATTTTTAGCGTTTCTGCTCTCTTTTCAGATTCAGTTAATCGCTCCAGTCTGAACATCGCTGGACTTTCTTCAAACTGAGATTCCTGAATTAAAAGTGATTTCTGTATTTTTTCCCTTTCCAATTCAAGGTAGTATTCTAATGCCTTTTTACAGTAATTGCTTAGTCTCTCAATTTGTTTCTGCCGGAAAGAAAGGTAAGTTGACTTTAATATGTCGGTAAAAGGAAAGTTAATTTCATTTTTGTTGCCAGTCATCCAGAGGTTTAATTCCTGATCAGCCAAATCCCATTGATTGTTTTCAGAGCTCATGTTTTATGCAGTTGAAGAATTTTTTAAAATTAGCTAAAAATATATTCAAAAGAAAGGGTGACATTTTAGTCTTATTAACATTAAGAATAAATATATTTTAAACTTTATCTATGAAAAGCACAATCCATTATGTTCTTATCCTCGACCAGAGCGGTTCGATGATCGACCTGAAAAAGGAAGTTATCCTTAGCTTTAATGAGCAGGTTGATATGATATTGAAATTGAGAAAAAAGGAACCAGATTCAAATATCAAACTTACATTTTGCACGTTTAATGATACGGTTGATTTTAAAATCATTGCTCAGAATGTTGATCTAATCAAGAAATTGACCTATGCAGATTATCAACCTGATTGTTGCACGGCTCTGTATGATGCAATTGGAGCTTCTTTTGTGAAAATTACTGAATTGTCTGAGCCAGGTGACCAGGTGTTCTTCGCCATTTTTACCGATGGGCTTGAAAATGTCTCTAAGCACTACCGGACAGAAGATATTAAGTACAAGTTTGAAATAGCTGAGAAAAATGGTTGGGATCTGAAGTTCTTTTGTAGGTATGAGGATAAACTGTTTTATAAAAGCCGGTTAAATCTTTCTGAAAAACATATGGTTGGAATTACCCTTAATAAAGATGGATTGAACGAGATGGATGATGAAATTTATTTTCGCTTATCGAATATGGTTATTAAACAAAAGAAACATAAATCATAAACGATAATCTTATCCAGCCAGTCATAAAACATTCAATAATTTGCCATACAATAGAGCTTCAGGAAACGATGAAGTTCTTAAGTATAGCAATCCTCAGGAACAAAAAAGGTAGACTGTATAATATTGAAATTACAGTAAAAACCAATGAGGTCTATTTTATTGTAATCGGTGCACGCAAAGTAATTTATTACAGTGCAATTGATCCGGTTAAAAAATCTATAATACTCCCCAAAAATAGGCTCTTCGTCAAATTTGGTGATCAATATTGCCTGACTTTAGAATATAAATTAAATATAATCAAAATATTAGGTTACAATTATTTTGAAAAATTTTATAACCAATTATTGTTGACTGGCATCTTGATGGAAAAATTTCTTTAAGCCATATACCATGATTCTTATTAAGATTTATCCACTAAAAAATTGTACCAAAATTGGCGAAGAACTAAAAACGGGAAAGAATATTGAAAAAGTATCGAGGGTATTTTGCCTACAACTCCACCAATGAGCAAGTGATTCAGTTTGCCCCGGAATGGTGGTTTAATTTCTGCGGAATTTTTATTTTAGAGATGCCCAATAGTATTTAATACATTCTTACTTAAATGTTTTGATTGTTACTGGTCCCAGTAATCCTGCTTCTCTGATTTTCCACTCTGATGGACCAACCAATCTGTTGTGAGTATTATAATTCCAGTAAAAAAGAATGCGATTTTTCGATGAGCGGCTGATGTGCCCTTGATTCCAATCCTCTCCCCTTAGCTCTAAATCCCGTATTCGGTTAGCTGCCACATTGGTCACTTCCACTGTAAGTATATTTTTTCCCTGATTCAAATTGTCCACCTTTAGTTTATAAGTTGGCCCCAGCAAGCTTCCATACTCTTTCCCGTTCAGTTTTACCCGAGCGCAGTCTTTTACGATGCCTAAGTTTAACTCCGCCGAATTAACTTCTTTTTTCCAGTCAAAGTCAATTGTATATTGAGCTGTTCCGGCAAAGCGTTTTGTCTCAATGCCATCAAAAGACGTCCATGAGTTCAGCTTATCAGTGATGATATCACTAGGATAAACCGGACCGCCGTCAAAGAAGTGTATCTTCCAGTTGCCTAATATTTTATCTGTTTCAGTTTGCGAGTTAGCATATGCAAATTGAGGGGCATTTACATTTTTTGTAGAACATTTAATAAAAACTGTTCGTTCAGGTTCAAGTTGTATATGAATAGAATTTCCTTTCTTTTTAGCTATACTAATGTCTCCATCCATTGGGTTTAAAAATACGTATGATTTTGCCTGATAGTTTAGTTCAACCCATTCATCAATTAATTTGGTGCCAGTGTTGAAAATCATGTACCAGTTTTCATTATTCAGTTTCATTGTAAGGAAATGAAAACCATTTTCTAACAGAGATCTCTCGCGTTTAACATCTGATTTTGCCAATAAATTAATAACATCACCGACACAATTTTCTGTTGAAATTGATTCATTAATTTTTTCAAGTTTATGCTCACGTTTTGACAGTTCAAACATTCCCGGCACACTCTCTGGAAGGGATTCATCGAAATATATTTTTATGCTATCAGTCAAAAATTTCTGGAGTTGCAGTATAGTTTCAATAGAAATATATTTTGTTTTTGGAATCACTATTGCTTTGTATGCTGCTCCTCCGGAAGTAACAATTTTATTATCAGATATTCGACAATTTAATAGTTGTTTGTCTGAAATATAATCAAAGGTGTAGCCGGCGTTCATAAGTTTTTCCGAAAGCGGTGCAACCGAGAAACCTTTAAACCAAGGTCCAGCATCTCCATAATCTATGTTAGTATAATTCTTAATGTTGTATTTTTTTACTGCCACGTCGTAGAAAGGCCAGTAAACCAAAACATCGTTTTGGGGATTTGCATTTTGCAGGATGCTTTGTGATCGTTCAATATATTTGAACAACACCTTCAGTTCCGGCCACAGCGAATTCCGGCAGTTAATTTGTGTAGAAGCGTAAAATGTCCAACCAGGCCATTCAGCATCTTCCGGTGAGTAACAAGTACCATGAAAAACCATATGGTTAACGCCAGCCAAGAAAAACCTATTGGTGGCTCTCACCATGTCAGAAGTAGATACATTCCAGTGCTCGTTAAGCCAGGTAAAACTTTCAGATGAAACAAGCTTTTTACCTGCTATATGTGCTGCCGACGAAGCAAATTTATTTGTAAAAATAGCTACCACTCCTGGTTTAAATGCTTTGTTTTCACGCAATCCATAAATTTCTGTTTCAGGAATATCTGAAGCTGCGTATATGTCGAGTATATTGCCCGGAGATCCTGTCGCTTGGTTGCGAAGCCGACTATTGTGCCCATTGGCCCATTCTTTCATTGGCTGAATAAACGCCTCCAGTACCAATTCCGATGTCGTTTCACGGCAATCTGATCTAACTCTTACTATTACTTCTTTATCAGTACAATCGCCCGCCAACACATACAGGTATTTAGCTAAATCATATCCACGCCGTTTCTTAAATTCTTCCATAAAATGCCTGGTAAAGTTGCTTTTGTATTCAAACGAATCATGGAAAAAACACCGAATTAACCCTTCAGAAATTCCTAATTTTTTCCAAAATTTTTGAAGGTACCAGTTGGTAATTTCTTTGTCGTAGGTATCAATAACCAATCCATCACCGCCTCCTGATGGAATATGAACCTTACCACCGGTGTTTACAAATTCAGCTACATAAACAATTCCATTGTGGGGGAAGGTAAATTTTTTTCCAAGTTGCAAGATTTTTATACCTCCTTCTCCATCTAAATATGATACTGCTACAGTATTATTAAGTTTTTCCGGCAATTGCCTGGTTTCACCTGCTTTAACCTTAAAACTGTGTATTTGTAAATTTACAAGTCCTTTTTCTTCAGGTACAAATGGTCCGCCACAACCCCAACCGGAACCGGAGGGCAAGTCAACACCTAAACCCAATTTATGTGCCTTATCAATGGTAAATTTCAGTAATTCTATATATTCAACAGATAGGTATTCTATGAAACGATGTTCTTCTCCACCTATACCTGTCATGGAAGTGATTTCAACACCCCCAATTCCCGCATCGGCCATTTCTTCTAACTCGCGCTCAATGTCCTTTTTATCAACAGCATTTCCCGGCCACCACCAACGAGTCCAGGGTTTCATTTCATAAGATGATTTTGGCCACTCTGTCTTTTCTGTTGAACAGGAGTAACTACCTAAAAGAATAGAAAAATAAAACAAAAACGAAATAATTTTTTTCATCGTAAAAATAATTAAATATGTATTTGCCTATCCGACTTTTAAGAGTGATCTCATTCTTTAAATTTAAATTTAAAAATATAGACCTGACGGCTTCCACTATTTGTAGAATTAAATCCAAGCATATCTCCTTTGGGACTCCAGCGGCAATGGATATCACAACGCCAGTCTCCGTCATATTCTTTAGGTTCAAAATATCTTCCCAAAGGAAGGACAGCCTGAGTTTTCATATCCATCAAATAAATTTTTTGTTCCCTCGTTCCATGGCATGGATAGGTATCCGTTGACATCCATTTCTCATCAGGAGAAAAACAACCATGACCGTCAAAACCATCCAGTAATCCATTCCCTAATCTCTTGTAATCCTGTTTCCCAATGGTAAATAATATATGGGACATTTGTTTCGCATCGTATTTCGCAGTAACCATGAGCTTTTTATCGTTAAGCCAGTCGAAGTGAGAACCTCCCCATCCATTCGGGAAACAACGCTGGATATTTGTTCCATCACGATTTACAGTAAAGGCTGAAGTATTCCTTACGGGGGTTGCCCTTGCAAGCCAGAATATTTTATCGCCTTTGCGACTAAATAAGGTATGGTTAAAATATTCAATTCCCTCTTCCGGAATATCCGGAACCATTTTTTTTATCTGAGATACTGACACAATCATTTTTGCTTTTCCCGTCTCCAGATTTACTATAAAAATCCCATCATCTTCAGGAAATTGTACTTCCGGTTTTGAATCTTGTCCATTTCCTCCGTAACCATAATCAGGACGGGTAATTCTAATTCTCGAAAAATTAATACAAACTGCCTCTTTTCCATTAGGAGAAACTGCACTTACAGGAAATGGTATTACTTTAATCTCCTTTTTTGTGAAAACATTCAGTATCACTGAAACATACCTGCCGTTTCTAAAATCATTGTATATAATTAAAGAATCAGGAGAAGTGGCTAGCCAGTGCGCCATACATCCCTGTTGAAAATTCCATGCTCTGGTAGTTGTCAGAGGAATAAATTTATTATTTTCCAAATCAACCAATCCCAATGTAGCAGCGTCATTCTCATCCGGAAGTTTATAACGTAAATCTGTTTCTAAAACAGTAACGTACCTTTCGGAATTACTCCATGAATTAATTCCATAATAACTGGCAAAAAAATGTTCTTTGGTATTTTGGGTATGCTGGGTGATCTGAACAGGACCCTCAACTTCAGGAAAAATAACAGTATTCCCTGATTGCTGAGAACTACAAGACCAACTAATTGCCAAAACCAAAACCATAAATGAATTTTTTATTTTATTTTTCATTTTTTTTAATACTATATATTATAACATATATTCCATCATTAACTTTCTGAAATTTAAAACTGTTTAATTCCTTTATCGAATGTCCTTCTTTTAATTCAATATTTTTAAATATTTTTTTATCTATAATTTTCCCTTCTAATGTTTTTAACTGAACCAGCAAATCAACCTTTTCATTTTTTCCCAAATGATTTATTACCGGTATAATCGAATCCTCAGGACCGTAAACTACATCAACATTATTACTTCCGGCCCATGTTCTCTGAAAAATCATTTTATTGACGTAATAAGCCAGCTTCGGATGCCCGAGATTATCGATAAGAGGTTTTTTGTAAGTTCCTGAGTTAGCTCCACCATGTAATGTACACCACGAAAAACCATCATATCCCAATAAAATTTGTTTCTTCATAGATTCCCATGCAGAAAAAGCCTGCCAGGCCTGACTGGCTTTCCATTCATCAGATGTCAATTTACGACCAATGGTTCCTTCATCATAAGTCCATTCATACGACTGTAGCAAATACCATGGTTTCCCTTTACAAAGATTCCAGTTTGGTTGTCCAATTGATTCCTCATGCTCAAAATTAAAATATGCCTTATCTTTTGCATTAAGGCATGACGCAGCCCAATCATTAGGGGCTTTTCGTATAACCGACCAATCGTTACTGTATCCGGAATAAGCATCCTGACTTCCTCTTGTATTGCGACTTGCCATAAATTCGGGAACAGCTTTTATTTTATTCCCTTTATAATCTATTGTCCCGTTATAATTTGCATAGTAGGTATGTTGCCAGAAAGAAGTGGGTGATATCAGCCGACTCGAATCGGCATTATAAATCACATTATAAATCTTTTTTACATAATCCTGCGTATCAGAAAAATCATGTTTCTTAAATCTGTTCGGATGGTTTGCTGCCTCCCAGATTACTATAGAAGGATGATTATATACCTGTCTTATGTACTGAGGATACCCTTCAAAGTCAACATGCCATGCGTCACCTTCACGTTCCCATCCGGCGGTTTGCCAAATCAGATAAATACCCAACTGGTCAGCTATTTCGGCATAACGGGGATCATTAATCCCGTCAGTCGTATCTTTTTCGGCATGCACATGTATTCTCAGCAGGTTACCCATTTTTTTTATCATGAGCATTTCTTCAGCAACCTTATCATTCGGGGCACAACGGCTGTTTTTAGAAATATCTTCGTATGGCATTCTAAATCCCATGATTTGAGCTCCGTTAAGCATTTCAGGTTTACCATTTACAAGAAATTCTCCATTCTTTTGGTCAAGAGTTCTGATTCCGGTTGTGGTAACAAAATCATCAACAGGTTTTCCATTTTGATCTTTCAAAATAACTTCCAGTTTGTAAAGAAATGGGGAATCACAACTCCAGAGACATGGATCGGGAACCGGTACATCAAATTCATATTCATTGTTGATACAAGGGCGAACTTCAATATTTCTATTAAATGAGGCAACTTTATCTCCGTCTTCCGGGAACCAGGGATAATAATTAATCTCCAGATTACCTTTAAAATAGTAACTTCCGTTGTATTGTATAACAATATGATTTGCTTGTATAGCCGAATCTCCAACACTAGCTGTATGCGCAAACACATTTCGAATCATACAATTATTGGTTAGCAATAATTTTGTACGTCCCATAAACCAGCCGGTGTAACGATCAGCAGGTGAATGATGCATAGGATTGTTCATCTTGTAGTGTTTTACCCTTACAGAGAGTTGGTTTTCACTATCAGGTATTAGATAGTGGGTTATATCAAGATTGACCGGCCGGCGGTTATTTACTACGGCAACAACCTGATTATTAACCCATACTTCACCTCCAGGGTCTATGGTTTCAATCTGAAGAGTTGCACGCTCAAAACTGCCTACCCGAATCGTTTTACGCAAATAATAATCTTCTTCTTTCTCGCGGATACCACCATGTACCGCAGGCAAATCTACCGTCTTCCATAAACTATCGTCGAATCCTGATTTTTGCCATCCATCAATATTCGGTTTGTTTTCGAAATTTTCATCCAGAACGATAGATGGCGTATAAGCAATACTAACATTTGTAGTTGGGATATAATTAGTAAGTAATAAATCATCCAGTTTAACCCGGCCTTTTGCCTTAAAAGATAATCCGGTAACAGACAATAATGTTGTGTCTGCCATAGGGATATAATCGAACAGCTTGTTTCCATCAACAATCAGGTTAAACCTTTTTTTCGTAAAGTCACCCTCAATTACCAATTTCATCCATTCCTGTCCTGCGATTTTTGTACGAATTGTTTTCCCTGCAGAAACAACAGTTATTTCTCCGTTTTTTATGGTCATATAAATTACCGACTTTAACCGGTCGTTAAAATCAAGAATAAATTTTCCTGTGTTAACATCAATCTTTGCTTCAAACCTAAAACGCCAGTTTAGTGAATCAATCTTTTTATCAATGACAGAATTATTCATGCATAATGTACCTCCTAAAAAAGTTACCCCAGGAATCAACTTCCAGCTATCAAGTTCTTTTTGCTGTGCTGCCTCTTCTCCTTCTTTATAACCATAGGCCTTCCATAAATTCAAAGGTATAGTCCGCCGTATACTGGTTAAAGGCTGTGGCTTTAACTGATCAATAACTTTTTTAACTTCCTTGTCATAAACGATCTTCTTGTCAAAACACGTGTCTCCAAAAAAACGGGAAGCATAGTTTGCATAATCATTCAGAAAATGAATACGCTGGTAGGTATTCATCCATTCCGTTTCGCCTTTAAAATCCGTTTCTCCGTTAGCCTTTGGATCATCTGTGAAATATCTGATTTCGAAAGTTTGAGACAGAGGTTGAGCTTCTATGCTTGCTCCTGTAAATATTAGAAACAGTAAAAACAATGTGTTTCTCATAAAAAAATGATTTACTTATTAAATTCATACTTAAACTGAAAATAAAATTAGGCCCCCAGAAAATAGTTCATGATCGATTTTAAAATTAGCGATAAAATTTAAAGCTTCCAAAACATAATTATCAAGTTAAATCTCCCAAATAAAAAACGAGCAAAATCACCTGAAGCAATACCCCTTGATATGGCATCGGTTAAATTAAACTCCCCTTTATTTGTTGACCGTAATTGCCTGGCAATACTCGCAATAACTTCGCCTGCAAAATTGTTACTAAACTCTGTTGTGTCTTTTTTATGACCGGATTTAATTTCAAATCTTTTATTATTTTTTCCGAAAAAGGAAATCGCATGATCTCCATTTTTTGAAACACATGGAATAAGAGTCTTTATAGTTAATACTCTTTATATAAAAGCCTAAAATACGCAAGGTTTTATCTATTACGCATCCAACTAACTTCAAATCAGTCGTAATCCTCATTCACCATAGCTAATGCTATGATTCAATCGGTTTACTTCCTGATTTATTGTTATTCGAATGCTCACTACAAAACTTCCTTGCGGAATTCAGGTAAAAGAATTAATTTATTTAGCCACTGAGAATATCTCAAAAATGAATTCAGTCCATTCATAAATGAGGACTAACAGCCTGGTAACTTTGTATAAAACTCGAAGATAAATTAAAATTATAATCGTAACTATCCCATTAAAAGGTTTTTAAGAATTGGATGTGAAAGAAAAATAATTTGTTGTTAAAAAGAAAAATTAATCAGATACAGTTGAGTCGACATTCTAAAATTCGATATGTAAAAAAAATAAGTAGAGAGAATAGTCCTTATTTTTTTTGATCGTTAGATTATTCGCCCGATTCCCATTTTTATTTTAGAATAATTTCCAGTGCCTTCCTCTTAAATTGGTTAAAGTTTTGATGTTGATCCTTATTTAGTATAGATTTAATTTTATTGAGATGTATCTGAGTAAATTCAATTTTTTGTGTTTCAATATCGCTTATTAAATTTAAAACAGAATCGGTAGGCTGGTTAAAATATTTGCTGATCAACTCTCTCTGTTTTTTTTGCAGAGCTCTTATTCGCATATCATGAGCCATGGCAAACTCCGAAAATTTTATTTGCTGTTCATTATTTAGATTCAACATTCTGGCAGCTTCTTTCTGAAAGCCTTTTTTATCAGGTATAGATCCCTGCATTCTTTCTTTCCCTCCTATTCCTCCGTCCCTTTCCTCAAAACGAGGAGGTCTGGAAGAAGTGATCAGAAATCCACCCATTTGTATCAGGTTCATAGCAAATAAAATAATGATGCATATTTTATATATGTTTTCTTTTTTCATCGATTTAAATTTTATCCGGTAAAGTATTCTTGTTCAGAGTTAAAATTAATTAAAAAACAAGATTATAAATATTTAAAAATCAAATTTTTAATTTTATCGTTCTTTTATTCGTACAACGAAAAGTCTGTCAAAAGTTCAATGCTTTGTGATTCAGATGTATTTTCTTTTTGTGAAGACCGTATCCCAATGCTAAGTACATAAATATTTAAGCCAATTACAAGACATGCTGCAGCAACAAGCCAGCGGAGACGTTTAATAGGGATAATAACTGACTGTTTCTTTTCAGGTAATTTCGCCATAATTTTGTCAAACAAATCATTAGCAGGCTCGGCTCTTTGTATACCGTCCAGACTTTGTAAAACTTCATCTACCCATTTTCCTTTCTTGTTCATAATTGTTTGTTTTCTATTATAGTAGACACTAATTTTTTGTAATTCCTTCGGGGTAAACCGAGATTAATTTTCTTCTTAAATTTGTTTTGGCTCTTTGCAACAAACTCTCTACAGATTTAAGTGTTGTTTTCAGAATATCAGCTACCTCCTGTCTTGGCAACCCTTCTACATAACTTAATATAAAAGAAGTTTTTTGTTTTTCTGCAAGAGTATTTATAGCTGCAAATAAATATTTCATCTTTTCCTGATTTTCAAGTATCCCTCCCGGATGATTAAAATCTATTTTATGAAAATCCTGTAGTTCATTATCTGACGAAGGTCTCCTTTTTCGTTTTTCAATCTGATTTAGCGATTTATTTATAGTAATTCTATAAATCCAGGTGCTTACTTTAGCATTACCCTTAAAGGTATCGGCTTTCTGAAAAATTGTTAGAAAGACATCCTGAGTAATTTCTTCGGCGTCTTCTATATTTTGCAAATATCCAATAGCCGTATTATACACTCTGTTTTTATACAGGGTATACAATTTATAAAAAGCTTTTTTGTCTCCCTCTGCTATCTGTTTTATAAGCTGATATTCGATAATTTATTTTTTTTAATTACAGTTAAAAATACAAATATCCGAAAAATTAAGACTATTTTTTGTAATCAAATATAACCTAAAATCCGCAGAAAATTATCTATTACGCATCCAACTAACTTCAAATCAGTCGTTACATTAAGTAATCTTCAATCACCATAGCTAATTCTATGATTCAATCGGATTACTTCCTGATTTATTGTTATTTGAATGCTCACTATGAAACTTCCCTGCGGAATTCAGGTATCAATTTAATCAAATATTTTTAAAAAAATTATTACACCTAAATTCCGTAAGGATTTTAGGTGTAATTTTTTAAGCGTTTTTTTATTTTATTCAGCATCTCTTACTAGGCGGACAAAATTATAGTATCTCTCACCACCTTCTGCATCAGGTCCGTCTTCTATTTTTGTGTCGAATCTGACGGCACCTGCTCCATGAAAATCATCACCGTTGTCATCAACAGCCATACCAAAAGCAACATACCATGCATAATAGTAATCTCCGTCAGCATTAAAATGGGCGGAAGTACTTGTCCAGTAATATCCGTAATCATCATTACCTGCTTCATCAACTATGGGTGTACAATAAAATAAATCATCAATAGCGGGACCTACTGCATCAGCATCTGTGGCCGAAGGTGATTTTGTATAATCTACTATACTCTGGAGCTCTTTTACATTAGGCAGACGCCAGTCAGAATATCCTGCAAGATTTGACTCTTCAGAATAAACAAGTGCATTAGTCCAGTCCAAAGTATTTTCACTATCATATTTAGCCCACATTAATCCGGTCGAATTGTCTGTTATAGTGTTATTCCCATTATCAATGTATTCGTTAATACCATAATTATCTCCACGTACAGCTCTGATTTTATTGCCTCCCACCGGTCCGCTTGCATTAGCTGCATATGCTTTAATATGTCCTGTTACATGGTTTACTCCAAAAGCAGCATTATCTCCACCTTCTACTGTAACTCCCACGTAATAATTACTTGTCCAGAATTGTTCATCTTTTGTATTTGTAGCCAGGTAGAAATAAGTTGTATTTAAATACGGCCATCCAGATTCAAAGTTACTTATTGAATATAATTCTTTACAGCTTGGCATTCTCCAATCATCATATCCGTCAAGTTCCAGATTCTCGCAATATGTTTTCGC
>Ga0172377_10002043_pt1 | contig 20650 bp, 40 predicted proteins | sample Pumphouse3metaG_FD_119749 | JGI IMG/M metagenome (GOLD analysis project Ga0172377, IMG submission 119749) | Leachate microbial communities from a municipal landfill in Southern Ontario, Canada - Pumphouse #3 metaG | ecosystem: Engineered > Solid waste > Landfill > Unclassified | place: Canada...
AGCGGAAATAAGATCAATACAATTAGATATACACGCGCAATGAGGAACAGGAATTTGGCAGGAATCAGGAACGATATGTCGGAATGCCTGGAATTAGCTAGGAATAAAGGTTGTGTGCCTGGGGAGGGCTCCGCTCCGCTTACTTTCCTCATCATTTCTTTACCTTATCCTATAAATATAGAGAGGTATTGTAATAAACAGTAATATCTTACCAATATTTAATATACTCTTCCCTATCTGTATAAATATACTTCCTAATACTAATTTTAATACTTACCTTAATATCTCTTGCTCTCTCAGGAATTCTTTTAATAGGAATTTTATCCTCATACCTCTATTCTACCCTACTACTGCCCATACATATTTCCTTCTATTATTTTTCATTATTATTTTTTCCATCAGTAAAACAGATACTTAGCTTATGATAAAGATATTATTTCCACTTGACTGGCCTATACTATTTGCTATTGTGTAGACAGTTGATTGATATTTGACAAGGGTTAGAGAAGAGGGCGATGCAAAGCCTTCGTTCAGCAGGTTGCAGCTAAGGTAAACATACGCTGCTTGGCTGAATGTTAAATCTCTGTGTGACTAACCCGCCGAATAGGGGAAATACTGATTAGGGATTCTTAGAATAGATACTGCGTGGTTATGCTGACGAAGTATGTACTGCAAGGATATCACTCTTCGAAATCTGTGTTGTGGAAGTCATAAAGTCTTGAATACATGTGGCCTGCATCCTTGATCTAGCTTTCTGGCAGTGAACTAGGCTCTCTGGTTATGTGCAAGTAGACTACACAGCGTGGTTATTAGAAGACTAAGAATAACGATCAGTACCTATTCGGCCTCTGGCCTTGATCGCCACGAGGATACGCTATTTGACAAATGAAGCTTGCAGGAATGACGATAGAGTGATGAGGATTCTCTTCGAACACTAACACTTACTCTATCAGGCGAAATCATGATCTTACTGGGTTGCATCAGTTGTAAGAATCATGGCCTGCACCAATGAATGCAGCTAGTCATGCTGCCACTCCCATTGTAGACGCACAGAATGATCGACTCCCTAATGTTTAGGCTTGTCGGTTGTCTGCATATAATGGCTCTCTGGGGGTGCTTTAACATTGGCTGATGTTCTTATGAACAGCACAGTAACAACACTAAGGATACTGAAGCTTATCGCTAGATAAACTGCCAGAATCTTAGCTTCCTTCTCTTTAGTTTGTCTTAGTAAATAGAAGCCTGAGTTCCATTGAAACGGCAATCGTTGTGAAAAGCCTAGTAGTATCAACTATCCCAGCTAGACGCTAGAAAGAGCCACAGTTCCTCGTGAATTGTGGCTCTTCTTATTTATAGAAGCCTTGAACTTTTCGAGACTTCCATCAATGAGAATAACTTCTAACACCAGAGGCTAGTAAAAATGACGATGAAAGGCGGCAATGTACCTTCAAGTCAAGTAACTCGAGGGTTTGACAATTCAGATATCCCTTGCTCAACCTTGCGGGAAGTTAAGCGTTTGAATAGGGCTGCTCGGCTGATGGCTGAAAGACAAGCCAAGCCCAGAAATTGCAAGCCCATAACGCTGAAACACCAGGAAGACAGAAAGATTAGGAATCGTAGAAAGTTCAACTCCAGAAACACTTTAAAGCCCTAGGAGGCAATCATGGCAAAATTCACTATCTTCACCGACGTTACTTTCAACGGCCACCTCAACGGCGTAGGCCCAGCCTGGGAAGAGTACGTAGCCCGAGGCCACAAGCTCAACATGTCCTTGTCTCTGGTTTATAAAGATTGGAAGCCTTCTGGTGTAGTTTACACGCACTTCATACAGCCTGATACCCGTACTGCCTTCCATCAGTTCTTCCCCGATGTGCAGGAGTTCATCGAGATCACCGACGATAACTTCTACGATCATGATGTATACCGCTCTGATGAACCTGGCGGCTGGGAATTCGTTATCATCGACAACGTGGAGATTCAGCACCACGGCGAGGAGATCGTTATCTTCGCACACACCAGACTTTGGGAAATTGAAGCTATCCCTGTAGACGCTCTGAACTAGGAATCTTCTCGTGGGTGCGAAGAAATTCGCACTCATTATGAAGGCTCTTACTTCGTAAACCTATAACAAACGAGGTTAATCATGTCGTACTCTATCACTGAATACCTTGAAGATTTACTGCTTGCTACCGATAGTGAGCAACACCAGAATGAAGAAACTGAGGAAGATTTTGTATTTGAAATTCCTAACTTTGTGCGTGAGCAGGTGGTTTTATGATGAACTTTACCAAGAACGTTAATTGGGCAATTCAGACTGGCGGTGATGGCTTGTGGTCCTCTCGTTCCACCATCGTGGAAGTAACGCAGATTTCCATCAATTGGGTTGGCGATGGGGTTGTCGAGGTAAACTTGACATTCGATCCCAACACATGGAATACTGAGCGGGATGGCTTGATCTATACTGATCAATGTTTCCTTATCGGTGCTCATGAAAAGATAGCGAAGCTTCTTCCTGGTGTAAGCTTTGCTCTGGACTACACTGAAGAAGGGATGCAAGGTGATGACTACGTATCCTTAGAGAGTCATGATATCTCTCCCTACGAGAATGTCTTCGCTGCTATCTCTCCCGAGGAGATCATAGCTGAAATGGAGAAGCACTACGAGGAGATCATGATCGAAGCAGGCGCAGAACCTTTTAACGGCAGGTATCATGAATGAAATATTTGCCATACCTATGCATCATAGGAGCAGTAATCGTTACCTTCTCTGGTAACGAAGAGTCTGGATTTCTTTCGTTTCTTTTAATCGTAGCTGCTATGGTAATAGCAGCTCATTACAGGGAGTAATCATGATCATCATTACCAGCAGCGAGTTTATCAGTTCCATCATTCTTGCGGCACATTCCATTCAAATGAGCGTGTCGGAAGTCGATTCCCAACATGTTCTCAACACCTTGGACGACGAGGCAGACGGTAACTATCATGATGGTAGAGTTTACTGTTGGACAGGCGAAGACAAGAACGTCCCTGAGGAAGCCGAAAGAATCATGGGATATAAGGACTTGTGCGCGGAAGAGTATGAGTTCCCTTCTCTGGAAGTAGGAGACATTGTGTTTGTGTACACTATGGTAGAGACTGATGAAGAAACCCAAAGGGCTGCATGGCATCTCATTACCTTTGATGAAATAGACCGTTAGGTATACAAGAAGGCTGGAGCCTGTTCTGGCCTTCAAATCATATCTAACACTCTAACATTGGAGGCTTCATGGTTGTCAAAATGTCAAAACAGAAGTTCAGGGCTTATGTGCAGTCTATTGTGAATACCTGTGATACCACTGCATTATTGATGGTACATAACGGACTCAGCAGTGAATCCACGGCATACGAGCCGGAAGGCGAGGACACTGTAAAGGTGGCTTTCGCTGACAAAGCTGGAGAGTACGAGGAATACAAACTGTTCAACAAAACCTACAAAGGAGAATAACATGGGATTCTACATCAACCCGGCAAATGGTGATACGAAAGAAAAGTTCCTTGAACAGTACGGAGAACCCTTGGTGTTCGCTCCCTATGAGGGCTTTGACTTCTCTGGTGATAGTCTTCCTGTTTGTTGGATTAGTAATGGAATGTTCACAGCAGCAGGAATTGCTTACAATAAACGCGAACTCCACGCATTTAAAGACCCCTCTGACAAAAGACAGAAACTGTGGTTTCTAGTCAAGAAGGAGCACTTAGAGGCAAAGGTTGGCCTGCCCATTGGCTGGATAAACGAAATACAAAGTAGGAGAACGTAATGGCTAGGTTAAACAGACAAGGCGGTTACTTTGTTGAATACATACAGCCCTTAGGGTCTGTACGCTTTCAAGCGTGCAATTCCAACAGAGAGGAGGCTATGGGAGCAGCCAGAGCCACAGGGTATGTTGCCCGTGTGTGGTCGGCTGATGGTTGTGCCATAGAAAGGGAAGTGATCGCAGCGGATGATCACGGTGAGTATTACCTTGACACCATCATCTTCCTGATAAATCCCGAATTGATATACGAAAGCATCAATGAGGATGCCTTTGACATAGAGGTTTAGTCTTCTACTGGGTGCAAGGCTTGGCTTTGCACTCATTATGAAGGCAATCTCGCCTTGGTAACACTCAAAGCCTTAGGAGGCAGTATGCGGCACTTGGTAGTGACAAATAAGTTTGAGTTGGGTATGATCGAAGAAACATGTTGTTTCCCTACGGGTCTGGCAATTTCAATGCCAGAAAGACAGGATGTGATCAACCTTTTGAAGGAATTCAAAGAAAAGGATAATCGCAGACTTCATATTCACTTCCAGAACAGAGGGACTTACGAATCCTCTCATGAGGGATTTTACTTCAGGAAAGCTATTGCACACCTTTCATATCCCGAAAAATTCTATATTGGTAACTCTCCTTTTCCTTTCCATTCCCACATATTCACTAACGACGACCACATCCTGATCCTGCAGAACTGCTATGATCCCGTCTTCTCGGGAGACGAATTCAGCTATGACTTTATCAAAGCGTACCTTATCAGCTTCTAATCAACACCAACACTTAACCATGAGGAACTAGAAATGATTACCAACTTCATTATCTTGAACGAACCCCTGAAACAGCCCCTGAAAGTCTTGAAGTCTGAAATGTCCCTCGAAGACTTTACGGAACTGTGGCAGGAAGCAGTAGACAACGACTGCGGCCTGGAATGGGCATACAACTACAATGAACCCGAATGGAGCCCTGAGGCAGAACGTGGCTTCCTTAACTTCATCAAATCCGTTGACCCCCACGAAGCAAGTGCTCAAGTAACGTTTCACAGCATCTACCCCACTTTTGGTACTGTGCTGGTTTTCTTCAAAGAAGAAACCAAAACTGTGGAACTTCACATTGTATATGGAGTCGAAGACTTCTGGGAAAACGAAGTGTGCAAGGATTGCTTTGAGGCAGCATTCCTGAATGAAGACGGTGTATTCGAGCAGTCGGAACATGTAAAGAAGCTGCTTGAAACGTACCACATCATACAGCATGACCAAAGTAGGGGTAATTCATTCTCCCAGCAGACTTGTGATTGTTGTGGCTCCAAGTTGGCCGGTAATCGTTACTTTCTTATCTGCATGAAGGAGGACTAATAATGGAATATCTCATCATCAAAACGAATTTCTTTGAAATAACCTTTCTTGACGGTAAAGTCGATAAGGCGTTTTGCTTTGCTGCCCCTGTGGGTTTTGAGATCGATGTGAAGCCGAAGGATATTGTTTTTACATTCGAAGTCACCGACGAAGCTCTTTTGAGACCCGGCATCATTGAAAGGATATTCAAAAGACCCTACTGCACAGTAGAGGGCAGCGAAGTACAGATGACACAAGAAGGAATAGATATCATGCGGGCCACAATGAACAGGAGGCACTCGGAAGTCAAAAAGGCAGTGGAAGATACAAAAGACAAAGGATCACTGTTTATGTTTGTTGCAGAAGACGGTTCAGTGAGCACACAGAACACCTTGCCTGCAAAGCACCTCGCAAAAACAGTAATGCTCCTTGCACAAAGAGACCCGAACTTTTCGAAGGCCCTGAACGAAGAAATGCTGGAATCTTCTATGGAACAGCTACATTCAATGTTGGGCAGGACTTTCTAGGGAAGGGGCTTCGGCCCCTTTTTATTTGGTATAACGAGGAACTCCAAAGACACCGTAGAGCCTTTTAACCGCACAGAAATACACCGGAACCCACTAGGTACATAACGCGAGGCCCCACAGTCCTGAGCCTCAAAATACACAATATGAAGGCATTTCGCCAATTCAACCCTATAAAATACGAGGTTTGTATGGACAGAAAAATTTATGAAATCCTCAATGTTGCAGTTACCGCAAAGAACAACTGCCAAAAAGCACCCATAACATCGCCGGGGTGGGAATCAAAGTGGGATGATCTTATTCGGTACATCGAAAAGAATCATCTTCCACACGGTTCTGGTTTCGATTGCGGTACTGTAGTGATTGAGGAAGAATGTGTAAGTGGTTTAAAGCTGGTTCTCAAATTCGACTACCACCATATGGATGAGCATGGCTACTACGATGGCTGGACTTCGCACAAAGTTATCGTAACCCCTTACTTCGATGGTATTGGCGTCACAGTAAAGGGAGCACTTCCCAGAAAGTACAGACACGACAAGGAATACTTCGGTGATGCGCTGCACTACGCCCTCACAAACACAATCACGCAGTCCAAGATCGATGAAATCCTCAATGTAGAACGAGGTACTCATGATTAAACGGATAAGAATATTTTACCACAGAGAAACAAACCTTATTCAGGGATTCAAGCTCTCTGTTAGAGAGTGGGTTCGTTTTAAGGTTCATGAAGATTTGAATGATCTTGTGTATAAAGATGATTTTTCCGCAATATATCATAGAAACCGTGAAAAAGGGGTCTATGTTGTGTATGCTCATACACATCGGGATGCACAAAGAGCTATGCGGAAACACTTCAAAAACCCTTTAATTCAGGAGCCTAGTTATGAGCAAGTTTGACAAAGACCTCAAAGAAGTCGGCTTTTCCGTTGAGACAAAGAACCTCAAGAACAAAACAACAAACGTCCTGATTGATCTGATCAACAACCGGCACGATCTTCTGGAAAAGATTCAGAAGGAATTCAGTCAGGAACTTGTTGAAGGAATCAAAAACTCAAATGATACCATTATGGCTTTCGCGCTTCATAATGAAATAGCTTTCGATCAGAAGGTCGCCTTTGACCGCATCAACAACATTGTAACACACATCATCAAGGAGCACGCCATGAGTAAGAACACCAAGAAGCAGGAAGTAAAGGCCACGAAGCCCGCCAAGAAGGAACAGGCCGAGGTACGCGCCGTTCGGGAAGAAAAGCCGGTCGCCAAGAAGCAGGAGGCCGCGCCGAAAGCACAGCCGAAGAAGGCCGCTAAGGCCCCTGAGAAGCCCCTCAGCGTCCCCGCACCCGAGCCGGAAGCCGAAAAAGCTGCCAGCGCCCCCGCTGAGTTCAAGACCCCCTGCGGTGGCATCTTCGATGCAGACCCCAGTTCCTCGTGTTTCGGGATGTGCCACGACGAAAGCCCTGAGGATTTCGAACTGTGCATGGCCCACTACAAGTCGGCCCTCGAACAGAAAACTACCAAGCGTCGTGTTGCTGCCAAGAAGACTGCGGAAAAGAAAACGACAGGGGAAAAGAAGGCTCCCAAGCTGTATGATCGCATCGGTGACGGCTTCGGAACTTCGGCGCACATGATCAACATCCTGCTCCTCGAAGGCGCAACACTCGAAGAGATCATGGACGTCGTGCCTACGGAAAAGACTCGCGTAATGGGTCATCTGTCTGGCCTCAAGTCTGGTAACTCTCGTCGCGGCCCGAAGGTTGTCATCAAAGACCCGACAACGAAGAGATACTACCTCGACTTTGAGGAAGGCGAACCCGTCACATACTTCACCATCATCTAACGATACAATCCCTCGGGCCTCGAAAGAGGCCCCTGGCATTTGTGGCGTTAAACATTCTAACATAGAGGTTTTACTATGAACGGTTACGTTTGCTTTTTCAACGGTAAACAAATTGAGCTTTACAAAGACACAAAAGCGGAGGCACACGAAGAGGCTTTGCGTGTTTTCAAGCCCAAGAAAAGTCAGAAACACATGGTTCATTGTCACCTTGCCGAGAAAGACGGCGAGGAAGTAATTCACACTCCAACAATGTGAGGTTGCCATGATTACATACACACCAGAAAGCAGGGAAATGATCTTTGATCTGCTCTCCAAAGCCGGGCATTGGGGATCGTATAGTGAAAAGTTCATCTATGAACTCCATAAGAAACTCTCAATTCTCCACATGCGGGAAGACAACATCTACATCACTTATGTGGAATTCAAAGACACACCCAATCATGAGGAAAGAACAGTAGAATTCTCCTGTGAAATCTCTCTGAAATGGGAAAGGGGCATGAGGGGCGGCATGGTATGGCACACTTTTGATAACACCTTCGGTATTCACACTTAGGAGGCAACCATGGTAAATCTCAACCCCTTATTTGATAAGGAAGTGGAGATGGCTATGCGTCGGACTATCGACGCTATTGTATCAGATATGTTGGATCTTTATGAAGACGGTATCGTGCCCAAAGAAGACGCACAAGAAATGGTTCTTGATGCCGACAGAATCTTTATGTACGGCCAAATGGAACCTGCCGTAGTAGATTACTACCGCAAAATGCCTTACGAGCGTATAGTGGAACTCGCAAAAAAGGCCATCCCCCTCGATCTCTGTTAGGAATATAACACTTCGGGCCTCAACAGAGGCCCCTAGTAATTATGGTCCTAAACCTTTAACATTGGAGTCTTTATGTATATTTGTATAATAAATTTTCCTTTGGAAAGAAAACTCTTAGTCTTTAAGGCTAATGGTGTTGCTTTCCAGAAGGACTTTGTAAAACTTTGGGGCATTTCTATTGATCTGGAAACCAAGCAAGCACGCGAAATACCTATGACTTCTGGAGAATTCGCCGTATTTAAAAGCATGATCGCCATGGACATTAAATCAAACATCGAACCTCAAAGAGAATTCTACGTTTCTTGGAACCTTTAACATTGGAGTCTTTATGTTCACACTGGAACACAAAATTGATCAGTTGTTTGTTACGGAAGTTGCCAGAAAGAAATGGAAGAAAGTGGCTTACCATCTGGGGACAATGCCGGATAAGAAGGTCGCAAGAAAGATCGGTGTTTCTACTTCTGCGGTTTGTAACGTTCGTGGTGCTTTAGGTATCATGCCCGTGAACTTCCCACACCAATGCGAAAAATACGGAATAGCCGTGCAGGGCTATCAGGAGGTCAGCAATGATTGATATCCGACACATAAAACACATCGGGCAAATTGCAGATGTAGTCAAGCTCCACAAAAAAGGACATGAAATCACACTGTACAAGATCACGTCAGTAGATACCTGCTGCTGGTCTGTCTACATAGACAACAAGAAAACCGAAAAGAGGAAAGTAATCTTTGTACGTTTTATGCGGGAAGGGCTCATTGTGGGTCGCGTAAACATCCTCAAGGGATACAAGTCGGAAGACAATTCTTGGGGACATAAACGGCACAAGGAACCCGAATACATCGACATTGATGACCTCGGCTTTCTTAAATTTCAACATTTTGTTGATACAAGATGCACATGCAAGGAAGTTAGAAATTGTTCTAGTTGGACAACTTCTGATTACATTTACAAACCCTCTAACTAGGAGCACGAAATGGAAGGCATGGAACGCACAATCGAACGGATCAAGAAACTCATGGCATTGGCCATGTCTGACCCCGACACACCGGAAGCAAAGTCCGCAGCTCTGAAGGCTGCGGAGCTTCTGGCCAAGTATGAATTGGACATGGCAGACCTCACGGAAGAGAATAAGAATGATGTCCTTGAGGAACAGTTCAAGAACTACGATCCCAACAACGGAAACTGGGAAAAGATGTTCTTGTCGGTCCTTATGAACGTCTTTGATATCCATGTTGTGGTTGACAAAACGAATCGTAACGAAGTTCTGTACCGCCTTTTCGGTAAGAAGCAGGACCTCGTTCTTTGTGTGTATTTCTTCAAGATGGTACGCAGAATCGCTATCAAGCGTGCGGAAGTTGAATACAAAACCAAAGCAATGAGAAACTCCTTCCAGTGTGGTCTTATTGACGCCATCGGCCACAGGTTTTTCGAAATGAAGGAGAAACGCCAGGAACATCGCACTGAAATGACCACAGCCCTTGCTGTGTGTAACCGTGAGGATGTTATGGCTCATGTAAACAGCGTATTCCCTAAGCTAAGAAAAGGAAAAGTTCAGCAGCCCAAAATCAAAACGGAAGCCGAAGCAAAAGCTTTCCACAACGGCAGGAAAGTAGGCAAAGAAATCCCGCTCAACACCCCTCTTGAAGGTGAATATGAGCGGGCACGAGGAATTGCATAGAGACATACAAGGGGCCTTCGGGCCCCGAATCATGGCATTATGCAACACTCTAACATAGGAGTTATTATGGAGAAACATGTAGTAACTGACTGGTGGACGACAAAAAGGGCCGAAGGTGTGTATCTTTGCGGGTTTATTGATGGTTTCGGTATAGAATTTCTACTGAAATCCTTAGATGAGGGCAAAAATGTTGCTGTCACCACTAGCGGTGCGGTGTACGGTCTTTGTAGGAAGGATATCACAAAGATTAGACCGATTATCATCGACACCCCGGGCGTATATGAAGCTCGCAACGGTTACAAAGTAAGAATCGACACCATCAGCGATAAAGAGGTCCCGATTGGCTATGGTATGTATGCTCTTCCCACGTGTAACTGTGAGGGTTACAAACTAATACCCGGCAAACGAGGAATAAAAGAAGTTTGGGGCCACTGGGCCCAGGACGGTCGTTGCGTGTTTGTAGGCAAATCACCTTGGGACATTGTAAAAAAGATAGGAGTGTGGAGATGACATTCATTCACTATAGTGAAAACACAAAAGAGGTTCGCAGCAAGCTCAAATGGAACATTGAAAAACAAAAACACTTGCAGCACATATACACCAAAAAGGTGGCAGAATTCGAAAAATCCATGAAAGAGTGTTCCGACACTCTTGATCACATCAACCGTGTTCTGCTTATTATGGAAGATGACTTGGCGGAACTTGAAGCAACAAAGGAGGATTAAAATGGGAATCGACGCAGATAAATACCTCTTCGTTTACAAAGAAGGATCACGATCAGCAGTAACGGTAATTGATAAAGAAACTCTGATCTGCCCCTGGTCAGGTCAGACGAAAGAAGACCTCTTGGCTGAAGACCCCGATCTCCAGTTTCCGGAATACAAAGAATTCTCCGAGAAAGTTGATCGGAACACTGTCACTGAACCTCAGGAAATCACATACGGGCAGTTCCTTGAAGCCTTGAACTGCCTTCCACCCCTTAACTGGTACCTCACAGCATCTTTTGAATGCTTTCACATGTCCGAATTTCTGGTCAGCCACTACACGGCTACCTATGCAAGATCCAACGGTAGATTCTTTATGTGGACTGATACGGTTCATGTAACACCGCAACAGATCAAGGAAAAACTCTTTAACAAGTTCCCCGAACTAAGGAGTTAGTATGTACACTTACTTTGTTGCTACACTCTTTGAGAACGGAAGGATTTGGCAGTCCTCGTACATACTTGCCAAGTCTCCTAAAGAAGCCGTTGGTATGTTTATAAAAGCTAAAGGATTGCCGAACACATCTGGTTTCGGTTACAAATCGAGCAAAAAAACCACAACATTCCGAGACCCCTATTCTTGGTACACAGTAACTAACGTAACACCTTCTCGCAAGGAACTGGCTGACGCTTTGTATCAGATAACGAAGACGTACACAGACGGAACTTGTTACGAATCTTCAAACCCCTACAGCAAACCCCACGTGGTAGAGGCTTTGCAGGTACTTGCTCGTTATGCAGGAACCGGCGACTACTATGATGCACTTGAAAAAATGGAGGCAATCGGTCATGTCTACAAATTCAAACAACTCTAGTCCCTCCCTTGAGGAGCGGCAAGAATTCTTCAAATTGTGCCAGTCCCACGACTGGTATTATGAATATTCGGATGACGGTCGCGATTATAGGAAAGGTCGTGATCAGCTCGACAAGATCCGAAGCATGGCGGCAAAACACAAAGATTATAGAGAAATCTACACATCCTGGGTAAAATACAAGTTCAGTAGTGCCCGCAGAGGCAATGAAAAATCTCCCAAACCTATAATGCCGGAGTAAATTATGTTCCATTATGAAACCGCCCTTATGAATAAAGAACAGTTCGGAGAATTTGTTGAATTCTTTGACAAGGAAATCGGAACTGATTACGAAGTAAACGAAGACCCTGCAGGATCCGATAAGGTTTACTGTGTATGCTTCGAACTGAACCAGTCTGAGGTCGTTATGATCCGTGAATTTGAAAACAAAGGAATGAAGGTGATGTGATGTCAAAGGTAAAGATCAACTTCGAAGACAACCTTCCCATTTCTGTTCCTTTCGGAACTATTGCGTCTGGTACGATGTTTGCTTTCCGCAACAGTCCTGATACCATCTGCCTTAAAGGTAATTTCGACGAGGAATATTTTGTGCTAGGAACTGAATCCTGCCACACAGAAGATAATCCTGACGAGCCGGTTTACTTACTTTCTAACGTGGATATCACGTACAGCATTCTAGGGTGAAAAGGGAGGCTTCGGCCTCCCGTTCTCAAATACAGGACCGAATGGGTCGGTACTGTAGAGAGAACGTTTAACCAGAGGAGTTTATCATGTCAGCAGCAATCGAAAAAGCACAGGCAGTTTGGGAAACTCGCAAAAGGATGCGCGAATTGTATCCAAACGAAAAGTGGCCCAACCTTATTAAGGAATCTGTGTTCAGAGGTAAGGATCGAGAACTGATCCCCAACACCTTCTCTTTGAGTGATCAAAAAACAGGACAAACATATTCATTCGTATCCAGCGAATACGAAGTATTGCTCCACGAGGAAGTAGCCGCGACTATACAGGATGCCGTAGACACCCTCAAAGACAAATGGCCCAATTACACAATCAAACACGAATTCCTGCAAGGCGGCGCTAAGTACATCGCCAAGGTTGAGTTTTTGAGCGATCAGAAACCCATCAAATTAAATGACCCTGTAGCCCCCTTCATCAAGATCAAGAATTCCTATGACAAGACCTGGGCCAGGGACATTGCATTCGGAGCCACACAACTTGTATGCACCAACGGACTGGTTCGGCCAGTAATCAGGAACAGCAACAAGCAACGCCACATTACCGGCTCTACGGTTAGCCAGACAAGTGAAATCATCGAAAAATACCTGACTGAAGACTTTCCTGAAATCATTTCTACTTGGAAGCACTGGTCCGAGATAAAGGTTACTAAGGAAGAGATTCAGGAACTGTTTGACAAACTGCCTTTTAGTCTTAGTGAAGTTGAAAAGATTCACGAAATGCCCCTGATGGGTGACAAAAAGTCTATTCTCCAGCTTGTAGAGGGCCAAACAGCCACCGTGTGGGACATTAATCGTGCAGCAACTCAGTACCTTACACACGAAGTCAAATCACCTATGAGAACTTTGGTAGATACTGAAAAGGTTTCTCGCATCTTAACCAAGAAATGGAGCTAAGTATGAATGCAATCTCGGAGAGTGGTAAAGTTTATGTGCATATCCTCGAACTCCACAAGAACGTAACGGATGATAATATCCGAGACAGTATCCCCGAATTGAAAATTGCGACTATCGCAGGATCAGAAAACATAAACTGGGAATGGATTATGTCAGCCGGATTATTTCCGGTAGTCAAAGCTAGTCCGTCTATACTACGCTCCACTTTAAAGGATTATGTTTTTACTCCAGAATTCTGGATTTGTAAGTGTGAGTTTGACTGGTTACGGATTAAACACTTCATGTGTCCCGAATGCAAAGGTACAGTAATGGATCACTTAACCTACAAATCTCTTCCCATGAGAACCACAGAACATATCTGGGGAAAGGGACCTTTCGACTCGATAGAAACTACCTCTATAAAAGCTCTGACCAACGTGGCCACAAGCCAAGGAGGTAAACTTTCTGAAGAAAACACAACCGTTTACAGGCACCTTAAATACTTTAACTTCGATTGGATAAAGGCTTTCGCTATCGAAAACTTCTAACTGGAGGGGGCTTTCGCCCCCTTCATAAGGATCTTGCTATGAGGAACTTTCTTACTGAAAAGGAATATGTTGCGCTCAAGCTCTGGATTGTCCGAAACGGGTTCTCCTACGAAGACCGGAGAGACGACAACGTACTATTCTCTGTGATAGACGGTCGTTTTAATTTCAACATCACCGAAACTACAGAAACCGGACTTTACGAAATTCATGACGAATCGGAAAGGCAAACACTTAAAGAGCTTCTGAATATCTTTTACAAAAACCAAGTAATGCTTTCCGGCATCGAAGTTCCAGAAAAGAAAGTAAAGAAGTTTATACCAGAGGTATTTGAAGACTGTCTCCACCACTTCGACCACTTCAGAATTTGCCAAAGACAAGACAAGCTATGGGACATTCTAGGAGTTGTAGGATTCTACTCAGAAAGATTGGCTATATGCGGTCACAAACTACCTCTAAAGGTTTTTGGTTCTAACTTCTTAGAAACGTATTGGACACTTATTTACACCTCAAAAAAGGAAACAAGTGTATGATCAAAATTGTAAACCGCACAGGGACACACAACGGCTTCGCTATCGTCGAAGAAAAGGACAGAGTTTATGGAGATAAAACCATCATCATGTCAGGACTCACTTACAACCAAGCGGAACGAGAACTCCTCCGGATCAAAAAAGAAAAAGAAACCGTTGGAGACAGCATACTTCAAGATAGAGGATGTGATTGAAGGAAAAAGGATTCCAATTTACAGTTGGTCCTGGAAGAAACGAGTAAAGTGCTGGTACTTCTATGTCTATAAAGGGGTGCCCAGTCCCTCTGGGATGCAAGTAAAGATCGTGCATCGAACGCCCACTCGGACACTTTATTACTGGACTATAGAGTACAGCGGTATTATGGGGGACGCCAAAAATGCTGGCATACCCTATGGTATAAGAGTTACTAGGAAGCCTTTCAAAAAGAAGTTGCCCAAATACATCCGCGTACTTTTATGGCGACTGCTCAGATTGAAACGCCATGAAATAAAAACCCCCAACAAAGGAGAATGTCATGAAGACAAAAAAGGTACAGACGTTGCTCAAGAAGTATTACGAAGACTTGGAATCATTGACCCCCGCGGATTGCGCCTTGCTTCACCAATACGCAAGCGATCAAGAAAAGGAGTGCAAAAAGATCACTAAGGTGATGACTGACCTCCTGATTAATTACTACCCCAACGAATTCCCCAGAATGGTAAATCTCAGGACAGCAAGCATTGTTCCTGGCTCCACTCGCGCACCCTCTGGAATCACTTGGGATGAGATTGTAGCAAACAAACTTCCCATAGACAAAGATACCTTCGTGGACGTTTCTGTAGTGAAGATTTCTTTACTTCAGGAAATGTATCCTGCCAAGTTCGCAAAGCTGGAACAGAATTCTTGGTATCAAGAAGCAAAAACAACCGCTTCTGGCTACATCAAATGGTCAGCGCCTATTCGGAAAATTTCGAAATAGCTGTTGACTTTTCTCAAAATCTTTGAAAAAGTAGGGCTTCTCTCATCAGGAGCCCTACTAACAGGAGTGCGCTATGATATGCAGGTATTGTAAAAAATTCAAATCAGTAACCGTATCTTCTTTGGATTACCCCAAAGGTAAATACAAAACTGAACGAATTTGCCCTTTCAGAGGTGTGGTCGTGGGCCGTGACGACTTCATATACGAAGAAATCCCCATACCAAACGAGGATCCTAAAAAGAAACCCACAAAATTCAAAAAGGTTTACTGTGAGGGTTTTGAATTATCGGAAACCTTCTATTGTGAACAGGGCTACACTATTTCGGTTGAAGGATGCTTGCGCCGCCAGGAAGATGAAGAAGAACCAGAATGCAGGAAGTGCAAAAGGAAATACGACATTCTGGAAATGAAGAAAATATCCTTCTTCATGCAGCGCAAAAGGGAAAAAGCATCTAAACGCCCCAAACCAATAGTGAGGTAGTCATGGCAAGTAAAGAGGATCTCTTAGCAGCGTTGATAGCTTATAATCCAAATAACTACGTACCAGTTGATAAAGTTATTCTCCCTCACTTTGAAGTTCCCGAAAAAGCCTACTACAGAAAGGAACTCGTTGAAGCACTCACTTCAGACGCTAAATTCCTCATACGCCTTATCTTGAACACCCCAGACGATCTGTTATCCACTCTTTTCAAAGATAACGGGGACGTTCGCCGCACTGTCCTTACTGACATCCTCAAATTCAGAGGATGGAGACCAAAGAAAATAGAAGAAGTCCAGCACGAAGTTAAAGACTTTGTGAGGAACTACTACGGGAGTTAAAATGAAATCGAGGATTCACATTGAGTCCTCCTCTCTCACCACAATTTGCAAGGATACCAGAGACCTGGTCAACGACTTTTTGTCTTTCCCTGCAACCCGGTGGGATATTGGTCCCTACAAAAATAAGATCAAGAGGGGCTATATCAGGAGGATAATTGCGACGGTCACGCAGGACAACCAGAAATTTTACTGCATACCTACAGGTCTTGTGCCTAGTGTAGTCACCTTTCTGGAGAATAAAGGAATCAAACCTGAAATCATTGACGATACCAAGAAAAGGGAAAAAATCGTAAAGCCCGAACTTCGAGGAATAACATTTCGGGATGATCAGATTACCACTCTGAAAAGAGCACTTACTTACCACAACGGAGTCATTGTAGAACCTACAGGAACAGGAAAAACTGTTCTCGCAGCAGGCATAATGTCCTCTTATCGTGTAGGTAAAGGCGGTCCCAAGGCTTTGTTTCTTGCTCACACGAAAGACCTGATACAGCAGGCACGAGAAGAATTCAAAAGATTCGGATTTAAAGTGGGAGTCTGGCAAGGATCGAACAATACTGACGGTGATGTTATCGTCGCAACCCGCCAGACTATCGTAAAGAAGGACGAGAAACTGCTGAAAGTTTTCGGGCTTGTAATCGTTGATGAAACGCACCACATATCGGAATTCAAAGGAGATTACTTTGATATCTTGTATAAGTGCTCCAACACAGTGTCGCGCTTCGGATTTACTGCGACTAAGCCTACCACAATTGAAGCAAGGTGGGCACTAGAAGCAGGAATAGGGCCTGTTGTTTCTGAAAAAACCATTCTGGAAGGAAACGAACTAGGCATTCTTGCTAAACCTAAGATCAATCTTGTTGTTTATCAGGGTGATGAGTTTTCTGGTATCGAAAAAGATTATGCGCCAATGTACAAATCCTACATTGTGAAAAACAAAAGTAGGAATAAAATTGTCGTGGATATTGCAGAGAAAGAAGCCAAAGCAGGGCGTTCTTCCCTCATATTCATTTCCAAACTAGAACATGGCAAGAATCTTGAAACCATGATCAAAAGACGAGGACTTGGTTGCACGTTCGTTCACGGTGCTTCTGACACAGATACTCGCATGTCTACAAAGAAGAATATCCAGAACAAAGAGAATCTTATAGTGATTTGTTCCGTCATCTGGAAAGAGGGCGTAAGTATCAAATCCCTCAACAACGTCATCATGGCATCAGGCGGTAAAGATTCAAAGGGAGTTCTACAGGCTATCGGACGAGGAACTAGATTGGATGAAGGCAAAACGGAAGTAAACATCTGGGATTTCTTAGATCCTTACAAATATCTGTCTGAACACTCCATCGGACGTGTTAAGATTTACAAAGATTCTGGCTGGGACGTGGAAGTGATTTCTCTGGCATAATCTGCATAGGCGAATCATTCTGCCTCGATTGTGCCCCCTAGAATGGCCGTCCTGAGCCCTGGCTGCCTGTTCCTTTGGACGCAAAAGCCGTTTACTTCCCTAGAGAAGCCAGAGAAAAAGGCATCGGTACGCAAGCTTAAAATCGACACATTCTAACTCCGAATTCGTGACTTTTAAAGCGAGGTGATTGCATGTGCAGGAAAAGAAAAGAAAGGCATACCTACCCGTTAATGTTATTGAGATTCTAAAGGAACTCAATGTCTTCTTTGCTGATTCCGGCAAAAACGTTACTGCTGGCTGGGTCAACGTAAACTGCCCTTTCTGCCATGATCCTTCATGGCACTTAGGAATAAATTTGCTGACTAATCGTTGCAGTTGTTGGAAGTGTGGTAAACGCACAAACTTCTGGTATTTTCTGAAAGAAAAATTCGGCTTTGACAACTACAGGCTCGCAAAGCTGTTCAATCAGCACACAGAGATGCCCCAATTTCGCCCTGAGTTCTATCAGAACCGAGACGAAAACGAAAACGTGCGCCACGCGCTGAAATGGCCTACGAACGTTAAGGTTAAGCCTCTACCTATCCATGAGAAATACATAAATAAAAGAGGCTTTAACCCCCAGGAGATCACGCCGTACTATGGCTTGAAATTCACAGGCCATAACTCCAAGTATGTAAAAGATGATCGCACTCAGTTGGATTTCAAGTACAGAATACTCGCCCCTGTAACAATGCACGGAAAAGTTGTGAACTTTATTGGCCGCGACGTAACGGAAAACGAAAACGCAATACGTTATAAAAACTGTCCTAACGAGGAAGCGATTGTAACTACCAAAGACTGCCTCTACAACTCTGACGGTGTGAAAGACATTGCGATATTTGTAGAAGGGCCTACAGACGTGTGGAACATAGGCTTTGGAGCCATAGGCGTTATCGGTATTCAAATAACTAAAAGGCAGATAGCCTACATTCAGGAACTAAATCTGAAGAAAGCTGTGCTGCTATTTGACGAAGGTGCTAAGGCTGAGGAAGATAAACTTCACGATATCCTAAGCATCTTTATACCTGAAGTCTTCTCGCTTGAAGATATTTGGGATGACTATGACGACCCAGGAAATCTTTCCAAAGAGCAAGTTAAATTCATAAGAAACTTAGTGTTTCGGAGGTAGTATGTCTACAAAAGTAGCTTCCAGGATTTTCCCCGTCCCCACGTATATGCTCAGGAAGAATAATCTTTTCAAGGTATATAAAGCATTGCTAGAATGCGCTGATGTGTATGGCAGGATCTACGCATCGAATGAAGAAATATCGAGGATGATTGGCGTATCAGAAACTTCTAGTGTGGTAACTACAAACATAAATAAACTGAAATCAATGGGAGTCGTGGAAAGAATAAAGAAAACTTCACGATCTCATAAGATCGGACTGAATAGGATCCTACAACTTCGTCCTCCGTATGATAAACTTTCTGTAGCTTTCAGGAAGAATGGCTCAATTCCTGCGATGGATTTCTTAGAAGAAATGAGAAATTTATAGGAGGTACTATGATTACTCAGGAACTTATTAATGATCTTAAAGAAGCTGAAGAATCCTTAGGCAAGATAGATGCCAAGTTAAGCAATAAGGAATTTATGTTTCATTATGAGCAAGCAGAAAACCTCATAAATCACCTGAGAGAAAAAGCTTGTGAAGCACTCTATCAGCACACCAAACACATAAATTCAAGAGATACTGTTTTCCAAGTGTATCGGCACAGAATAACATCTTGGGATTTACAGAGTTTCCTAAAGCCGATGAATGATGAGGATAACAAGTCTTGCTAATCAAGAATAAGGCCGCACTTGAGGAACACTTGCTTGGGCGCGGCCTTTATTTTTATAAGAATTTCAAAGATTTAGCTTTATCAACGTGCGCACGTACACGCATACACACGCACACGCGCAGGCGTAAGAATTCTTAAATCTTAAAATAATATAATCTTAATATGAGTATCGAAGATACGAATATAATATACGAAGTATATTAATTCTTAAAGAGTCATTATATATCTTAATGCTAACTTTTCAAATTTTCAAAATCTTACCAAGAAAAAAAAATTTAATAATTCCAGGCAAATATTAAAAAATAAAAAATATCCATTACCTGGCATCACACTATGCGGAGAAGAATTCGTTCCACTCATTCTTACCCGAAAGAAATTAGTTTTTCCAAAATAAGAAACAAATCCTTATCAAAAATATTATTGCGCCAGGGGCGAGTTCGTTCCACTCACTCTTACCTGAAAGAAATTAGTTTTTGTCGGCGTGGCAGAAGAACCATAAGAAATTTTATAAGAAAAGCAAAGCGACCAAAATTTTTTGGGGCGCGGCTCGAAACCTCATAAAATTTAATATTTTAGAGTATAATCAGATTTTGCGATAGTCTTTATCGTCCACATGAGGTTTATATGGCAAACATTACAGGAATTAAGAGGGAAGATTTACCATGCAGGTATAAGATAGAAATTATAGAGCACAGATTCATGGATTTCTGTGAAGAAATAGGCTTTGTGGTTTATGATATAAACTCTGAGGAATATGCCAGAGATATAGGATTATTACGATTAGTTCTAAGTGGAACTTACTACTGGGCATTTAAAATAAACGTGAATATTCTTAAAAAGTGCTGCACTTCCTTTGCACAGAAAAGATTAACCAAAACACGCCTTTACGAGTTTCTGGAAGTTATCAACGGTAAATCCTTTCTGCGTGACGTTTTAGAAGGAAAGTATAAAGAACCGAAAAGAAAATTCAAACCTATAAGTAGGTGACTGAGGTTGTTATGGCAAATAAATCTTTGGGTTTGGCAAAAAATAAGCCTCTTATTGCTACTTTTAAAAGGTTGCAAGTTAAGGGATATGAAGAAGAATTTTTGAATTACTGGAAATCTTTAGGATTTAGAAAGGAATTAGATAAAAATTCCAAATCTTATGCAAGTAGTATCAAAGCCCTTAGGAGTGTTTTGAAAGGATCAGATCCTTGGAGAAGCATGAACATGTCGGAATTAAAAAATTATTGTTTGATTTTTAAAACCTACACAGACCAGAATGCAGCACATAAGGTTGAGGGCCAGATCATAACTGATCCTAAAAAATTATATTTTCATCAGTTTGTCATGACTTATTCCGGTTATTCCTATCTTCTGGCTGTGGTAAACGGTAAAATTAAAGCACCTTTTTTAACACCAGA
>Ga0172377_10002044_pt1 | contig 20646 bp, 17 predicted proteins | sample Pumphouse3metaG_FD_119749 | JGI IMG/M metagenome (GOLD analysis project Ga0172377, IMG submission 119749) | Leachate microbial communities from a municipal landfill in Southern Ontario, Canada - Pumphouse #3 metaG | ecosystem: Engineered > Solid waste > Landfill > Unclassified | place: Canada...
GAAATCGAGCCCGCCCCAAGGGAAACACGAACACTTGCGCTTTAGCGCTTAGTGAGAAACAGGGGTTCTTGGCACTTTAGCGCTTAACGAGACTACTTAGTGCTTTAGCACTTAGTACCAAACGATCCCTTCAGGGAGAGACCCAGATCCTTCATAGATGCGTGTGCGAAAGGAATAGGAGTGATCCCTGTGGAAGCAGGAACGATCATCGGCTAAAACAAAAACTGCGGGTACATTTAAGGTGTTCGCTGCGGAGGTCCTCGGATCATACAAGCGAAAAGGTTGCTTTGACATCTTCCGGCTCGGCAACAAGACTTTAGTCCTCTATCGCGAGCTATTTTTTGCAGTATCACATTACCCTATCCCCACCGTTGCGGAGTCGCCCTGAATATCTACTCTACGAAGCCTGATATTCCTAAGAAGGAACTATCCCGGCCATAGAATTTTTAGAGGCGCCAATAACTCATTATCCTCTTTTCCACCCCACACAAAAGATATGATTCTGAATTTGTCTGCTACCAAAATTTTCACGGCATTTTTAAATATGGACAATTCATACTTAAAATCTAAGGAGCATATATGAAAAGCATACAAAATTGTGGCGTTCTAACCAAAAATTAGGAAACTCCCTTTTGTCGCCTTTCTTTTACATTTCGTCCTCAAAATCACAATACACCCTTCCCCAATCCTCTGATTTTGCTAATTTGGGCACATTGCGGGAAACCGCTATATTCATTTTTTTGGGAGAAAAGAGATGCAAAGACGTTTTGCAAACCTAATTCTTGCAGGAACGCTCATCGCAACGCCATCGTTCGCTGGTACTATCTATACCCGTGAGGATGCCGTCCGCATCGCCCTCGAAAAGTCTTCTGACATAAAAACTGCAGAGCAGAACATGAAGTCTGCAGAATCCAAGGTGAGCGGCGCTTACGGCAACGCTTACCCTTCTATCGACTTTTCAGCTACTTATGCGCGCACTTTCGGAGTAAGCGACGTAAGAAAGTCAACGGCAATCAGCGATATGCTTCATGATGTAGATGACCAGAATGCCGATATAAACGACAAGATTCTGGGCAGCGTGCTTGATAATTACGCTTATGCGCTTTCTGCTATGGGAAACGGTTATCGCTGGGGCACACAAGTCGGGCTCACAGCAACACAGATCCTTTATGCCCAAGGAAAAGTCGCTACTGGAGTAGAAATCGCCAAAGCCTATAAAAGAGTCAACGAGCTCGCTCTTGACCAAACCAAATCCGACGTACGCTACAACATAGAAACAGCTTTTGACCAAGTTCTCTATTTGGACTCTGCTGTCGCTATCTATGAAGCGAGCATTGCCCAAGCAACAGACCACTTAGAATATGTAAAGCAGGCTCATGAAGCAGGCCTTGTGGGAGAACTCGATATGGTCCGCGCACAACTCCAAGTCGATGAACTCACCTCCGGGCTCGAAAAGACGAAAAAAAATCAAGTAATTGCTAAAAACGCACTTTTGAATACAATGGGACTCCCCTGGGAAGAAGGCGTCGACTTTACGGGAACACTGCGTTCCCCTGACGATGGAAGTGTCCGCTTCCCAGATACTTCAATGAATGGAATACGCCAGAGGCGCAAGGAACTCGCCCAACTCCGCGAAAGCTCTTCTATGTATAAAAAGAATGTGGATATTGAAGAAGGCGACTACAGACCGACAGTTGTCCTCGGCGGATCCATTACTTATCAAAACGGACAAAACAGAGTGTTTAAATGGGACGCCCCGGATTGGGATGACAACATCAACAAAAAAGTTTACTTGAACATATCAATGAACCTTTTCAACGGGCTCCAAACCCGGGAAAAAGTCGTACAAGCAAAGAGCGATCTCCGCAAAAACCAGATCCAACAAGAAACGGCGGAACGCGGGATCCAGCTTGAACTCGAAAGTGCGGTGAACACCTGGAACGATGCACAAAAACAGATGGACATCCAAAAGCGCAAAGTGGATCTTGCACAGCGCACCTTGGAACTTACCCAAGTTTCTTATGAAGCAGGGAAATCCCCGCAGCTCGACCTGCTCGACGCCAACATGTCGCTCCGCAATGCGAAGCTAGACTATATGTCGGCACTCGTCGATTGGAACAAAGCATACGATGCACTCCTCAAAGCAACCGGAGAATATTAAGAGAGGAACTTATGAAAACAACGATTACAGGCCAAATTATTACACTCGCAGCGATATCCCTCCTCCTTGCAGCTTGCGGAGGGAAAAAAGAAGCCGCTAAAGCGGCCCCGACAATGGAAGAAATCCAGTCAGCCAAGGGCAAGCCGGCAAAAATCATTACCGCTGGAGAAACGAGCATCGCCGACATCCGCGAATTCAGCGGATCTATCGAAGGCATCCAACAGACGAACGCCATTGCCAAGCTTTCCGACCCGATCGCCAAAATCAACGTACAAGTCGGCACGAACGTGCAAAAAGACCAAGTGCTAGCCGAGTTCGTATTCACCGGCGACAATTCTTCGTTCCAACAAGCGGAAGAACAAGTAAAACTCCTGGAGCTCTCCACAGACCGCGTCCGAAAGGCCTTTGAAAAGGGCGGGGTTTCACAGCAGGATCTGGATCAAGCAGAAACCCAACTCAAAATTTCAAAGATGCAACTTGAGGCGGCACGCCGTGCAACACTCGTACTTGCTCCGGCAGCAGGTGTCATTACTGACGTGCGTTTCGAAGCGGGCGAAGTCCCGGGCGTAGGCACAACGATGTTCACCATCGCAAGGCTAGACCAAGTGATTCTCAAGCTCTCCATTACAAGCCAGGACATCGGGCTCTTCAAAAAAGGAGCTTCTGCAGAAGTCGCTCTCAATGGTGAAACGCTTAAAGGTAAAGTGACAATGATTCCGCTCGCTGCGGATCCTACAACCCGCTTTTTCCCTGTCGAAATTACATTCAACAACAAAGGCAAGAAGCTACTCCCGGGTATGTTCGTTACAGCCAAGATTCACGCAGGTACCGCCAAAGGCATTTCCGTTCCAAATGATGCCATTACATACAAAGACGGCATCAATATGGTCTGGATCGTAGATGCAGAAGGTAAGGCCAAACGCAAGCTTGTAACACTTGGTATCGTGAGCGACAAGACAACTCAAATTCTCTCTGGAATCGAACTCGGCGACAAAGTAATCGTCGAAGGATCTTCCAAGCTGAACGACGGCGACAAAGTTCTCGTCCTGAACTAAGCCAGAGGTTTTCGAATGATTAAAGCCAGTATCTATAAACCGATAACCATGTTGATGATCATTTTGACCGTCGTGGTATTCGGTATTTACACGTATCAGATGATGCCGGTCAATATGCTTCCGGACTTCGAAGTTCCTGTCGTGACCGCCGTCGTGCAGTATAAAGGGGCAACTCCAGAAGAACTTGAATCCACGGTAATCAAACCTGTAGAAGATCAAGTGGAGCTCATCGATGGTCTTGATTATGTCAAGGCCTATGGTATGGAACATTATGCTATCTTCGTCATCGTCTTTGAAATGGGAACGGACATTGACGTTGCCGCAAACGATGTGCGCGACAAGATCTCCCAAGCGGAAGCAAACTTCCCCGATGCCGTCGAAGCACCTATTATTTCCAAAGTGGATATAAACAGCTCTGCTATTTTGAGTTACGCATTCACCGGCCCCGGAAATTCCACCGAGCTCCGCAAAAAAGCAGACGATGAAATCAAACCGCTTTTGACATCCACCCCCGGCGTCGCAAGTGTTGACCTCTTCGGCGGTACGACCCGCCAGATTGTCGTCGAACTCCACAAAGACAAACTCCTCGCCCGCAAAGTAAGCGCCACTACAGTAATGGCGATTCTTCAAGCAGCCAACATAAATTACCCTGTGGGCGACCTACACGGAGTTCGCAAGAACACCGGTTCCCGCACCAAAGGCAAGTTCCAGACACTCGATGAAATCCGCAAAATGGAGATTCCCACAGGAACGGGCGTCATCCGCCTTTCCGAAATCGCAGATGTCAAAGATACTGTTGAAGATCGCACATCCGCTTCCCGTTATAACGGAATTAACTCCGTCGGGCTCGATATCAATAAGCGCACCGATGCAAGCGTTGTGGCGGTCGCAAAAGCTGTCAACAAGAAAGTGGAACAAATTAACAAAGATCTTCCCGAAGGCTACAAGTTGAACCTTGTGTACGACAAGTCTTCCGCAGTTCAAGAATCTTTGGACAACGTTATCACAAACATTAAAATAGCAGTTATACTAACCGCCATCATTTTGCTTCTCTTCCTCGGCAAGTTCAGTTCGATGTTCATTGCCGCAGTGACGATGCCTATATCCGTCGTAGGCGCATTCACCTTTATGTATTTCGCTGGCTTTACCATCAACATTATGTCTTTGATGGCCTTGTCAAGCGCCGTAGGCCTTCTCGTTACAAACTCCATTATCGTCCTAGAAAACATCTCGGATAAGATTAACGCTGGTCTAGAACCAAAAGAAGCCGCTTACAAGGGGACTTCGGAAATCATGGTTGCCATTATGGCGTCTACTCTTACCAACGTATGCGTATTCGTCCCTATAGCCTTCATGAAATCCATTGCAGGTTCCATGTTCCGGACCTACGGCATGACAATGGTTTTTGCCACTGCAGTTTCGCTGCTTATTACCTTTACGCTTACGCCTCTGATGGCCGCCTATATGTTCAAAGCACGCAAGAAAAATGCGGACGGCACATTCGTTGAAGAAAAGAAAACTTTATTGAGCAAAGCACTTTCCTTCTTCCCAAAAGTGATGGACAAGTTCCGCAACTTCTACATTAAGACACTTTCTTTCGCGCTCTCCATTCCCGGCGTCCTCATCCAATTCCTCGCTTTAGTCGGAATAATTTTCATTACGTTCTTCCTTGTCAAAAACTTTATGACCGTGGAACTGATGTCAGAAAGCGATGAAGGTGTCATCAAAATTTCCTTAGAACTCCCCTCTGGAACAAACATCGAAACAGCAGATAGCATCGCTAAAGTCATCGAAAGCCGCTTCAAGGACATTCCCGAACTCAAGCGCTATTATACCACCGTCGGCGGCGAATCGGGTATAACATCTGTAGGCCAAGCGACATTCAAGCTTACGCTTAAGAACAGAAAAGAAGAAGGCCGCGTACGCTCTACCGATGCGATCATTGATTCCCTCCGCACCGTCCTTTCGGACATTCCCGATGCTTACATAAGTATCAAAAGTTCAAGCACCACGGAAATGGGTAACGGAAACCAAGGCGATGTCGTTCTCGAAGTTTCGAGTCTCGACGGTGACGACGCTATCAAGGCGGCCGATATTGCCAAAGAAAAAGTGAAAGAAATTCCAGGTGTAACTGAAGTCAAATCCAGCTATGAAGCTGGCAAACCAGAAATTGCATTTATTCCAAACCGCGCAGCTATTGCTGATTACGGGATGACAGTGCAAGAAGCGGCCACGGCAAGTTACATCTATGTGAGCGGTTATGAAGCTAGCACTTATACAGAAGACGGCGAAGAATATGATCTTTACCTCCGGCTTCGCGAAAGTGACCGCAAGACCCGCACAGAAATGCTTGACTTGCCAATTCTCACGCCGAAGGGATATGTGCCGATGACGGCTCTCTTCAACGTTCAGAATACACAAGCCCCTACCCAAATTACCCGCAAGCATAAAAAACGCTTAGTTGAAGTTTCTATGAACTTAACACCGGGCCATACGACGGGTGAAATTATGGGCAAGATCAAAGAAGCCTATCCCAAATGGGAAGGAGTCCCCGAAGGCGTCAGTTTCAGCTTCGGCGGCACAGCAAATATGCAGGATGATATGGTGAATGAATTTGTCACTGCCATTATTATGGCCATTCTCCTCACCTACATTTTGCTCGTTGCCCTTCTCGAATCTTTCGCACAACCGTTCGTGATTCTCACAACGATTCCGATGGGCGCGATCGGTGTTATCCTCTCGCTCGTCGTTACCGGTCGTCCACTGTCAATGATTGCCTTCATGGCCATCGTGATGCTTATCGGTGTGGTAGTAAACAATGCAATTCTTCTCCTAGATGCGGCAAACCAGAATCTGCGAAAAGGAGATATGGGACGCCGTTCCGCAATTATCACAGCAGGCAAGGACAAATTCCAAGCTATTATGCTCGCCACGTTCGCTTCCATTGTAGCCCAGCTTCCGCTCGCCTTCGGTGTCGGTGGCGATATGGCGGCGGCAACTCAACCAATGGGTATCGCAAGCGTTGGAGGTCTCATTATTTCGGGCATTCTCACGATGTATTTGGTTCCGACATTCTTCTGGCTCCCAAATGCCATATTCCACAAGACAAAGAAACAGGCTTCGGCCCTCAAGGTCAAGCTCCAGAAATCGGCAGAGTAAAAAAAGTTCTCCATACCAAAAAGTCCTTGCTGGTTTTCCAGCAGGGATTTTTTATTTACTAGCCTTCAGCGCCCAGTTGTACCGAGAAATTCGAGGCCCAAAGGTGGCTAAAATGCCGTAGCCATTTTTATGTCGTAGATGAATTTTTAGAGATGGCCTAGAGCGAGGCATACTTTACAATGCAGCGTTTGGAGCACGCATTGCGCACAAGTTCCAGGATATTTTCTTCGCCAAGCACCTCAAAATCCACAGGATGAAATACCAATCGAGGAATACCCAAAGGCTGCGATAAAACAAAGCGAGCATAAGCTATAGCTATTTTTTCCACCCAACGAGGAATTCCCGCAAAGCTGAGCGCAGGCGAAAAGACTGATTTTACGCCTGATGCCTTTTTGCTAAAAACATAAGAGCGGGCTTCATATCTTTTCATCCGGGAAAGTACCTGCGATTTAAGGAAAGGATTCCCATACCAAGCAGGCGGAACAAAGCACTCCGAATTTTCAAAACCCAGGTCATTCCAAAATTGAAGGGACTTGGCAAGCAAGGCGAGGGACTCTTTTTCCAATAACCCGGCAAATTCCGCCTCGTTATTTGTCAATTTCAATGCAATCTTTCCAAAAGCACTCCGGCAAAGAGAAAGATCTGCCTTATGCTCCGTTCCATGCAAAAGGAGCTCAAAACCCGAAGTCTGGAGATCCTTCAATACGCTTTTAAATTCTGCTTTCAAATTGTCTTCCACTTCTTCTGTCGAAGGCACGACAGCCAAAGAAAAAGAGCAACCCGCGACATCGGCAATTTTCTTTATTTTCAGGGAAATGTCCCCAAAATTTTTCACGTTCAGATCGTGTAGGCAGAGCAAAAAATTTTTATCCCGGTTTCTGTCCATCATGCTTTAAAAATAAAAAAACCGCTCGCGACAAATTTCTAGATTATTACATAATGCCTCAAAAGAGTCTCTACATTTTCGATATGGACGGCACGCTTTTCGATACCATCGGCGACCTTACAATCGCCGTGAATCACGCGCTTTCTAAATTCGGATTAAAAACGCTCACTGACAACCGCGTCAAAAGCTATGTCGGAAACGGCACGCGGAATCTCATCAAAAGATGCGTGGAAGGAGCCGAAACGTCCGTTGAGGATGTACACAAGGCCTTCACAGAATTCTACAGAGACAATTGCACGGCCCTCACGAAGCCATTTCCCGGCGTCGTCGAATTCATCAAAACATTCCCAGTGAAAAAAGCCTTGCTCACGAACAAACCCTACATTCCAGCAACGAACATTTTACGCCACACGGGAATTCTTGAAAATTTTGATTATCTAGTCTGCGGCGATACAACACCGGCTAGAAAGCCCGCTCCCGAAGGATTCTGGAAAATACTGGATGAAACACACACGGCAAAAGAAAATGCACTCGTCATCGGGGATGATGCTCCCGACATCTTAGGAGCAAAAGCCGCCGGCATCGATAGCGTCTTTATCGAAAATGGCTTCGGGAAGCGCGAAAGCTTTGCACCTATAGAACCCACATACTTTATTTCCAATTTTACCGACCTGAAAAATTTGAAGATAGGCTGATCCTTATGCGCTATTTCATCGATACCTACGGCTGCCAAATGAACGAATATGATTCAGGTCTCATCGCATCGATGATGGAAGAAAACGGTTGTCTCCCCACAGAAGACCCCGCCGAAGCAGACTTTTTTTTCTTCAATACCTGCTCCATCCGGGAAAAAGCGGAAGAAACGGCTATCGCCCGCATCTCCAAGATGACATACTACAAAAAGAAACGCGACGGTATCAAATTCATCGTTACGGGCTGTATGGCGAAACACTTGGGAGCACGCCTCGTAGAACGCGTCCGCGCCATTGACTTCGTTATCGGACCGGACAATTACAAAAAAATCCCGGAAGTTCTCTTTTCGCACCCGGTACCCGTCATCAAGCGCACTCTTTCAAAGCGGATCATCACCGATTTCAATGAAGAAGAAAATTACTTGGGTGAAACAGCAAAAATATCGACCCCGATTTCTTCATACATCACCATACAACGCGGTTGCAATAAGCACTGCAGCTATTGTATCGTCCCTTACGTCCGCGGCCCCGAAAAATATAGAAATCCTAGTGATGTGATCCGCGAAGTGACTCTCGCCGCCGAAAAGGGTGTCTCTGAAATTACCCTCCTCGGTCAAACGGTAAACGCCTACAAAAGCAGCGATATGGATTTTGCCGACCTTCTTCTGAAAGTCTCCGAAGTAAAAGGCATCCACCGAGTGCGTTTTATGAGCCCGCATCCGAAGCACTATACGGAAAAGCTCATTGACATCCTTTTGAGCATACCACAGATTTGCCCACATGCGCACATTCCGCTCCAGAGCGGAAGCGATAGGATTTTAAAAAAGATGCATCGCCAGCATACGCTGGATGAGTTTATGTGTATCTTGGAAAAATTCCGCGGCAAAGATCCTTTTTATGGACTCACCACGGATATCATCACCGGATTCGTCGGCGAAGAAAAAGAAGACTTTGAAGCGACCCTCCAAGCTGTAAAGGATGCTCAGTTCGATGCCGCATTCATGTTCAGCTACAGTCCTCGCGAAGGTACGGAAAGCGCCAAGGAAACAGAAGTTCTTTCCGAAGAAGAAAAGCAGGCTCGTCTAGAAACACTGGTAGAACTCCAGAATAACATAACGCTTGAGCGCAATAAACTGATGATAGGCCGTACAGAAGAAGTCCTTGTAGAACGCCCTTCTACCAAGAATTCCAGCGAATGGGTTGGAAAAACGGGAAATTTCAAAAAAATCATTTTTTCGTCCAATTCCGCAAAACCCGGCGATTACATTTTATGTCACATTGACTCCGTACGCGGATGGACTCTCCGCGGGACCCCCACCATTAAATGAGGAGACCTTTGAATGCTCTCTATTCTCGCTTTCGTCCTCCTTTCTGCAAGTTCCTCCGGTCCGACAATTGAAAGCGCGCAAAAGGCGTATGTCGCCGGTGATTGGAAACGCGCTGCAGAATCTTTCGAAGCCATCTGTCCCACGCTCACTTCGGACAAACGGACAGAATGTGCCCTTTGGGGAATTCTTTCCCGTTCCCAGACAGGAGACACAAAAGATTTCTCCCGCGCAAAAAACAGTTTGGACAGCCTCATAAGAACAACAGATACAACGTTGTCTGTAATATCAGATCTCTATATGACACGTGCCCAATTCGAACTTTACTTGGGTAAAAAAGACGCCTCACAAAAAAGCCTGAAAATAGCCTATACAAAGGCAAAACCTAAACAATACGCAGTTCTCTTCCAAGTGTGCCAAAGTCTTTTGAAAGCAAATCCGAGCGATTCCGCAGCGAATTTGTGCAAAGAAATTGAAGCTTCCAAAATGGACGTCCATGCGAAGTCCGCACCATCATCGTCTTCCGCAAAACAAGAATATTCTTCTTCTGAGACAAAGCTATCCTCTTCAAAAGACCAATCATCCTCATCAGAAGAGAAAAATTCAATCCCAGAAACCAAAGTCAGTATGCCCGAATCCTCCAGTTCGTCCATACAAACAGCAACATCATCCTCGTGGGTCGAGAGTTCCTCCTCTAAAGCCAATCAAAAGCAACTCCAAGCTATGGAGGCTAGCTCCGGCTGGACCCTTCAACTCGGGGCTTTCAGCGTGAAAAGTAATGCGGAAACGCTCACTTCTAATTTAAAGAAAAGAAAAATTAATGCAAAAATCGTGGGATCCAAAGGCGAAAATCGGACCCTCTATTTGGTTCAGACTGGCACATTCAGTACCAAGACAGATGCTTTAGACTTTGGTGAAAAAAAGCTTTCACCTCTCAAATTGGAATACCAACCTGTAAAAAAGCCTTAAACTTTGGAAAAAAACATTCAAAAAGAAGCAAACAGTTCTATATTTTCACTACCCCCGCCGGGGTGGTGAAATTGGTAGACGCGCTGGACTCAAAATCCAGTAGAGGCAACTCTGTGAGGGTTCGATTCCCTCCCCCGGCACTTAGGATAAACCTGTCGAGGTCGCAATGACTCATTGTTTCAAAGTATTTTGCGCATTGTTATGTGTGGGATCAGTTGTCTTTGCACAAGACGACCTTGACGCTTTCGACACCTCTTCTGCATCTTCAGCACAAGAAGAATCCTCCGAAAACGAAGGTGCCTACTACGGTCCAAAAGAAAACTCCTCCGCTTCTACTGAATCTGCAGAATCCTCTGCCGAAGAAGAAAGTGCAGTCTACACAGCCGGTTCCGCGGATGCATCCAATGATGAATGGGCCGGTTTTCACTATGAAGATGTAGGCCTTACCCAGTGGGAATTTCAACAGGCAAAAGAAAGCGGCATGACCCGCGACAAACTGAATCAACTGGTCGAACTCGGCATCCGTCCCTCCGAATATATCCAAGAACCATGGAAACGCCTCGGCGTAACAGAAGAAGCTTGGCTCAGCGACCGCGCAAGTGGACTTGAAGATTCTGATATCGACCGCACATACAAGAATCATGCCGGGGATCAGAGCCTCGCGTTCTGGTCTTTGCTCGTTCCCTCTCTCTATCAATGGAATCACGATGAATCCATCAAAGCTATCTGGATGGACGCTCTTTGGGTTGTCGGCGTTGGTGGTCTCTCTTATTTTGCAGCTACCGCAGGCAATGATGACAATACTTGGGTCTATTGGCTTATTCCCGTCCTCGGAGCTCATGTCTGGTCTTTTGCGGACGCATTCTTCAGCACTCAATGGGCAAACAACCCCGATGCCAACCGATTCAGCTTGGGAATTGGTCCGAGCTTAAACCGTGGCGTTGCAGGCCTCTTGCAAGTCCGTTTCTAATTAAAAATGCAAATTGAACTACTCAAATGCAAAATTCACCGTGCTACGGTTACCGACGCGGATTTGAATTATGAGGGTTCCATTACAATTGACCGCACTTTAATGGACGCGGCGGGAATCCTTCCTTTTGAAAAAGTCGGAATTTTAGACATCAACAACGGTGCTAGGTTCGACACATACGTTATTGAAGGTATGAAAAATTCGGGCACCATTTGCTTAAATGGCGCAGCGGCGAGACTAGTCCAAAAAGGTGACCTTGTCATCATCGTTTCGTATATATCACTCACACCGGAAGAAGCGAAGACTTGGAAACCAATCGTCGTTAAAGTAGACTCAAACAACAAGCTCATTTAAAATCCCTATATTTTATTCGTGATTCACCACGTTAAATTCATAAATATTCTGTTTCTACTTGTAGGACTTTTCATTTCTTGTGAAGAAAAAGAAAAACCGGAAGTCGCAGAGGTCCGTCAAACACCTGGAGACATTCAAATACTCAACAGTTGTGGAATTCCGGGTGCTGCCGCTAAAATGAGAGATTATTTGCGTTCACAAGGATTTGACGTCGTAGAACTGAACGATGACCGCCTTTGGAATTATGAAGAAACAATCATTGCACTCCGAAATCCACACTGGGCCGGAGCTGAAGCCTTAGCCAAAGCACTCCACACAACCAACGTTATTCCACTTAAAAACAAACGGAAGATGGTGGACGCTACAGTGTACATCGGAAAAGATTTTGAACAACTCATCAGGCAGGATACCAATGACAACTAAAAAGACCCCGGCTAAAAAAGCCACGATAAAAACGACTGCAAAAAAAACTGCAGCAAAAAAAGCTCCGGCTAAAAAAGCAGTTACAGCAAAAACAAAGGCTGTTAAAAAAACTGCCGTAAAAAAAGTAGCCGCTAAAAAGCCAGCCGTAAAAAAAGCTCCGGCAAAGAAAATAGTTGCAGCAAAAAAAGCAGCCCCTAAGAAAACCCAAGTTAAAAAGACCGCAGCAAAAAAAGCTACAGCCAAACCGGTTGCCAAAGTTTTAACTCCGGCAAAGCCTTCCTATACGGAAAGCGTCAAGGCAGCAGCTTCGCTTCTATTCCAATTGCGCGCACAAAAGCTTCAGCTTCTCGACCTCCGCGGAATCACGGACACCGCAGATTTTATGATCATCGCTACTTGCGAAAGTGAAGCTCAGATGCAGGCAATCCTCAACGAGCTGTCCAAGGAATTCAAAAGCCGCGGCATCGAAAGCAAGACAGAATACAAGCCAGGCATCAATATGCGCTGGGCCGTATTCGATGCAGGCTTCGATTTGATGGTGCAACTCTTCGAAGAAACCAAACGTGAAGAACTCGCTTTCGATAAACTCTACGGCGACGCCAAGATTACGGACTTGGATGAAAAAGATTTCATTGCAGACGCGGATACAAAGGTCGAAAAAACAGATGAATTCATTTGATGAAGAAATAGCGAAGGCAGTCGCAGCCACAGGAGCTTTCGATGCCGGACAAGCTAAAAAACTCATCACAGTTCCTGCCGATACGGAACACGGAAATTTTACACTTCCCTGTTTTTCACTCGCCCGTTCGCTTCACAAAGCGCCTAAGCTCATCGCCGAAGAACTTGCTCCAAAAATAGTCCTTCCTACCGGGCTTTCAAAAGTGGAAGCGGTTTCCGGTTACTTAAATTTTTTCATCGACCGGAAATTTCTTGCCAATTCAATTCTTGCAGAAATTGACAAGGAAGGACTCTCTTACGGACATATCTCTCCGAATGGAAAGACAGTCTGCATTGATTACAGCTCGCCGAACATCGGTAAGGAACTCGCATTCCACCACCTGCGTTCAACAATGATCGGCAACAGCCTTTCAAGGATCTATAAGGCCTCCGGATATAAAGTCGAGCGCATCAACCACTTAGGCGACTGGGGCACCGCGTTCGGTAAGCTCATCGTGATGTACTTACGGGAAAAGTTACCGACGGATAAGAAAACGCTCGACGCTTTGACCGTTAAAGAATTGAACGTTCTCTATGCAAGTTTTTCCAAAGCTTGTGAAGCGGAACCCGGATTAGAAGACGAAGCGCGTACTGCATTTTCAAAGCTCGAATCGGGAGACGAGTTCTACCGCACGCTCTGGACAGCATTCCGCGCAGCGACGCTCCGGGAATTGATGCGCATCTACGATATGATGGGCGTAAGCTTTGACCACTACACCGGCGAATCTTTCTACGAAGACAAAATGCCTGCCGTGATTGAGGAATTGCGGAAAAAAGGCCTGATGGTGCGGAGCGAAGAACGGGACGTGGTAATGCTCGACGAATTCGATCTGCCGCCATGTCTTATCCGCAAAAGCGATGGAAGTACTTTATACGCAACGCGAGACCTCGCTGCGGCAATCTACCGCAAAAAGGAATACAATTTCGACAAAAGCCTCTATGTGGTAGACTTAGGGCAAGCGCTCCACTTTAAGCAAGTCTTTCACGTATTAAAGAAGATGGGACGCGATTGGTATACCGATATGGAACACATTCCATTCGGCGTCATTCTTCAACAATCCGAAGACGGCAAGTGGGAAAAAGGCAAAACCCGTACAGGACACGCCAAGCTCCTTCGTGACGTGATTGAAGCCGCACAAGCCAAGATCCTCGCGTTTATCAACGAGAAAAATCCCGACTTGGAAAACAAGGAAATCATCGCCCGCGAAATCGGCATCAGCGCGATCACCTTCAACGATCTCAAGAATCATCGCTTGATGGACGTGAAGTTCGATTGGGATTCCGCACTGAGCTTTGACGGAGCTACAGGCCCTTACGTTCAAAATGCTCACGTCCGCCTCTGCAGCATTATGCGCAAGGCCGGTTATGATGCAAGAATCGAAGATGTAGACTTTGCCCTTCTCACGGATGAAAGTGCCTACGAGCTCATCAAAACTCTGACAAAAAAAGCAGAGCGCATCCGGCAAGCCTGTGAAACCGACGAACCAAGTGTACTTGCCCAATATTCCCTTGAAATTGCAGAAGCTGCACATAAATTCATCCACGACGACCGCGTTTTGGGAAGCGCCGAAGAAAAATCCAGGCTTTTCCTCGTAAAAAGCACGCAAATCGTTCTTGAAGACGTGCTCAACCTCCTCGGATTATTCCCCGTGCGAGTAATGTAACTTCAGACAAATGAACCCCATCTTAAATAAAGCGCTCTCCCTCAACCGGCTTTCGCCTGAGGAGGCGCTTTTTCTTTTGAAGGACGCAGACTGGACTTGCGTCGTGCGCACGGCAAATGCAGTGCGAAACGCAAGATTACCGGGACACCGCGTAGGCTATACGGTTTACCAGATAATCAACTATACAAACGTTTGTTCCATCCATTGCGAATTTTGCTCATTTTCAAAAGAAAAGGGAGAACCCGGAACTTATCTCCTTTCACTGGATAAAATCCGCGAAAAAGCCATCCATGCGAGAAGTCTCGGCGCAAACCAGATCTTCTTGCAAGGCGGTGTAGACGAAGATATTCAGCTTGATTACTACACGGATGTTCTTCAAATGCTCACTCACGAACTAAAAATGAGCGTGCGCGGATTTTCTCCTGTAGAAATTTTCCACATCGCAAAAACAAACGGAATGGATGTCCCCACACTCCTTAAAACACTGAAAGCAGCCGGTCTTTCGTCCGTGCCGGGAGCTGGTGCAGAAATTCTCGCTGACCGAGTGCGGGCAAAACTCAGCCCTAAGAAACTGACCTCCTTGGAATGGCGGGACACTCTTGCGGAATGCCATAAAGCAGGACTTCCCGGCAGCGTAAACATTGTATTCGGAAGCTTCGAGACCCCTGAAGAAATTATTGCTCACCTAGACCTTTTGCGCGCGCTCCAAGATGAGACGAAAGGAATCAAGAGCTTTGTCGCTTGGACTTTCCAAAAGCAAACTGATCATTTTCCCATCCGCCATGTATCGCCACAGGAATATCTAAAGCTTCTCGCCCTTTCCAGGCTCTATTTGGACAACATTCCGCACGTTGAAGTTTCCGTACTCGGCATGGGCAAGGAGATCGGAGAACTCGGACTTTCTTCTGGCGCAGACGACATCAACAGCATCGTCATTGAAGAGAATGTACTCGAATCCCGAGGGATCAAGAGCATCGGCGAAGCGGAAGAATTCATACGGAAAGCTGGTTTTACGCCTTACCGCCGCACGCTCAATTTTGATTGAGCGAGGATAAAAGCCGATGAAACTTTTCACACCTTTCAAACGACTTGTCATTAGCGATATCGTCAAAGACGAAAACGAAGAAAAGCTCATTGCAATCGGCGATTATAACATCATCCGAGATTACAGCCTAGTGCTCGCGAGCCAAGAAATCGAACACCGGATAGAGCGCAGCGAACGCGGGCCCTTCGTAATCTACGTCCAAGCAGGCCTTTTTGAAAAGGCTCTGGAACAAATTAATTTATACAAAACAGAAAATCCGCCTAAAACGGAGAACCCGCCGCTCAGCGCCAAGCTCAGTTTGCAACCATTGCTCATTCTTACAGCGATAACCGTTCCCACGCTCATTCAATTCTCAAACAGGGGTAGCGCTTGGTACCACCAGGGAATTTCCGATGCAGAAAAAATTTTAACCGGCGACTGGTGGCGCCCGATCACCGCACTTACTCTTCACGGAGATGCGCACCACCTAGTTTCGAACCTAGTTTCGGGTTACATCGTCCTCAACCTTCTCTCCTTCCGGATTTCCCTTTCCCGACTTGCGCTTCCGCTTGCCATAGCCTCCGCCTTGGCTAATTTTCTTGTCGCCTGTACCATACGGACAGATTTCCGCTCACTCGGCTTTTCCACATTCGTCTTTTGCGCACTGGGAACACTGAGCACCATCGAATTCCGCCTAATGCCCAAGGAATCATCCGGACTTCTCCGTAGGTTCGCACCTCTATTTGGCGCAGCATCGCTAGCCGTATTCCTCGGACTCGGCGAAAATGCGGACATTCTCGCCCACTTCTATGGATTCATCCTCGGGCTTGCAGTTGGATTGCTTCCAAAGAAAAAGCAGCTCCTCTGGGGAGCCCCATTCGGGAAATCGGACCTCATCCTTTGGACCTTATTTTTCGCTTTCTTTTTTATCGCATGGAAAGGGGCCTTTTTTTAAATATCTTGTGTTCTCGCCTTTGAATTTGAATTATCTTTATACAAGATATGGTGAGCTTTAACCAAACATCTTGGTTTGAGATAGAAGAATCGGAAGCAACCTCCCTTCTTCGTTATGCTCCAGCACGAGCCGAATATAATGGAACACCCACTCTTAGTTTCCGCATAGAAAACGAACTCGTATGCGGGGCTCAAGTCTTCTACCGGCTCATCTCCGGATTCCGCTTTGTAGATTGGAAAGGCACTATCGCCTCTGTTTCTGGAAAGTCCTTTACAGCCGATCTCCGTCAAGGACCATTCTCCATATTCCATGCAGAACACATTTCTTCACAAGAAGGAAATCTTCTTCAATGCGAAGACATCCTCTCTTTCAACGGAGAAACGGAATCCTTTGCACAGGCAATGGACAAAGCTCATCTCAAATACGAATTTTCTGCGAGGAAAGAAACGAGGGCAATCATCGCCTCCTTTGAATCCGAACGGAAAACGGAAAGCTTCGAAGCTCTCGATATGGGCAACGCCTCCGCAGGCTAAAATCCAATATGGCCTACCATTCACTAGAAGCAGCGCTTTTGGATCTCGAAAAGCACGGGATGCTTTTGCGCATAAAAGAAGCCACCGACCCCAATTTGGAGATGGCAAAAATAGCAGAAGTTGCAACAAAGGCGGAAATGCCTGCGCTTCTATTTGAAAATGTAAAAGGATCTCCATTCCGGGCCACCGCGAACATTTTTGGAACAAAAGAACGCGTTCATTTCCTCTTTCGGGACACATTTCAAAAAGCGGAAGCCGCCATACGGATGAAAGCCGATCCTCTTTCATTCCTCAAAGAGCCGAAGCTTTGGCCCAAACTCCCGGCAATCGGGCGGAGCGCACTTCCCTTTCGGACGACAAGCGTTCCATTGCTCAAAAATGAGATAGACCTTTCCGAACTTCCACAAATAAAGCTTCACGAAAAAGATGGAGGAGCTTTCCTCACATTACCACAAGTCTTTACGCGCGATCCCAGCGGGAAAAATATTTTCCATTCCAATCTGGGAATGTACCGAGTTCAAATTTCCGGCAACAACTACATACAAAATAAAGAATGCGGTCTGCATTACCAAATTGAGCGGGACATAGCAAAGCACCATCAGCTAGCAATTAAAGAAGGAATGCCTCTCAAAGTGAGTATCTGGCTAGGTGGCCCTCCAGCCCATTCCATCGCGGCCATTATGCCTCTTCCACCGAAAATTTCGGAAATAGTTTTTGCCGGGCTCTTTGCCGGGCATTCATTCCGCTATGCGAATTATAACGGCTGGGACATCTCTACAGAATCCGATTTTTGCATTTTAGGAGAAATAGCCTCCGGACTCAAGCCCGAAGGCCCTTTTGGCGATCACATCGGCTATTATTCCGCAAAACACGATTTTCCATATTTGAACGTCAAAAAAGTATTCCACAAAAAGAACGCCATTTTCCCATTCACCACAGTGGGAAGACCACCACAAGAAGACTCTGTAATCGGAGAACTCATCGGAGAACTTATAAAGCCGATGATCCCGAAATCCATACCTGGTATTTTTGAAGTGAACGCAGTCGATGCCGCCGGAGTACACCCGCTCCTTCTCGCCTTGGGAAGTGAACGCTACCAGCCCTATTTGAAAGACAGAGAACCGATGGAACTCCTGAAAGAAGCCAACGCTCTTTTAGGATTCAATCAAGTATCGCTATCCAAGTATGTCTTTATTGCAGCGAAAGAAGACAATGCAAATCTCAGTACACACAAAATTCCAGAATTCTTTATGCACGTTTTGGAACGTGCGGATTGGAAACGAGACATCCACTTTCAGACAGAAACCACCATTGATACACTAGACTATTCGGGAAAAAGCCTCAATCACGGTTCAAAAGCAATCATCGCCGCCGCAGGGGAAAAAATCCGAGAACTTGGAACCTCCAGAGAAAATTTCGGAGAAACGCTAAAGCTTCCAAAAGGATTTTCCAACACAGAAATTGTATTTCCGGGAACGCTCGTGATTCAAGCAGAACCAATGGCAAACATTCAAGAGCTCTGTAAGTTCCTTGCCGCTTGGGAAAACCGCGAAAAATTTCCACTCATCACACTTGCCGACGATTCCCATTTTACCGCGAGAAGCATCGAAAATTGGCTATGGATCACATTTACCCGCAGCGACCCCGCAGAGGATATCTACGGTACAAACGAATCCATCTTTGCAAAGCATTGGAGCTGCGAAAGCCCACTCATCATCGATGCCCGCTCCAAAGAACGCATGCAAAGTCCCGTAGAAGAAAATCCTGCGTTAGAGGCCAAAGCAAGGGACATCCTCTCAAAAGCTCAACAAGAAGCAAAAAAATGAAATTTTCATTTTATGCATTACTCTCTTTCATATTGACAACAAGTGCAAATGCAGCGCACGTATGCGGAACACAAGCGATGTTGGAACATCTGCATTCCATAAAAGCGGAAGGTGCCGCAGCGAGGACTTCCTACAAATCCACTACGAGCTGCGATGCCGAAGCCTATTACAACAGCGACAGCATACAGAAAAGAACTACAGCACATTTCAGGATTTATTACGTCCTTAGCGGGCCTCATAAGACAACAGAAGCTTTTGTCGATTCTACGGCCTATTACCTAGAAAAAGCGTGGACATTCCATACAAAAGAACTCGACATGAAAGCCCCTCTAGGAGGCGATACAACTTGGCACTACAAACAAGTCGGCGATAGTTCGCTATACCCCGTAGAAATTCTCGACATCGATATGATCCGCGACAACGCAAGCCTTCTCGGCGGCTATTGCAGCGGCTGCTATGGAATCACATTCCAAATTTCAGATGCAAATCCAGAAGCGACGGAACTCGTCATCGACAATGATTTCCGCTACTCTACTCCACAAAGCTCCCAAGGAAGCATCAATTACGAAGGGAACTCCTGTACCTATCCTATTTCAGAATATGAACTTTACAACGAATCCAATGGGCTGAATTACGCTACCTATTTTGGCGATGGCATCCACGTCACTTCATTTCACGAACTCTACCACGCAACTCAAGCGCGATACATTGATTTTACAAAGTATTACAGCTATTGGATAGAGGCATCCGCTGTGGGCGCCGAAGAGTTGGGCGCACCAGCAATCAACGATTACTGGGCCTACCTTTCTTCTTTCTTCCAAAGTACGGGCATCGCATTCGATAGTCAAGAATCTCCTTATGGAATTGGAACATGGGCCCTTTACAACGCAAAAGCGCAAGGGATCAAATTTGACGCCTCATTATGGGAACGCTATTCTGTAAAACCGGATTCTTCTTTTGAGACAGTTTTCGCTACCGCCCTTGAAAATAAAAATCAGGATCCCGATTCCGAATTTTCCGATTTCGCGACGCGATTGTTTTTTTCAAGTTCCCGAGCTTCTCGCATAGATACCGCACTCTATGTAACAGGAGATGCAAGAGATTGGCCGACAAAGCCGCGTTTAAGGAATCCTACATCAAAAGCACTCACACTATCTCCCCCTGCCATCAACTACTTTAGGCTCACCACAGATTCTATCCCGGATTTATCTTCTTTTGTAGGAAAAGCGACAGTCGCATTTTTCGGCAAAGGGGAGAAAACAGAATTTGTGAGTTTGGATACAGCCACGCTCCAAAGCCTTTATGCCAAAATAGCATCAGCCGACACATCCGTACTCATCCTTTCCCGCTTGCGTGAACAAAATTCAACGAGGATCGCAAAAGATTCTCTTCCGATGCGAGCCTACCCCAACCCATGGCGAGGATCTACAGAACTCTGCTTTGCAGGACTTCCAAGCGACAAAGACTTTATCGAAATCCGCACCCGCATAGGAAAGCTTGTCAAACGATTCAAATATTCAGGAACGATGCTTTGCTTGGATGAAGATCTAGTTAAAGACTTGCTCGCTCCCGGACTCTATCACTTCCGCGCGGGTGGAAGAAACAAACTGAAGCCATTCATCATTATTTATTGAGCACAGACGATAACCGATCCTCACCAAGTTCACCCAAGGCCTGCAAATTCGGATCTTTTTCTGTATGCCAAGAAAGCCCTTTTCCCATTTTGTTTTTGGAATGCAGAACATAGAGCCGGTTCCATAATCCGCTCTTCATGATTTTTTGAGAAAGTTCCAACCCGGGTTCTACAGCTAAACGATGAACGCCCATAGATGACAATTCATCCAGCACCTGCATCCAATTCGCTTCAAATGATTCCGCCTTGAAAAGACGCACTTCCGCAATCTTTTCAAGCTGAGGTTGCGGCACACGAGAA
>Ga0172377_10002049_pt1 | contig 20621 bp, 18 predicted proteins | sample Pumphouse3metaG_FD_119749 | JGI IMG/M metagenome (GOLD analysis project Ga0172377, IMG submission 119749) | Leachate microbial communities from a municipal landfill in Southern Ontario, Canada - Pumphouse #3 metaG | ecosystem: Engineered > Solid waste > Landfill > Unclassified | place: Canada...
AAAGATAAGAACTTCTAAAAGGGAAGGAATTATTAAAATAAAAGGTATTTCCTATGAGGATACTAAAAGAACTTTTACAAGATTAAAAGAATTTCAAGTTCCAGTAAAGGACTATTTTATTGATTTGTCCTCAACAGACCTAAATTTTGTGGCTATTATTAATAGACATAAAGGTAATAGTAATATTTCACTAGGAATTGTTGAAAATTTTACAATGAAAAAAGGAGCAGTCGGGACTACATATTCCCACGATTCCCATAATATGACAATAATATATAGGGATCCAAAGGATGCTTTAGTTATAGCTAATAGATTAAAAAAAATTGGTGGTGGAGTAGTTATAGGAGAAAATGGAATAATAAAAGATGAAGTTAATTTTTCAATTGCAGGGATGTTATCAAATGAAAATGCTAATAGTACAGGAAAAAATATAGAAAGAATAAATTTGTGTCTTAAGGATATGGGATTAGAATGTGATAGCCCTATAACAAGGCCAAGTTCTTTAGCCTTAATTGTAATTCCTGAAGTTAAAATAAGTGATGTTGGTATAATAGATGTATCTAATAAAAAAATAATAGAACAATTTTAAATAAAAAAAAAGCCTCACTACTGAGGCTTTTTATCCATTAAGATACTATTTAGCTTCGTAAACAGAAACTTGTTTTTTGTCTTTTCCTAATCTTTCGAATTTTACATATCCTTCAATTAATGCAAATAAAGTATGGTCTTTTCCTTGACCTATATTATTACCAGCATGAAATTTATTTCCTCTTTGTCTAATTATGATGTTTCCAGCTTTAACAGCTTCTCCATCATATTTTTTTACACCAAGGTACTTAGGGTTAGAATCTCTTCCGTTTTTAACAGAACCTTGACCTTTTTTATGTGCAAATAATTGTATATTTAATAAAAATAACATTTAAAATTCCTCCTTCTCTACAAGCTTTATATTTTTTGGATAATTCTTTGATAGTTCTCTTAAAACTACCACCATGCTTTCCAAAAGAGTATGCACTTCTCTTTCTTTACCATTTAAGTCCATATTGTCCAAATCGACAGATATAAGACCATCAGAAGATAATTCAAATCTAGGATAGATTTCTAAAACATCTTGGAATCCCGCTAAGGGAAACTGTAATGTAGTAGAAAGTGCTGCACACACTATATCTGAACCGTATTCATTATATTCTGCATGTCCAGTAGCTTTATACTTGATAATCCTACCGTTTTTTCTAAAAATCTCGATCTTAGTCATAATATTAACTATGCGTTAATTGATGTGATCTTGATTTCAGTAAATAGTTGTCTGTGACCTTTTTTTCTATGGTATCCTGTTTTAGGCTTGTATTTGAAGTTAATAACTTTTTCACCTTTTCCTTGGTTTAAAATTTCAACTGCAACTTTAGCTCCTTCGATTAATGGAGTTCCAACTTTTAAATCTTCACCATTAGCCACTAAAAGAACATCAGTAATTTCTACAGTTTCGTTAACTTCAGCATTAAGCTTTTCAACTCTTAAAACATCACCTTCTGCAACTTTGTACTGTTTACCACCAGTTTTTATAACTGCGTACATTCCAACACCTCCAAAAGTATTTATTCGCTAGCTAGGGTTGCTGAAAACCATCGCTAAGCGTAACTATAAGATGATATCACAAAAGTTCTTTAATGTCAATTGATTTTTTATTGAAAAACATAATTGATTTTTTATAAATATAAGGGTATAATTTTTCAGTAAGAAGTAATTAAAAATCAAGGGAGAAAAAATGAGATTTCAAAGGGAAAAAAATTTAATAGGAGAGGAAAACTTCAAAAAATTAAAAGAATCTAATGTGGTAGTTTTTGGAGTTGGAGGAGTTGGAGGATTTGTAGTAGAGTCACTAGTAAGGGGAGGAATTGGGAAAATTACAGTGGTTGATTTTGATTCTATAGATATAACAAATATTAATAGACAAATAATAGCAAACGATAAGACTATAGGAAAAAATAAAGTACAAGTTATTATAGAAAGAATGAAGGAAATTAATCCAGATTTAATTATTAGGGGAATTAAAGAAAAGTATTCACATGAAACAAGAGATCTTTTTTTTGATGAAGATTATAATTATATTGTAGATGCAATGGATATAGTAACATCAAAATTAGATCTAGTAGAAATGGCAAAGGAAAGAAATATATCAATAATATCTTCCATGGGAACAGGAAATAAGATAAATCCTATGATGCTAGAGGTTACAGATATAAATAAAACTTCAGTTTGCCCGCTAGCTAGGATAATGAGGAAAGAATTAAAAAAAAGAAGAATAAATAAATTAAAAGTATTATACTCAAAGGAAAAAGCTATAAAGCCACCTAATATGGAAAATAATAGGGAAAAAAGTGTAAATGTTGGGAGTATATCCTTTGTGCCTTCAGTTGCAGGTCTTATAATAGCAAGTGAAGTTATAAAAGATATTTGCAGAATAAAGAATATTAACGGTAAGATTGAAAGGAAGTAAAATGAAAAAAATAGGAATTTTTTATGGGACAAACACAGGAAAAACAGAAGCAGTTGTAGATGAAATAGAATTTAATTTAAAAAAGGTTGATTATGAGACTATAAATGTAAAAAATGGAGTAAAAAAAATAAAAGAATTTGAAAATATAATAATGGTAACTCCTTCTTATGGAGTAGGAGAACCTCAGGAAGATTGGGTTAAAAATTTAGAAGAACTAAAAAAAATAAATTTTCAAAATAAAAAAATAGCTCTAGTTGGATTGGGAAATCAATTTGCCTTTGGTGAATCTTTTGTAGGGGGAATGAAAGTATTGTATGATATTGTAAAAGAAAATAAAGGAGATGTTATAGGTTTAACTTCTAGTGAAGGGTATTCTTTTGAAGAAAGCGAAGCTGTAATAAATAATAAATTTATAGGGCTAGCTCTAGATGAAAATTATCAGGATAATGAAACACCAGATAGAATATATGAATGGATAAATGAAATAAAAAAATATTTTTTTTAGTAGAATGCTAAAAATAGGAGGTACAATGTCTATTTTAAAAGAATTAAATAATCATGGATGTGATGTGAAAGGAGCTTTAGATAGAGTTTTAGGTGATGAAGAATTATATGTTATTTGTTTAAAGAAGTTTGTAGCTGATGATGCATTTGAAAATCTAGGGAAGTTTATTGAGGAAGAAAATATTGAAAAAGCTTTTAATGAAAGTCATACTTTAAAAGGTGTAGCTGGAAATTTAGGAATAACACCCTTATATGATTTATTAGTTGTAATTGTTGAAAAATTAAGAAATAATTCTTCAATAGGAGTTTATGAGGATTATAAAAAAATGATGAAATCTTATAACAAAATAAAAAAAATAAGTAAAGATAATATATAAATATTTTACTCAAAAGGAGTTAAAATGATAAAATCACTAGAACTTAGAGATGAGGTGCTAGCTAAAGGATGTTTTAATGAAATTTTAAACAGAGATACTTTAGATGATATATTAATTATGTTTAGGTTAGATTTAAATTTAAAAGATATAATTGAATATAAAAATATAAATTTTTTTTTATATGAAACAGGAAGTGTGAATTATGATGATATTGTTGAAAAAATAGCAAAACATATATTAAAGAAAGATAAATTAGAAAAATATTACGAATTTATTAGCACAGAAAACATACTAGAAAACTATAATAAAGGGAAAAATATTTTATTTTTTCAATATGAACATGTTAATAGCATGGGAAAAATATCTTGGTGTTCTATAATAATAGAGTCATATTTTGATATAGTTAAGAAGAAAATTTATTCTAAAATTCTTATTAAAGATATAACTTATCGTAAAAAAATAGAGTTATCTTTGGATAGTAAAATACAGTTACACAAGGACACAGGTTTATATAATAACAAAACTATAAAAAAAATAATAGAAAATGAGATTAAAAAAAAGGCACCTTGTTTAATGGGGATTTTATCAGTAAATAATAAAAAAGAAGTACTTGAAAAAATAGGCAAAGATAAGTATAAAGAATTATTTTTAGAATTAGCAGAGAATTTTAAAATAAATTTACATTCTAATGTTCTACTTGGAAATATTGATGAAGATAAAATTATAATATTCTCTAATTCTTTTTCCAAGGATAAATTAAAGGAAAAAATAGAAAAAATTTATCTTGAGGTATTTAAAAAAGAAAATAATTTTTCATTTACAAAATATTTTAAATTTTCTTTAGGAATTGGTTGTTCAGATGGTGATAAAGATGCAGATAAATTATATGCTATGGCATATGAGGCTCTGTTAAATATAACAATAATTGGGAAAGATTCCTTTCACATATATGATGAAAAAAAAAATAATTGCAAAAAAATATTAAATGAAGTTAATAAATTAAGTAAAGAAGAGTATATTTTTAAAATTATACCTATGTTAGAATCTTCTTGTGATTTTGAAACTTCAATAATGATAATTTTGGAAAACACTAAAAATTATTTTCAATTGGGTAAAATAAAAATTAATTTAAAAATAAATAATGAAAAATGTGATTTATTTAATAGGGTTTCTAAGGAAGTAGGAATTAATGAAGAAATTAAAAATACATACAAAGTTCCAATGTTTTTCAATAGTGAAATTTATGGGTATTTAATTGGAGAAAATTTTAAAGTGAATAAGCAAAATGAAGAAATATTTAGTTTTATATCTTATTTGATCACAAGTGAATATTTAAAATATAAATGTTTAAATAATAAAAGTTATACTGGAAAATATGATGAATTAACAGGACTTTTAAATCATAGTAGTTATGGTAAAAAGATTGATAAATTAAATCTAGAAAGTTTGTCTTCTTTAGGTGTGCTGTATATTGATATAAATGGCTTTAAAAATATTAACTTAGTTTCTGGAAGAGAATATGGTGACAATATTTTAAAAGAAATGTCCAATTCCTTTAATGATTATTTTCAAACAAATTTAAAATTCCGACTTTATGGAGATATATTTTTCCTATTATTTGAAGATTTAACTTATAAAAAATTTGAAGAGGATATAAAAAATTGGAAACAATTTGTAGATGAAAATTTTTTAGTAAGTGTTTCTATTGGTAAAGCTTGGTCTGATAGTGATATAAATTTAAATAAATTATGTATCAATGCAGAAGAATTTTTAAAATATTCAAAGGAAGAGCATTATGATAAAAAGCATATAGAAGAATTACAAAAATTTAAAAGAAAAACAAAATTTATGAAACTTCTAAAAGATGGAAATTATAAAATGCATTTACAACCAAAAGCAAATGCTGAAAATGGTGAGATTTTTGGGGCAGAAGCACTAACAAGATTTTATTTAAATGGTGAGATCCAGTCTCCATATAAATTTATTCCTCAATTGGAAAGAGATGGGTTTATAAAATATTTAGATAAGTATATTTTTGAAGAGGTTTGTAAATTATTGGAAAAATGGAAAAAGGAAGGAAAAAAATTAATGAAAATTTCCTTGAATTTTTCAAGATTAACATTTATGACATCTGGAATAGTGGAAGAAATAATTGAAATATCAAATAAATATAATATTCCTAGAAAATACATAGAAATAGAAATGACTGAAACTATTGGAGAGCTAGATAAAGAAAGTATAAAATCTATTTGTTCAAAAATAACAAAGGAAGGTTTTTTAATATCTCTAGATGATTTTGGAGCTAAATATAGTAATATGGCTGTTTTAATATATATGTATTTTAATACTATAAAAATAGATAAAAGTTTAATTAATGATGTTATAACAAATGATAAAAGTAAAATAATTATAAGAAATATTTTTAAAATATGTAAGGAATTAAAAATAGATAGTATTGCAGAGGGAGTTGAAACTGAAGAACAGTTTATAGCTTTGAAAAAATTAGGATGCAAAGCAGTTCAAGGTTATTTATTTAATAAACCAATTTCAGTGAGTCATTTTGAAGAATTATATATAAAATAAAAAATACTACCTAAGGTAGTATTTTTTATTTTTCTAGTATTTGAATTTTATTTTGGATTTCTATTTTAAAATTCTTATATAAATAAAAGGCAACTAAAAATCCTCCAATATCTCCTATTATTTGAGTACCAGGTAGTCCATAAAAACCTATTAATTTAGGAAGAATTAATATAACAGGAATGAAGAAAAATCCTTGTCTAGATGATGTTGTTAAAAAGGCATAGAATCCTTTTCCTAGGCTTTGGAACAAAGTAGTTATAATTATTTGGAAACCATTAAGAGAAAAAGTTAAAGCAGAACCTCTTAAAAATAAACTTCCATAATTAATTATATCTGGATCTTTTGTAAAGAAAGCAATTAAATATTTAGCAAAAATAAAGAAAACTATTGATGAGATTATTGAAAAATAATTTGCTAACTTTAAAGCATAACTAATAGATTCTTTAACTCTTTGAAATTTTTTAGCTCCATAATTGTATGCAACGATTGGTTGTAATGCCTGACCTAATCCAAATAAAACAAAAACATTTAAAGAATTTATTCTCATAGCTACCCCTAAACCTGCAATAGCTTCAGGACCAAATAACGAAGCAGCAGAATTAACAAGGGCAACAGCTAAACTAACAAGTATTTGTCTTATAAATGATGGGAACCCCATTGTTAATAGCTCTTTAAACATTTTAAATTTAAAACTAATTTCTTTAATTTTAAATTTAATTATTGAATTATTTTTCAAATAAAAACTTAATAAGAATAAACTTGATATAAATTGAGACAATCCAGTTGCTATAGCAGCTCCAGAAACTCCTAAATGAAAATAGAATATAAATAAAGGATCTAAAATAACATTTACAAGAGCTCCTAAATTTAGGGCATGCATACTATATTTAGCATTTCCTTCTCCCCTTATACTATTGTTAAGGGCCATATTAATAGTTGTAAAGGGAGCTGCAATAAATATCCATTTTATAAAATTTTTAAAGTAGATTTTTAATATTCCATTTATTCCAAAGATTTTAGAAATAAATTCAGTATTGAAAAATCCAAATATTCCAATTGCTATTCCAACAAAAAATGTAAAAACTATTACTGTTGAAAAAATAGAATTAGCTTTGGAAAATTTTTTTTCTCCAAGTGTTCTAGAAAGTAAGGCTCCAAGCCCTATTCCAAGTGTTAGGGCAACAGCAGTGATTATCATAATAGTTGGAAAAGCAATTGATACAGCTCCTAAAGCATATGGATCATTTAACTTACCAACAAAAAAAGTATCTACAATATTGTAAACAGCATTAACTAACATACCTGTAATAGCTGGAAAAGCTAAGGATTTAACAAGATTTGGTATAGGTTCTGTTTCTAATTTTAAATTATTTTTCATATAACCTCCATAGTTAATATATATTCTTATATAATATAAAAAAAACAAAATTAATGCAAGAAATTATTTTATAAACAATATATAAATGATATAATAATTTAAGATTAATAAAGAATTAAATAGGGTAGGTACTTAATGAATAAAAAATTAGAAAAAATAAGAGAATTACAGGAAAAAATAAAAAAATATAATGAGTATTATTATAGTAAAAATGAAAGTTTAGTTTCAGATGTGGAATATGATAAACTTTTAAAAGATTTAGAATTATTAGAGGCTAGAAATGAACAATATAAAATTTTTGATTCTCCAACTTTGCAAGTGGGATCTAGTTTAAGTAATACCAAATTTAAAAAGATTCAACATAAAAAACCAATGTTAAGTTTATCTAATAGTTATAATGTAACAGATATTGAAAATTTTATAAAAAGAACAGAGAAAAGTATATACAAAGAAATGAATATTGAAAATAAACTATCTTATATTTTAGAAGTTAAGTTAGACGGTCTTTCTATCAGTGTTATATATAAAAAAGGAAAATTAGTTCAGGCAGTTACAAGGGGAGACGGAAAAATAGGAGAAGATGTAACGGAAAATGTTATGCAGATAAAATCAATTCCACATTTTTTAGATGAGGATATTGATTTAGAAGCAAGGGGAGAAGTTGTATTACCTTTAAGTAAATTTATAAAAATAAATAAAGAAAGATTAGAAAATGGTGAAGAAGTTTTTGCTAATCCTAGGAATGCAGCAAGTGGAACTCTTAGGCAGTTAGATGCTAAAGTAGTAAAAAAAAGGGAACTAGATTGCTATTTTTATTTTATAGTAGAACCTTTGAAATATGGATTAACTACCCATGAGGAGGTTTTAGAATTTATAAAAAATAAAGGATTAAAAATAACAGATATTGGAGAAAAAATTTCAACTGTGGAAGAATTAGATGAAAGAATAAAATATTGGGAAAAAGAAAAAAACCAATTAGATTATGAAACAGATGGGATGGTTATAAAGGTTAATGAAATTCAGTATTGGAATATTTTAGGAAACACTACAAAAAGTCCAAGATGGGCAATTGCATATAAATTTCCAGCAAAACAAGTTTCAACTAAGTTGCTTGATATAACTTGGCAGGTTGGAAGAACTGGTAAAGTAACCCCTGTTGCAGAACTGGAAGAAGTGGAAGTTTCAGGAAGTCGTGTAAAAAGAGCAAGTTTACATAATTTTGATGAAATATTAAGGAAAGACATAAAAATAGGGGATAGGGTATTTATAGAAAAAGCAGCAGAGATTATACCTCAAGTAGTAAAGCCAATAAAAGAAATGAGAACTGGTGAAGAAAAAGAAATTATAGCTCCAGAAGAATGTCCAGTTTGTCATAGTAAATTGGAAAAAGAAGAGGGATTTGTTGATTTAAAATGTACAAATAAAAATTGTAGTGCTCAAGTACAAGGGAAAATAGAATATTTTGTTTCTAGAGATGGAATGAATATAATAGGATTTGGGCAAAAAATAGTTGAAAAGTTTCTAGAGTTAGGTTTAATAAAAGATATTACAGATATTTATAATTTAAAAAATTATAGGGGAACATTGGAACAAACAGAAAAAATGGGTGAAAAAAGTGTTGATAATATTATAAATTCAATAGAAGAAAGTAAAAAGAGAGACTATTCCAAGGTATTATATTCCCTAGGAATCCCTGAAGTAGGAAAGTTTTTAGCTAATTTACTTGCTGAAAAGAGTAAAAATATTGATAAACTTATAAGTATGGAAAAGGAAGAACTAATAGAAATAGATGGAATAGGAGAAAAGGTTGGAAATTCTGTATATAATTTTTTTAGAAATAAGGATAATATTTTAGTTGTGAATAAATTAAAGGATTATGGGATAAACTTTTCTTTAGGAAAAGAGTCTAAGATAGAGAAAAATATATTTGAAAATAAAACATTTCTAGCTACAGGAAAGCTAGAGCATTTTACTAGAAATGAAATTAAAGAAGAAATAGAAAAATTCGGAGGGAAAAATTTATCAGGAGTAAGTAAAAAATTAGATTTTTTAATTGTTGGAAATGATGCAGGAAGCAAGTTAAAAAAAGCTATGGAAATTCCAACAATAAAAATTATAACTGAGGAAGAATTTTTTCAAATGGTGAAAAATAAAAATGGAAACTAATTTCAAAATACCTTTTAAAATATGTTGAGTTTGACTAGTGAGTATTTAGTGTGATAGTATTTATATTACTAAAGTGAAAATAAAAAATAGAGGGGAAATTTTAATATGATAAGTAATTTATTAAAGGGAATTTTTGGCACAAAAAACGACAGGGAGATTAAAAGAATTTCCAAAAGAATAGTGGGAATAAATGCGTTGGAAAAGGAATATGAAAAATTAACAGATGACGAGTTAAAGGGAAAAACTAAAGAATTTCAAAATAGGTTAAAAGATGGAGAGACATTGGACAGCTTATTAGAAGAAGCCTTTGCAGTTGTAAGGGAGGGTTCAAAAAGAGTCTTAAAAATGAGACATTATGATGTTCAACTTATTGGTGGAATAGTTCTTTATGAAGGAAAAATTACTGAAATGAAAACTGGGGAAGGGAAAACATTAGTTGCAACTTGTCCAATTTATTTAAATGCCCTTACTGAAAAGGGAGTACATGTAATAACTGTAAATGATTATCTTGCAAAAAGAGATAAGGAACAAATGGGTGAACTTTTTGAATTTTTAGGTTTAACAACAGGGGTTTTAGTTAGTAATCTTCCTAATAATGAAAGAAAGGAAGCATATAACTGTCATATAACTTACGGGACAAATTCTGAGTTTGGTTTTGATTATTTAAGAGATAATATGGTTGGAACATTGGAAGAAAAAGTTCAAAGAGGTTTAAATTTTTGTATAGTTGATGAGGTGGATTCAATATTAATTGATGAAGCAAGAACACCTTTAATAATTTCTGGAGCAGCAGAAAATACTTCAAAATTATATGAAACATTTAATCAAGTTGCTACTATTTTAGAAAGAAGTAGAGAAACAGAAAAAATAACTGATATTAAAAAGAAAAAAGAAATGAATATCCCAGATGCAAAATGGAAAGATTATGAGGTTGATGAAAAAACTAAAAATATAGTTCTTACTGAAAAGGGAGTAAAAAAAGTTGAAAAAATGTTAAATTTAGAAAACTTATATGCCCCTGAAAATATAGAGCTAACTCATTATCTAATGCAATGTTTAAAAGCTAAGGAATTATTTCAAAGGGATAAAGATTATTTAGTAAAAGGTAGCGATGTTGTAATTATAGATGAATTTACAGGTAGAGCCCTTGAAGGAAGAAGATATTCAGATGGTCTTCATCAAGCTATTGAAGCAAAGGAAGGGGTTAAAATAGCTGGGGAAAATCAAACTCTTGCATCAATAACACTACAAAATTATTTTAGAATGTATAAAAAATTATCAGGAATGACAGGAACAGCAGAAACAGAGGCATCTGAGTTCATGTTTATATATGAATTACCAGTGGTTATTATTCCAACTAATAAACCTATAATTAGAAAAGATAACGGAGATATAATTTTTAAAAGTGAAGAAGAAAAAATAGAAGCTATTGTGGAAGAGATTAAAAAGCTTTATGAAAAGGGTCAACCAGTACTAGTTGGAACAATAACAATTCAAGGATCAGAATTATTGTCAAATGAATTGAAAAAATTAAATATTCCTCACAATGTTCTTAATGCTAAATTTCATGCTAAAGAGGCAGAGATAGTTGCCCAAGCAGGAAGATACAAATCAGTTACAATAGCTACTAATATGGCTGGTAGAGGTACAGATATAATGCTAGGTGGGAACCCAGTATTCATGGCTAAAAATGAGGCTAAAAATGATGAAGAATATAGTGAGTTACTAAAAAAATATACACTTCAATGTGAAAAGGAAAAGGAAAAAGTATTATCTTTAGGTGGATTATTCATACTAGGAACAGAGAGACATGAGTCTAGAAGAATTGATAATCAACTTAGAGGAAGATCAGGAAGACAAGGGGATCCAGGAGAATCACAATTCTATTTATCCCTAGAAGATGACCTTATGAAATTATTTGGTTCAGACAGAGTTAAAAATGTTATGGAAAAATTAGGAATTCCAAAGGGAGAACCAATAACTCATAGAATGATAACTAAATCAATAGAAAATGCTCAAAAGAAAGTTGAATCTAGAAACTTTGGTATTAGAAAATCTTTACTTGAATTTGATGATGTTATGAATAAACAAAGAGAGGCTATTTATTCAAGTAGAAATGAAGCTTTATCTAAAAAAGAATTAAAGGATACTATTCAAGATATGCTTAGGGGAACTATTGAAAGCGAAGTAATTTCAAGATTTGTAGGAGAATACAAAGAAGAATGGAATATTAAAGGTCTTGCAGAATTTTTAGAAGAAAAATATAATTATGAAATAAAAGATTTAGAAGAGTATAAGGCTTATGGAATAGAGGACTATATAGAAAAATTATTTAAGGAGATTCAAGAAAAATATCAAGAAAAAGAAAAGGAAGTAACTCCAGAAATAATGAGACAAATAGAAAAGTATGTTCTTTTAGAAGTTGTAGACAATAGATGGAGAGAACATTTAAAGGCTTTAGATGGACTAAGAGAAGGTATTTATTTAAGATCATATGGTCAAAGGGATCCAGTTGTTGAATATAAATTAATTTCTGGGGATTTATATGCTAAAATGATTGAAACAATAAAAGTTGATACAACTTCTTATATGTTTAAAATAGTTGTAAAAACTAAAGAGGAAGCTGAAGAGGAAGAAAAGAAATATGGAGGTCCTGATAATCCAAATGGTCCTTGTCCTTGTGGTAGTGGAAAAAAATATAAGAAATGTTGCGGTAGATAATAGGAGGTTTTTCTAAAATGAAAAAAATATTGATTTTATTATCAGTTATAATGTTAACTGCTTGTACTTCTCTAAGAAATAAAGAAGTTCAAAAACAAAAATTCACTAATGAAAATATGAAGAATTGGGGAGAAACTATCTCTAAAGAAATAGTAAATAATGCCTATATTTCTGATCTATACGGAAATGAAAATCCAGTATATTACCTAAGAAAAACAGGTAAAATGTCAGAAAAACAATATGACTTTTTAAAGGGTCTTTCTACAAAAAAAGATATAACAGCTGAAGATAGTGAAAAATTTGAAAATTTAGTAAGTAAATATGTATCTAAAATAGATAGAAAATTCTATTTAAAGGACAATAATTTAAAAAATCCTAAGGGACTAGTGCAAAAAATGGTTTCAGATTCTTATTTAAGAATGGAAAATCCATCTAATCATATAGAAAATACAGTTGCTATGGAAGAAGAATGGGCTAAAATAGTTGAGTTTTCTAAACAAAAGGATTTAAATGAAAAAGATGTTAAAAAATTAAGAAAAATATTAAATAAATTTCTAAAGAGAAGAGAATTCTTTGATAGTAAAAGTTGGTATGGAGCTGAAGTTTCACAAAGAGTTGAAGAATTAGTAGATTTATCCAAAGTAACTATAAAATCAAAAAGAGATATAAATAATATAAACGCAAAAGCATTATATATTGCTTATCCAAATTATTTTTCTCCATTGGAAAATTGGGATAATTAGAATAAAACAATACTCAAGGCTGTTTCTTTTTGAAGCAGCCTTGTTAATATTAAAAGGGAGATATTATGGATGATAAAATAATAGCAGATTTACATACTCATACAGAAAATTCTGATGGGACATATTCAGTTGAAGAATTAATAAAAGCAGCAAAGGAGAAAGGATTAAAATCCATAGGAATAACAGATCATGATACAGTAAATGGTCTTTTTAATGTGGAAGCTTTATCAAAAAAATATAATATAGAAATTATAAAAGGTATAGAAATGTCATGTAATTTAAATGGAAAAGACGTTCATATTTTAGGATATGGGTTAAATATAGAGGATGCTGATTTTAAAAAAGAATTAATTAGAATAAAAAAAATTAGAGAAGAGAGAAATGATAAAATAATAGAAAAATTAAATAAAATAAAATTAAATGTAACTTTAGATGAATTAAAAAATATAGCTAAAGGGGATATAATAAGTAAAGCTCATTTTGCAGATTTAATGATTAAAAAAGGTTATGTTTATACTAAAGGGGAAGCTTTTAAGAATTACTTAGGAAAATCAGGATTAGTTTTTGTGGAAAAAAAGAATTATAAACCACTAGATGCTGTAAAAACATTAAAAGCCAATGGAGCTTTAATATCTTTAGCACATCCTAAATTAATAGGTGCAAGTGATAATGAAATAGAAAATCTAATTGTAAATTTAAAAGAATTTGGATTAAAAGGATTGGAAGTTAATTATTATAGTTTTGATAAAAAAGATAAGGAAAAATATATTAAATTAGCAAATAAATATAATTTAATTATTACAGGAGGTTCAGATTTTCATGGGAAAAATAGAGTTAATGTTACCTTGGGAGAAACTGGATTAAATGAGAAAGAGTATTTAGAATTTAAAAAAAGTTTAAAAAATAGGTAAAAAATGGTAAAATTGGATAAAAGAATTTAATTTAGGAGGCAAAAATGATAGTAGTAACAGGGGCAGCAGGATTCATAGGTAGTGCTTTTATATGGAAATTAAATGAAATGGGAATAAATGATATATTAGCAGTTGATAAAATGGAAACAGAAGATAAATGGCTTAACTTAAGAAAAAGAGATTATGCAGATTGGATGGATAAAGATAACCTTTTTCAATGGTTAGCCAATGAAGAAAATGCAAAAAAAATAACAGGAATTGTTCATTTTGGAGCTTGTTCAGCAACAACAGAAAAAGATGGAGATTTTCTTATGAGCAATAATTATGAATATACTAAAAAATTATTTAAATTTTGTGCAAAATATAATATAAATTTTGTAAATTCATCTTCAGCAGCTACTTATGGAGCTGGAGAATTAGGATATAATGATGACATTACTGTTGAAGAATATAAAAAGCTAATGCCTCTTAATAAATACGGATATTCTAAAAAACTATTTGACGACTGGTCTTTTAAACAATTGGAGACTCCAGCTCAATGGGTAAGTTGTAAATTTTTTAATGTTTATGGGCCTCAAGAATATCATAAGGGAAGAATGGCTTCAATGATTTTTCATACATTTAATCAATATAAAGAAAATGGTTGTGTGAAATTATTTAAATCTCATAAGGAAGGATTTAAGGATGGGGAACAACTAAGAGATTTTGTTTATATTAAAGATGTTGTAAGTATTCTATATTATTTTTTAACAGAAAAAGTAGAATCTGGAGTATACAATGTAGGAACTGGTAAAGCTAGAAGTTTCAAAGATTTGTCAATAGCAACAATGAGAGCAGCATCTAAAGATGAGTCTTTAAAAGAAGAAGATGTAATTGAATTTGTTCCAATGCCAGAGGACTTAAGAGGGAAATATCAATATTTTACAGAAGCTAAAATGGAAAAGGCAAAAAGAGCAGGATATTTAAATAAATTTTATTCTTTAGAAGAAGGGGTTTATGATTATGTTGTAAACTATTTATCTAAAGAAGATAAATACTTATAGGGGGACTTATGAATCCTTTTTTACTTGTTATAATACTTGGTATAGTTGAAGGTATTACTGAATTTTTACCAGTTAGTAGTACTGGGCATATGATACTTGTTGAGAAATTTATAAATTCACCCTATGTTTCAAAAGCTTTTATGGATAATTTTTTAATAATAGTTCAGTTTGGGGCTATTATTTCAGTTATATTATATTTTTGGAAAGATATTCATCCCTTTGTTAAATCAAAGGAAATTTTTAAAGAAAGAATGTCCCTTTGGAGTAAAATAATAGTTGGGGTTTTACCTGCAGGGGTTATTGGACTCTTAGCAGACGATTATATTACTAGGGTTTTTTTAGGAAATACTTTTGTAGTTGCTTTAATGTTGATTTTATACGGTATTATTCTTTATTTTATAGAGGATAAAATAAAGAAGGTTAGAAAAATTAATTCTATTGGGGAAATCTCTTATAAAGTTGCATTTATAATTGGTTTTTTTCAATGCTTAGCAATGATTCCAGGAACTTCAAGATCAGGGGCTACAATAATAGGAGCTTTACTTTTAGGACTTTCAAAGGGAACTGCAGCGGAATTTTCATTTTTCCTAGCTATTCCAACAATGATGGGAGCAACACTTTTAAAACTAATAAAAAGTGGTTTTAGTTTCACTAGTTTAGAATGGGAATTACTAGCAGTTGGTTTTATAATTTCTTTTGTAATTGCTTATTTAGTAATAAAATGGTTTATGGAATACATAAAAACTAAGACTTTTAAATTGTTTGGTGTTTATCGTATAGTACTAGGAATTTTAGTGATTGTTTTATTGAATTTTTAATTATTACTTTAATAGAGGAGGATATTTATGACTGAAGAAACTTTTTTTAAGATTATAAAAAAAGGGAGGGATATTGAGGCTTCAGACATACATCTACTTGTTGGGGAATTTCCAGTTTTAAGAGTTAACGGAAACCTAATAAAAATAGAAAATTATAATAAATTATCAAATGATAATATGTTAGAAATTCTAAGTTTTATATTAGAGGATAGTGAGAAAAAGAAATTAGAAAAAGAAAAAGAAATTGATTTGTCAATTAAGGATAGAGATGGCAATTGTAGAGTAAATATATTTTATGAGAAGAATAAAATTTCTCTAGTTATAAGAATAATTAAAAATTATATTCCTAGTTTAAAGGAATTAAATATAAATGATAAGGTTTATGATTTTTTAGATTCTAAACAGGGTTTGTTAATTGTAGCAGGGAAAAGTGGTAGTGGTAAAAGTACTACAATAGCTTCAATTATAGAAGAATTTAATAAAAATAAATCCTATAATATATTAACAATAGAAGACCCTATAGAATATATATTTGAAAATAAAAAAAGTATAATTAGACAAAGGGAAATAGGAGAGGATGTTACTAATTTTTCATCAGGACTAAAATCTTCATTGCGTCAAGATGCAGATATAATAATGGTAGGGGAACTAAGAGATTTAGAAAGTATTGAAATGGCTATAACTGGTGCTGAGACAGGGCATTTAGTGATATCAACTCTTCATACAACAGGAGCTGTTGATACAATAGATAGAATTATTTCAAGTTTTTCAAATGAAAAAAAAGAATTTATTCAAAAATTATTATCTAGTAATTTAATAGGGGTAATATATCAAGAATTTATTGAAAGTGATAATCAAGATAAAAAACTAAAAGTTCCTTTATGTGAGATGATGTATGTTAATAAAGGTATTAGTAATCTAATAAGAACAGGACGTACAAATCAAATAGCTTCTTTTATAGAGGTTAGTGGACGAAAGGGAAGTCTTAATAAAAGGGAATGCTTAAAATTTCTCTATAAAAATAATCAAATAGATACTAAGGTGTATGAAGAATATTTGAGAAAAATAAAAAAAGAAGAGATTTTGTAGGAGAAAAAATTGGAAATAAAATTAGATTTTAAAAGTAAAGAGAATACTATAGTAGAGTTTAAAAGAATATTATTAAATGATATTAATATAGAAAATTTTTCAGTTAAAACTTTAAAAGAAAGTGAAGAAGAAATTTCACTAGAGGTAAAAGCAGATGAATTAAAGAAAATCTTCACTTTAAAAAATTATACTAAAAATATGATAGATCAAAAAACAGTAATGGCAAAGGCAGGGTTATTATTATTATTTGAAAAAAAATATCCATGGGGAGCCTTGGTAGGAGTAAGACCTACAAAATTAGTAAGGAGATTTCTTCTTATGGGATATTCCTTTGAAGAAATAGATGAGATATTGGAAAAACTATACTTTGTATTTCCAGAAAAAAGAGCATTATTGTTAGAAGTTATAAAAAAAGAAAATGAGTATTTAAATGATAAAAGTATTAATATGTATGTTGGAATTCCATATTGTCCAACAAGATGTAAATATTGTTCCTTTGCTTCCTATGAAATAAACAGTAAGTTAGGGGGATTTTATAATCAATTTGTTGAGACTTTAATAGAGGAAATAAAGCTAACTGGAGAAATGTTAAAGGGAAAATCCTATAATATAGAATCTTTGTATTTTGGTGGAGGAACTCCAAGTATTTTAAAAGAAAAAGATTTAAAGAATATAATACAGGCCTTGTATGAAAACATTGATTTAAGTAAGTTAAAAGAATTTACATTTGAAGCAGGAAGAGAAGATACTTTGAACTTAGAAAAATTAAATATACTAAAGGAAATGAAGGTGGATAGGATTAGTTTAAACCCTCAAACTTTTAATGAAGAGATATTAAAAGACTTAAATAGAAGTTTTAATAGAAAACATTTTGATGAAATGTTCAAAGAAATAAAAAGATTAGGTTTTATTATTAATATGGATTTTATAATAGGGTTACCTGGCGAAAAAGTTGAAGATATTTTAAGAACTTTGGATCAAGTAAAGGGTTATGAAATAGATAATTTTACAATACACACACTAGCTATTAAAAAAGGGTCGAAATTACTAAAGGATAATTATAAAATAGGAAAAATTGAAAATGAAAAGATACAATGTAAAATAAAAGAAATAACTACTTTAAAAAAATTATTTCCATATTATCTTTATAGACAAAAAAATACACATGATTGGGGAGAAAATATAGGTTATTCCCTTTTGGGAAAAGAATCAATATTTAATATTGAAATGATAGAAGAAAACCAATCTACAATAGCCCTTGGTGGTGGTGGAATTAGTAAGAAAGTAATGAGAATAGATAAAACAAGATCATCTATAGAAAGATATATAAATCCTAAAGATCCATATATGTATATTTGTGAAATGAAAGAAAGAATAAAACAAAAAAATAAACTTTTTGAATTTTAAACTTGGAGAAGGTGGTTTTTTGAATACAAGAATAAAAAGAATTTTTTATATTTTTTTTCTAATATCAGTAGTAACTTTTACAATGAGTTCTAAATACAAAGTTAATTACAGTAACTCTTCATCTGGAAAGCTGGATATAAATATGGCAACTAAATCTCAAATGCTAAATGCTGGGGTAGCTCAAAGCTATGTTTATAAAATTTTGGAATTTAGAGATTCAGTTGGTAGAATATCTAAGATTGAGGATTTAGATAGGGTTAATGGAATTGGGAAAAGTACTTGTAATAAATTAAAAAAATATTTTTTAATAGATAAACTTCCAGAATATAAATTTTTACATATAAATAATGCAACTGATGATACTTTAAAATATTATGGGTTAAGTAAGAAACAAATTAAAATTCTTAGGGAGTATCTAGAGAAAAATGATTTAATACTTGATAATAGAGGAATAAAAAAAATATTAACTAAAGAACAATATGAAAAATATAAAGATATAATAAGATATAATTAATCAAATATTAGGAAGGTGATATATAGTGGAAAGTCGAATGATAAGAGGTACAAGTAAAAATGCAAGATTTTTTATAGTAGACTCAACAAAAATAGTGCAAGAAGCTTTAGATATACATAAATGTAGTCCAACAGGAATAAATGCTTTTGGTAGATTTTTAACAGCAGGGTTGATTATGGGGGGAACATTAAAAGGTGATGATTTACTTTCTATAATTACAGATACAGATGGATTAGTTAACCAAATGGTAGTTACAGCAAATGGAAAAGGTGAAGTTAAGGGATATTTAAATAACCCAACAGCTGATTTACCATGTAAACAATTATCAAATAAGGCAGATGTTGCTAATTTAATAGGGAAAGGAACCCTTAGAGTTATTAAGGATATGGGACTAAAAGAACCTTATTCTGGACTTTCTGAAATACTATCTGGAGAAATTGCTGAGGACATTGCATATTATTATGTAACTTCAGAACAAATTCCAACTGTAATTGCTTTAGGAGTGGAACTATCAGATGAAAAAACAGTGAAAGTAGCTGGAGGATATATGGTTCAGTTATTTCCAGATGCAGATGAAAAATTTATAGATTTATTGGAGAAGAAAATAAAAGCTATGAGAAATGTAACAGAGCTTTTAAAGGGTGGAATGGATTTAGAAAGAATAGCTAAACTTATTTATGAAGATATGGACGATGAAAACTATGAAAAATTAATAGAACCTTATGAAGTCTTAGAATCAAAGGAAGTAAAATATTTCTGTAATTGTAATAAAGAAAAGTATTACAAAGGGCTAATTGCTTTAGGAAAAGAAGAATTAGAAAAAGTTTTAAATGAAACAAATGGCATAATAGAAACAGAATGTCATTTTTGTGGTAAAAAATATGAGTTTTCAAGGGAAGATTTGAAAGAATTTTTAAATAACTAAAATAAAAATAAGAAAAGCAGGGAAATTATTCACCTGCTTTTTATTTTAAAGAAATATGTACTATAATTAAAGTGGATATAATAAATATAGGAGGTTTTTATGAGAGCGGTGGATATAATACAAAATAAAAGAGATGGGAAAATACTTTCCAAGGAAGAAATTAGTTTTTTCTTAGACGAATACTTAAATGAAAAAATTCCAGATTATCAAATGTCAGCCTTCTTAATGGCAGTTTATTTTAAAGGAATGTGTAAAGAAGAATTGGAAATCTTTACAGAAAAAATGGTAAATAGTGGGGAAAATATAAAATTTACAGGAATTGAAAAGTTTTTAATAGATAAACATTCAACAGGTGGGGTAGGGGATAAAACAACAATAGCCTTAGCTGGTTTATTTGCTAGTTTTAATATAGGAACAGCTAAACTTTCTGGAAGAGGTTTAGGACATACAGGGGGAACAATAGATAAATTTGAATCTATAAAGGGCTTTGCCTTCCCAAAATCAAAGGAAGAACTGATAAAAATGACAAATATTACAGGAACTGGTATTATGGAAGCTTCAAATAAAATAGTTCCTTTGGATAAAAAGATTTATGCTTTAAGGGATGTAACAGCTACAGTTCAGAGTATACCATTAATTGCTAGTTCAATAATGAGTAAAAAATTAGCAATTTATTCAGATGGATTGATTTTAGATGTGAAAGTTGGTTCTGGAGCCTTTATGAAAAACATAGATTCAGCAAGACAACTAGCAAAATCTATGTTGGATATAGGGGAAGGTTTTAAAAGAAAGGTTGCTGCAGTTTTAACTAATATGGATGAACCACTTGGGTTAGCAGTTGGAAACTCAAATGAAGTTATAGAAGCAATAGAAACTCTCAAAGGAAGAGGTCCTAAAGATTTTACAGAATTAGTAGAAACTTTAACTGCTGTAGCTTTAATGATA
>Ga0172377_10002050_pt1 | contig 20618 bp, 18 predicted proteins | sample Pumphouse3metaG_FD_119749 | JGI IMG/M metagenome (GOLD analysis project Ga0172377, IMG submission 119749) | Leachate microbial communities from a municipal landfill in Southern Ontario, Canada - Pumphouse #3 metaG | ecosystem: Engineered > Solid waste > Landfill > Unclassified | place: Canada...
ATTACGATGAACAGAACTTCCTTTTTCTTTATTACATTCCATCCCAATGTCATTGTTACATCTGCAATTATTGCTGCAATTGCCGGTTGCATTCCAAGTAGGAAGGCACTTACATATCTATTTGATCTGAACTGCACATAGAATGCAGAGACTATTGAAAGAATTATAAATGGAGGAAGAATTGTACCAATAACAGATACTATTGCACCTCTAAGTCCACCAACCTTATATCCGACAAGCATAGAACCGTTAACTGCCACAGCTCCAGGAGAGCTCTGTGCAATTGCAACCAAGTTGAGCATCTCATCATCATCAATCCAATGCAGATGGTCAACAAATTCTTTCTTCATCAATGAAACAATTACGTAACCACCTCCAAAAGTAAAAGTACTCAGGGTAAACATGATTCTGAATAATTGCCAATAATCTTTTCTTTTCATTATTTGCTCCAGTTTTAGTTACACTATACATAATAAAATAATATATGTAAAATAGAATATATTAATATTATCTATAAGGTTTTTGTTATATATAGGAGTTAGTATGACATTACGACATATTCACATTTTTATAGCCGTCTGTGATACAGGCAGCACAGTGAAAGCATCCGATGCTTTGAATCTTGCACAGCCCTCAATAAGCTTGGCAATCAAAGAATTGGAGCAGTATTATGGAATAAAGCTTTTTGATAGGATATCTAGAAAGCTGGTATTAACAGAAGCTGGAAGAAGCTTTCTTATTTATGCTAGAGAGATAAACACAAACTTCTTGAGTCTTGAAACTCAGTTCAAGGATTATGATAAGACAAAATATCTATCAATTGGATCTTCAATAACAATTGGTATCTTCATTCTTCCCATTCTGATAAAGCAGTTCAAGGAGACATACCCTGAAACAGAGCTGAATGTTGTTGTGAGAGATTCTGTCACAATCTCATCGATGGTTGTCGAGAACAAACTGGACATTGCATTCATTGAGACATCAAATTTCTCAGATGAAACTTCAAAAATGATGACTCACACTCCGTTTTACAAAGACAAGCTTGTTCTTGTTGTATCTCTCAACAGCTCCCTTACTAAAAAAGATAAGGTGAGATTGAAGGACCTTTCAAACCATCAGATGATATTGAGAGAGAAAGACAGTGCAGGCAGAACTCTCATTGATAGAGCTCTTTCAAAAGAGAACATGGAGATGCTGCCTGTCTGGGAAAGTGTATCAAATGATGCAATACTCTCAATGGTATCAGAGAATCTGGGAATCTCCATTCTTCCAAATGGTGTTGTGAACAATCACCTGCTGAAAGAGAAGGTGAAGCAGATTGAAATCTGTGATGTAAATTTTGAGAGAACATACTCAATAATACATCACAAAAACAAATATCTCACCAAGGGAGCAAAGAGACTCATTGATATGGCCAGAAACTTTACTGATTAGTTCTGTTCTTTGAAATTGTAGCAACCATTTTGACCATGACATCAAGACGTGCATCAAATAGCATTGTGTAGCTCTCACAGAATCTGAACTTTCCTGTTTCCTTGTTCATGTAACGAGGACAACCACCTCTGCAAAGATTGAAATACTTGCAATTCAAGCATTCCTCACTTTTTTGAAGAGATCTCTCGATGAATCCAATCTCTGATCTCTTCTGATCAAATTCAGGAAATGAGACTTCATTTATGTTGCCAAGTTTGTAAGAATCAAGACAGAAGAAATCACATGGATATACATCACCATCACCCTCAATTACATACTGAGGAGAGCAGTTTCCCATCATATCACACGCTTCTGGTTGATATCCCATAAGTATTGATATGAAGTTGTTGAAAAGTCTTATTGATACGTTGTAGCCTCTATCAATTGATTCTGTCCAAAGGTCAAACAATCTTATCAAGAAGTTACCATAGATAACAGGGTCGAGATATCTGTTCTCTGTGCTATCAACAAGAGCATCAAGACATGCAATGTACTGCTGATAATAAACTTCCTTATCAAGAAGTCCTTTGAAGACAATATCTATGTTCTCTGCAACTTCATTGGTCACAACTGTTAGAATGTTGTAATCAACACCCTCCTCTTTCAAATAAGAGATTCCTTTATTTACAAGACGAGATGATTTCTTTCCATCTACCATGCGGCGATGAATGTCATGAATTCTGTTGTGACCATCATATGATACACCAACCAAGAAATTGTGCTCTTTGAAGAATTTTGCCCAGCTGTCATCTATCAATGAGCCGTTTGTTTGGAAGAAATGAGATACAACGGAATCTTCTTTTTTATATTCATTTTCAATTTCGATGAATCTCTCAAACCACTTCAAACCAACAAGAGAGGGCTCTCCACCTTGGAAGATGAAAGATACTGCACAATCTTGATCAAATGCCTTCTTTACAACATTTGTGAGTGTGTCCACACTCATCTGTCCCCTGTTTGGAGATTCACGATTCACTGCTTCATCAAGATAGAAGCAATAATCACATTTAAGGTTGCATGAAGATGAAGATGGTTTCATCATTATGGATAGGACTTTATTTTTATTCATTTTTTCTCACTTTGGTATATATAAGAAGAGGAGCCTCACAGCTCCTCTCAATAAGCTACTCAATAAATTATATCAAATAACCTGTAATAATGTAAACAAACAATACTATTTGTCACTGTCTCTATCATTCTTAATTTTCTCACGTGTGTGTTCAATTGCATTGATGATATTTGTGTAACCAGTACAGCGGCAGAAGTTACCAGAGACCTGTTTCTTGATCTCCTCTCTTGAAAGGTCTTCTTCAACATTCAAAAGTGGAAGTGTGCTCATAATGAAACCTGGAGTACAGAAACCACATTGGATTGCACCATCATCTACAAAAGCCTGCTGAATATCAGCTAGCTCGCCTTCAAGACTTGCCAAACCTTCAACAGTTGTTATTGATTTGCCATCAGCCCATATTGCAAGATATATACATGAATCAAAGTTCTCACCATCAATTACAACAGTACATGCACCACATTCACCTACATCACAACCGTGCTTAACGCTTGTTAATTTTAAATCATTTCTCAACATATCAGCCAGTGATTCACGTGGATCTACATAAAGTTCTGTCAGTTTGTTGTTAATTGTAACCGTAATTAATTGTTTAGCCATTAGATTGTACCTCCAGCTTTTTTAATTGATGTTCTAAGACTTCTCTTGCAAAGTTCTTTGATCAACTGCATTCTGAATTCTTTTGAAGCTCTCCAAGAAGTTCTTGGTTTTACATCGGTCAATGCAGCTTCTGCGATATCAGTGATCAGCTGTTCTGTAATTACCTTACCGTTTCCTAACTTTTCAGCTGTTGGAACACGCATTGGAGTTGGACCTGCAACACCATAAGCAATTCTAACTCTATCAATTGATTTCTTGTCATCTGTTAGACGTACATTCACACTGCAACCAAGAGTTGCAATATCCATTGCACGACGAACTGAATACTTCATGTACTCGCCATATGTGTTTTCATATGATTCTTTAGGAACTCTAATTCCTGTTAGAATCTCATTTCCTTTCAGATCAACCTTACCAGGACCCTTGCTGAAGTCAGCATAAGGAAGAAGTCTGATACCATCAACAGATGCTATCTCAAGAACAGCATCATAAGCTTTTAAAGTTGAAGCTGAATCAGCAGAAGTAACACCATTGCAAATGTTACCACCGATTGTACCGATGTTTCTGATTTGAGGACCACCAATTTGATCAACTGCAAAACCTAAAGCAGGAAGAAACTTCTCGATTATAGGATTCTTTGTAATATGTGAGAAACTTGTCAAAGGTCTTATCAAAATAGAACCATTGTCCTCCACACATATACCTCTCAATTCGTTAAGAGGTTGGATGTTGATTACATCACATCCAGCCAATTTACCATCACGAACCTGAATTAAAATATCACTACCACCAGCTAAGATCAAAGCTTCTGGATGTTCACTTTTCATCTTCAATGCTTCTTCTATTGTCTTTGGCTGATATATATTATTGAAATCGTACATTATGTTTTATTCTCCTACGTTATTTGATAAGTCCTGCATCAGTAAATTCTTGGAACAACTTTTCAGGATTGAGTGGGATTGAATCAATTGCTACGCCTGTTGCATTGTATACTGCATTACGAAGTGCAGGTGCTACAGGAATTACAGGTGGTTCACCAAGAGATTTGTTACCATAAGGACCACTTGGATCTTTTGGTTCTACAAAAGCTACTTCTAAATCTGGTGTATCAATTGCTGTCATCAACTTGTAATCAAGCAAGTTTGAATTGAGCATTCTACCAGTCTTAGGATCAAATAACATTTTTTCAAGTAGGCCATAACCAAGACCCATGCTCATACCACCGTGAACTTGTCCTTCGGCAGTCTGTGGATTGATGATGGTTCCAGAATCATGAACGTTTATGATTCTATTGACTTTGATCTGGCAAAGTGGAATATCAACTTCAATATCAGCGAAACAAACACCGAATGAATAAGTATTGTCACTGCAGTGATGAGTCTCTTCTGCTGCAATATGGTTTGAGTTTGTTCTTGAATAACAAGCTTCCATTGCAACTTCTTTAAGTGAAATCAATACATCATTTGTTCCAACTCTTACAATATGGTTGTCAACTAGGTCCAGATCAATTCTATCTTTATTTAACATCCAAGCAGCATAATCACAGATTTTGTTCTTCAGTGATTCTGCTGTCTTTCTAACAGCCATACCTGTTACATAAGTCTGACGAGAGCCATAAGCTCCAGTATCATAAGGTGTTACATCTGTATCCTGTTGAGATAAGATGTGAACATTTTCAAAAGGTATGCTCAATGTCTCTGCAGCCATCTGAGAGAATACAGTATCTGCACCCTGACCGATTTCTGTTGCACCAACTTGAAGTTGAATTGAACCATCTTGGTTAAGAATCATACGACAAGCTGAAGTTTCAAGAGCAATTGGATAAACACCTGTTTTGTAACAGAAGATACCCATACCAACACCATGACGAACATCACCTGTTTGGTTTTTATATTTCTCTATCTTTTCATCCCAACCAATTGCCTCACGGCCTTTATCGATACATTCGCTCAGACCTGTTGAATGACATGTGATTGTTGTTCCTGGATCAACATAACCCAGCTGCATCATATTTTTCTTTCTGAATGAGATTGCATCATCATTTGGAAGCTTTGCAATGATATCATCAACGTGTGCTTCTAAAGCAAATCCAATTTGAGGAATACCATAAGCTCTCATAGCACCTGCTGTTGGGTTGTTTGTATAAACAGTGTAAGCAACACCTTTGATAGCACCAACTGGATACATCATTCTGAATGCATTGACTGCGTTTGCAACCAAAGCGTGAGCATGTGAGCCATAAGCACCATTATCAGAGTAAGCAACAATCTCACGTGCAGCAAATGTGCCGTTTGGTCTTACATAAGAAGTGATGTAGAATTTCATTGCATGACGAGAGCGAGTTCCAAAGAATGTCTCCTCTCTTGTGTACATCAATTTAACAGGACGTCCACCAACCTGCAATGTTAAGAAAGCATTCAAAGGTTCAGTCAGAGCATCTTGTCTGTTACCAAAACCACCACCTAAATAAGGTTTGATGATTCTTACTTTACCCATATCGCAGCCCAGAGCCTGTGAGCAGACACGACGAACAATATGAGGAATCTGAGTTGCTGATACAACAACTACCTTACCTGCTTCTTTGTAAGCAAAAGAAGAGGCATTTTCAATGTGGCACTGCTGTACTTTCTGTGTTTCATAAACACCTGTAACTTTAATAAGTCCAGGCTCTTTAACAGCTTCATCATAATCAAGTACTTCGTAGTTTGATTTAACGATAACATTATTAGGTTTCTCTTCGTGAATTGGAACATCACCAGGATTGTTAACAGATTCTTCCATGTCAAAAATTGCTGGATACTCTTCGTATTCAACTTTGATTAAATCTCTTGCATGATCTGCTGCAATTTCATCATCAGCAATAACTGCTGCAATTTCATCACCATAGAATCTAACTCTTGTGTTTAAAAGCTTTCTGTCACATACATCTTGATGAGCCTTCTCAGTTGACCATGGATGACCAGCTGTAGGATACTGAATATCTGGAACATCAAATGAAGTGATGATTTTTACAACACCTGGAACTTTCTTTGCTTCTTCCAAATCAAATGATAAAACCTTACCATTTGCAATTGTGCTATGAAGAACTTTTGCTACTAGACACTTATCGTCTAATAAATCTTCGGTATATTTTGCTGTACCATCTGCTTTAGTTACAGCATCTACCCTGTTTATTTTCTTACCAACTACCATACAATCCCTCCCTATGGATATAAAAAGTATGAAATTCTTTCTTTGAGAAATATATCAGAAATTTATTTTTTATGATTTTATAAAAGTGCTACAAATTATATTAAGAATTACTAAATTTCTGACATCATTATCTAGGAATACTATAGTTTAGATACCCCAAGTTGTCAAAGATTTTTGTATAAATTTGTTTCATTTTGTTGCAAGTATTGAATTCAAGCAACCAATGACGCATTTTGATAGGACAAAATCGATAAATAGTTTAAATTAAGATATATTGTTTTAAATAGAAATAAAATATCAATATCTTAAAATATTTTACTTATTTGTTAATTAAATATAGAAATACAGACACCTCTATATCACCTTTACCACTCATCGATTTCATTTTTACCTCGTTGTATCTATATAGAAATACAAATTTTGAGAACTGCATCAATCCTAAAATTGAGTGCTATCGCAGAACTCTTGATTTAATATATCACCTATTTCATAGGGACATATAGGACATTTGTCCCACATATTTACTTTTTCGCTTAAATTTCGACTTGATTCAACCTAACACAAATATCATTAAAAATCACCACCACCTATTTAATATGGGACCTATGTCCCATATAATACAGATATGAATGAAATATTTAAAAAATATGGAAAGCCAATCCATTATAAAAAAGGAACACCTATAATAAAACAGGGCTACAACCTTGATTACCTTGTCTACATTGTCACAGGAAAAGCTAAGGCCCTTCGCTTCAATGAAGACGGAAAGGAAATACTTCTTGAAATCTTCAATGGTGATGATATCTTAGGAGATCTTGAGCTCACGCTTGAGCTCAATGTATCTGAAACTACAATAATTGCAATAACAGATATGGATTGCTACATTCTATTGATGGATATTAGCAGACGCTTTTTTAGAAAGAATATAGAATTCAGCAATTTGATTGCAAAGAACCTTGCAACAAAGCTCAACAACACCTCTCTGCAGTTCTCCATCAACAACAGTTTGAGTGTGAAAGAGAGACTAATTCAATACATTGAAGCAACGTGTGATGATGATATTTTTGATGAGAATCTTGTTGAGCTATCAGGCCTTTTGGCTGTTAGTTACCGACACTTAAACAGGACCATAAACAATCTATGTAAAGAGGACATTTTAGAAATCGTTCCTTCATCTAAATCAAAGAAAAAATATAGGCTCACTCGAGATAATATTACAAAATCAGTATAAAATGTTGCAAGAATATCAAAATAGTTAGCTTGTTGAAAACGAAAAAACACAACTACAATGTTGTATAACATTTAAGGGAGGTTTTTCAAAATGAAAAAACTTACAATTATGGTGCTTACAGCACTTTTATTAGTTCCATCTTTTGTTTTCGCTCAAGGTTCTAGCGAAAAAGATGGTAATGTAACAATCAATTTCTGGACACATGAAGACACAAACCGTCAGGCTATCGAAGATGGTTATATTGCAGAATTTGAAGCAGCAAATCCAGATGTAACTGTTAAAGCTACTCGTCAGGCTTCAAAGAAAATGATTGAATTGATTCAAACAGCATTTGCAGCTGGTGAAGGTCCAACAATTTTCAATCTAGAAAGCAACAATGCAAATCCTTTCGTTCAAGCTGGACGTGTTGCACCTGTTAAATATGAAGCACTTGGATACAAAGATGCTGAAGATATGAAATCACATTATATCGATGGTATGCTAGATCCTGTAACTTATGATGGTGATATTTATGGTATTCCTTTTGAAGGTTTGAGCTGGTGTCTATACATCAACAAGAACGTATTCAAAGATGCTGGTCTTGATCCTGAAAAAGATTACCCAAAAACTTGGGAAGAGATGGTAGAAGTTTCTGAAAAACTAGTTATCAGAAGCGGAGACATCATTGAAAGAAGAGGTTTCGACTTCAGATATCCTTACTATTTGGAAACTTTGGTTCCTATGGTAAACCAATTAGGTGGTTCATTATTCAGCGCAGATGGCAGTGAAGCTATTATCGGTGAAGAAGCTTGGGTAAAAGTTCTAACTTACATGCAGAATTGGGGACCAAACGGTCTTAACTTAGGCTCTCCAACTTACAAAAATGCTAGAAAATTATTCAACAACAACAATAACGATATTGCTATGGCTATGTCTGGTCTATACCAAGAAGCTAGAATTAAATCCGACAACCCTGATTTCTACAACAGTGGCGAATGGATGGTAGTACCTTTCCCAGTTTGGGAAGATGCAGTAGCTGATACTTCAGCTAGTTTCTATGGCCAATTCTACATGGTCAATGCAGATGAAAGCGAGAAAACACAGCAGAAAGCTTGGGAATTGATTGGTTCAATGCTATCTCATGAACAAGAATATCTATCTGAAGTTAACTTGATTCCACCAACAAAAGAGTTGATGAACAGTGAAACTTTCAAAAGCATGCCTTATGCAGAAGTTTTTGAAGGAGACATGGAAAGAGCACATCACCTTTACTTCGGTAAAAATGCTACAGAAGTACAATCATTGTTATCAACAGCTGTTAACAACGTAATGCTTCAGAACATGGATCCTGAACAGGCTTACCAAGAATTGAAAGCTTCTGTTCAAGAATTAGTTGACGAAGATTAAGATTCTATTCAATTAATATTAATTGTTTCAATTAATTTACGATATTGAAGGCATCTCTGCCTTCAATATCTATTCTATCCTACATATTTTCTTTGGAGGACAAAATGTCCAAGCAACCTATAAAACATTACAGTATTGAAAAAAAACAAGCTCGTTGGGGATTCTTTTTCACAGTTCCTTGTTTGATTTTCTTTGCAGTATTCAGTTTCTACCCTATTATCAGTGCTTTTGTAACGAGTTTATCAGACAAACAGATCATGAATCGTACATCAGAATTCATCGGTCTTGAAAACTATAAATATCTATTTACAAAAAGTAATGGTGGTTTTTCACTATTGAACTCAATGAGAGCCACAATTACCTTTACCCTTGGCACATTCATACCAATGGTAGTAGTTTCATTGATCATTGCTGTATTCTTGATGCAACTAAGAAAAACACGCTACAGAGGATTTTTCCAAATTGGATTCTATCTTCCAGCTGTTTTATCATCAGTTGTAGCAGCTGCTATCTGGATGATCATGTTTGACCCTCGTGGTATTGTCAACCAAACAACCAACGCTCTGCTGAACACAGCAGGTAAGGACTATGGATGGTTGGTAAATTCAACAATGCTTCAATTCTCAACCATGGTTGTTTATTTCTGGAAGTATATCGGATACTTTGTAATTCTGTTCATCACAGGACTTGCAACAATCCCTCCAACACTTTATGAAGCAGCAACTGTTGATGGTTCTGGTAAATGGAGTAACTTCTGGAGAATCACTCTTCCTCTACTAAAACCAACAGTACTTCTTGTATCTGTTATGGCAATGCTACAATGTTTGAAGACATTCAGTACACAGTACATGTTCGTACAGGGTGGTACCTCAAGACCTCCTATCGATGTTATTACCATGAATATTTATTTCACTGGTATCAAACACGGTAAACTTGGCAGAGCTAGTGCAATGTCAATCATTCTATTCGTTATTATGCTTGTTTTAACTGTTGTACAGTTCAAGATAAGTGATAGTGATGATGTTGATTATTAGGAGATTGAGATAATGAATAAATTTGTCGGAAAAATTACAGTAGCGGAAGCTCTTATTTGGGTGATTTTAGCATTGGTTTTATGCTTTACAGTTCTCCCTATATTATTCATGCTTGTAGCATCAGTTATGGATGCAAAGCAAATATTGGCAATGCCTTTTAGATGGATTCCATCAAGAGAGTATTTCACAACTAGCGATAGAACATGGTTAACAAACTTCCATAAAGCAATCTTCGGTAACAACAACAATCCTGTATTTCTAAGAAATATTGCTAACTCATTGATCGTAGCTAGTACAGTTGCAGTAACAACTGTTATATTATCAGCTCTCTGTGGATATGGACTTGCAAAGTTCAACTTCAGAGGTAAGAATGCAATCTTCATGTCAATTATGGCAACAATGATGATTCCTTTTGAAGCAATCATGATTCCACTTTATATCGTAACTGCAAATCTTCATATGATGAACAGTTACCGTGGTTTGATTGTACCTTTCCTTGTAACTGCATTTGGTGTGTTCCAAATGAGACAGTATCTATTGACATTCCCTGCTGAATTTATTGATGCAGCTCGTGTTGATGGTCTTGGAGAGTTCAGAATCTTCTTGAGCATTGTATTCCCTAACTGTTTACCAGTTATATCTACATTGGCTATTCTATCATTCAGAAACCAGTGGGACAATCTACTTTGGCCATTGCTTGTATCTCAGAGTGAGACAATGAAGACCATTCCACTGTACCTATCTAAATTTGCTGAAGAGAAGCAGACTGATGAAGGTGCTATGATGGCATGTGCTCTTATTGCATCAATTCCAATGTTCATCTTATTTGGTGCTCTTTCTAAGTATTTCTTAGGTGGTGCAGCTGTATTTGAATCAAGAAAAGGTTAATACATATTATCAAATAGAGAACTTTATAAATGGAGCAGAGAAATCTGCTCCATTATTTTTTTGTAAATAATCCTTGCAAATCCTTAGCAACGCTTGAATAATAGAAGTACAAGGAGTCGTTGATATGGAAATAAAAGAACCTATTAGATGCAAATATGTTGGATACCAAACATGGAATGGACCTAAAGAAGAAGTGTTCCCCCTGATCTGTCCTGTTGAAGAGACAAAATGGACTCCAGGTTGGATGCCAAAACTTGTACTCAGCAATTCTTCAGTGATTGAAAAAGAATGCATATTCATCACACCAAACACAACAAATGACAGTATATGGATAGTTACAGCTCATGATATGGAGAACTTTCATCTTGAGATGTATCAAATCATTCCCTACAGCGTCGTTCAAAAATATAAAATAGATTTAATTGCAGAAGAGAATGGAAGGACAACTGCAGAAATCACATACACAGCGACAGCGATTGATGAAGATGGATTATCTCAGATAAAGGATTTCACCCGAGATGTCTTTGATAACTACATGAGAGAATGGGAGGTTTCATTGAATTATTATCTTGATAATAAATTCATGATCTCAGAATCAAAACTCGCTGAAGTTGAGAGTTCATTGCTTTAAAATAAAGATTTCAACACAACTGTTTCATTTTAGTTTGTCTGCTCACACTTTTTGTTGTATCTTCAATATATAAGATAACAAGAAGGAAACAAAAATGGCTAAATGCATAACAGTAAGAGATCCAAACAGAACATCGAGAGGAGGTTTCTTCACCTCCCTTGAGATGGCACTTTATAAAACAGCAAAAGAGAACAACTATGCCCCTCTCTATTCATACTACAGCAATGATAAAACTCACAATGGAATTACCACTGCCACTTTGAAGATGGTAATAGATATAAAACCTGGAGATGTAATTTATCTTAGGCTCAACAATATGATCATGGCAAGAGGTGTTGCTAAAGCAGTAGAAGTTGAAAGCTCACCATCTGTATTGACTCAAAATCTTTCAGACATAGTGAATGACAGCAAGAACTACAGTGGTCGCTCAATGATGAGAGCGGACTCCTGCATGACAAGTCTCGACAACCGAGGCACCAACAACAGACGTGCAAACTGGGTCATGATTTTTGATGATGCACCATGTTTTTTGAACAGCCGCCCCAAAACAGAAGAATGGGGACAGCATATATATGTTGAGAAGTGGGAAGAATTTGACATTCCAAAGCTTGTCAATGAAAGCATGTTTGAAGACAAGAACTCCAGATGCAGCATAAGAGAGCTGAAAGACGAAGTAGCTAAGAAATTCTAAAATAATGAGTTACCATGAGACTTAGAAATTATATTTTTAAGTCTCATCTTTTTCTTTTGTACTCATCTGCAAATTGGCAATTCTTGATGTAAGAGGAAGAACTATCTTGGCCTCAGTGAAGCCATCTTCAGCATTCACAATGTTGAATTTCATCTTACCTTCATAGTGAATATCGAGTCTGCGATAGATATTGTAAAGACCAACATGTGTGGTATTTTTATAACTTGCAAAATCACTGTTGAAATCAGAAGAAAGTCCAACGCCATTATCACGGACACGAATTACAATCTTATCATCTACTTTATTGCAGTGAATATCTATGTACCAATCCCCTATTTTAGGTTCCAATCCATGTTTGAGAGAGTTCTCAACAAGAGGTTGAATAATGAGCTTTGGAATCACATTGTTTGCTATATCATCATCAACATCATAGCTGACATGAAGCTTCTCACCAAATCTAATCTTTTGAATCGTCAGATAATCATTTACAAGAGATATGCTCTCATCAATGGTACTTGTTGTCTTTGAGTTGTTAAGATTTGATCTTAGTAGAGTTCCAAGTCTAATTGTAATCTCATAGATCTCCTGCTGCTCATTTATTCTAGCAATTGCCTTTATGGTATTGAGTGTGTTGAACAAGAAATGAGGATCAAGCTGTGCTTCAAGAGATTTCATCTCCGCTTGTGAGTACTTTCTATCATCCTCCTGAACCTGTTTTACGAGCTTCACAAGTTGGATGACCATGTCATTGAAGTTTTCATTCAGCTCATCAAGCTCTTTTATGTCATGCTCTCTTATCTCAATTGCCATATTTCCCTCTTCAACTTTATGCATTGAGTTTATGACATTGTTGATTGATATGGACATGTTTCTTGAGAAATGATAGGCGAGAAGAAGAGCAATGAGCAGACCGACAGCGAGAGTTATAGCAAAGACCTTCAATGTTGAATAGAAGTTATCTGTGTAGTGAGTCATATCAATGACACCCATTACAACCAAATCAGTATTCTGTATATTTCTCACTGTAAAGAGGTGTGTACCATTTATCTCTGTTGCATTATTAAACTCCTCTGGTCTATCTTTTAGATATGGGAAATTCAAAAAGTTACCATAATTTGTTCCATCTATCAAAGACGCAGCGTAGTAACTCTTTTTGTTTATGAGCAGCACATCATTAAAGAAATTATTGCTGTTTATTAAATTATCAAGACATTGATCATAGACATCAACAATAACATAACCTATGTTGTTGCCATCTTTATCAAATACATTTCTTAGCAAAGACAGAACAATCTCATCTCCATTTACGTTGACGTATCTATTATCAATTGAAATTGAAGTCTGAGTTGATGGAACATTCCATACAATAGGATTTGTGAAATCTGATTCTGTATTGTAATATCTCACATCATATCTTTCAGGAAAGACATGAGTTGATAACCTCTTCTGACCGTCAACAGAAACAACACTCACTGTTGCCTTGTATGTATCACCTTTCATCACATCAAAGAGCATTGTGTAGATATCTTTGTTGTCCACTTCTGTATCATCGTTTTCATCAAAAAGACTTATCAACTTTTCATTTTTTGATATTTCATAGGCTTTATGTCTGTAATCATCAAGAACCTTTGAAAATGCTTGAGAGTCATTGTCTATATACAAAGTTGCTTGCTCTTCTATGTTTCGAGTTATCTGAAGCTGTCCTGTTATGAAGGCGTATGCAGCAAATACAAAACTAGGTATTGCAATTATAATTCCGAAATATAAAAATAACCTCTCAAATATTGTTGGTTTCTTCTTCATTTAATTTCCTATGATTGTGGCTGTTTATTGATGATAATTGACTACAGTTTATCTCTATAAGCGGTTGGAGTTATACCCAAAAATCTTTTGAAAATCTTTGTATAGTATCCTGGATTCAGAAAACCACAGTTGAAAGCTATTTCAGAAATATTGATGTTAGAATTTTTTAATAGATATATGCTCTTGTTGATTCTAAATGCATTCAAGTAATATAGAAAGTTCACCTTGGTGACTTCTTTAAACAATCTTGATAGATGTGTCTCTGAAACATTCAATGCATTGGCTGCTTCTTGAAGGCCAATAGATGAACTGTAATTCTCACTTATATATCCAACTGCAGAATTGATAAGATGGTTGCTGAAGCTCTTTTCAAGAGGAACAACTTCATTTTCAATATTCTCTTTTGCCTTCAATAGTTTCTCATTGTTCAATTCAGTGACAATGTTCACAACAGTCTTCAAAAGCTCATCGTTATCAACCGGTTTCAGAAGATAATCCTCCACTCCAATTTTGATTGCTTTTTTCATATATTTATAGTCACTGTAACCAGATAGAATTATTGATCGGACATCAGGAAATTTCTCAAGCATCTGAAGGCCATCTTGTCCAGGCAGTCTTATATCAGTAATTACAATATCAGGGTTGTGCTTTTCGATCTCTCTCTCACCTTCAATTCCATTGGAAGCTTTTGCTACCAACTCAATACCGAGGCTCTTCCAATCAATCATCATCTCAAGTTCTTTAAGCATTATAAATTCATCTTCAACTATTATCAAACTGTAACTCAATTAATCACCACCATTTTCTGTATTATTTCAATTAATTATATAACATAATCATATTCATTCAAACAATTTTATTATATTAATGTAAATATTGTTAAAAAGACAAGTTAATATAAACTTAAAACAGCATATAATAAAGAAAATAATTTAAAATTACACAAAATAGTAACAATTCAAATTAAAATAAAATAATATCTATTTACATCTTGAACATTTATGTCTATATAACTAATATTAAATAAATAAAAAAATATTTATTTCAATCAAAGTTCAAAGACTCTGGGGAGAAAGTTCAAAATGATCCAAACTATTGGAATTGCAGGTTCTGGAACAATGGCAACCTCAATGGCATTGATTTTCGCTGAAAAAGGCTACGATGTTCATGTCATCTACCATAGAGAAGAGACTGCTTTAAAAAGCAAGAAGAGCATTCAAGATTCACTGAATCAAACATATCTAAATAATGATATTATCAAAAAAGTAATAATTGACAAGATCAATTACACATCATCTTTCAAAATGTTTGCTCCCTGTGATTTGATTGTAGAATCAATCAAAGAAGATCTTGATGTGAAGAGAGAATATTGGACTAGAGTCTGTGATTTTGCTAAAGAAGATGCAATTCTTGCAACCAATACTTCAGGACTCTCCATAACAGATATATCAAAAGCTGTAAAATATCCACAACGTTTTGTTGGGATGCATTGGTTCAACCCACCCCACCTCATTCCACTGATTGAGGTCATAAAGGGTGAGGCCACATCTGATGATACGGCAAAAGCTGTATATGATGTCGCATTGAAAATTGGTAAGAAGCCAATAAATGTATCAAAAGATGCAAAGGGCTTCATTGCAAATAGAATTCAGCTCGCTGTTTTGAGAGAAGCTCTTCACATAGTTGAAAATGGTATTGGAACATATAAAGATGTTGATGATGCAATGAAATATGGATTGGGTTTTCGCTATTCATGTCTGGGACCCTTTGAGGTATCAGATTTAGGTGGACTTGATGTGTTTCATAGCGTAGGTGAATATCTCTATGAAGATTTAGCAGATGATAAAAAACCACAGAAATCTTTCAATGATTTGATAGATAGCAAAAAACTTGGTGTTAAAACTCAAGAAGGCTTCTATGACTATCATGATGGAAGAGATCAAAAAGCAATCAGAGATAGAGATAAAAAATTTATTCTGATGAAGAAATTTCAAGAGGAAGCTGAGAAAGCAACAAAATAATATAAGTAAATCACACTCCATTCTGCAGAAGATGTCCTCATCTTCTGCAGTTTTTTACCATCACTTCTGTGTCAAACTATTTGCAAACTCATTCAATGGAACGAAAAGCTTTTCAAGATCATCAAAATGAAGAGCTGCATATGAATCGAGTGATGTATGCTGCTTGTTGACCATAACAATCTTGCCTTTTCCACGTCTTGCTGTGTACATTGGAAATGATGCTGCAGGTTGAACAACCAATGAAGATCCAAGAACAAGACACAGATCACAATCACTGAACATGTGCTCAGCTCTCATCAGAATTGAACTGTTAAGTCCCTCTCCATAAAAAACAATATCAGGCTTGATCAAACCACCGCATTGCTTGCAATGTGGAACTTCATCATTGAGAACTATAGGTGCAATATCTTTATAATCATAATGAGCACCACATTTTGTGCAGTAATGATGCTTTGCAGATCCATGGACCTCATAAACTTTCTTAGCACCAGCTCTTGTATGAAGCATATCTATGTTCTGTGTGAATATACCATCTAGATAACCCTTGTTCTCAAGAGTTGCCAATGTCTTATGAACAACATTTGGTTCAAAATCTTCCAATTTATACCAGACGTCTTTAGCCCAAGCATAAAAAACATCAGGATGGAGACGAAAGAATCCAATGTCCAATATCTCTTCCACGTTCATTCCATGCCAGCTGTCACTATAAACACCATGAGTAGAGCGAAAATCAGGAATCCCACTCAAAGTTGAAATTCCAGCTCCAGACAGCACAACGGTACTATGAGATTTTACAATCAAGTTTGCTAATTCTTCTAAGTTCTTATCAAAACTACTCATTTATTACCTCGTTATTTTTAGGATAGTGCTCTTCTAGCAATTTATCAAGACAAAAAAATCTAAAATATACTTTGTGAGTGCAAGATTTCCTGTCTGTTTTTATAAATGAATCAAGGTCAGAATCACCAGTAAATTTGTAAGTTTATTTCAATCAAACAAAACACTATGGTATAAAGATTTTTTTTAGCTTATGGTACAATTCATACAATTGAATATGAAATTGAAGAATTCAGTTGACCGTATACAATAATTTTAAAGGAATCAAATTGATCTGGATATATAGAAATACACCAAGAGGTTTTGAAGATTTATCATCAGCCGAAATGAAAGCAGCAGGACTAACACAGGTATCAAATAGATACTTCTTTGGTGATAGTTTTGATCTACAAACAAGTGCCTACCCTCAGTTTTTAGCTAGAGAGGTCTCCAGAGGCTCATCTGCAGAAGAGGCAATGAGGAACTTCAAAGAGGACATTCCATCTCCCTATAGAATGGAGAAGGTTGGAAAGAAAGGAAGATGTGGTTCACTCACCTATGCAATGTTGGCTGAAAAGATACTAGGCGGTGTGATCAGAGCATCGGATCCAAAATCAGTAATAATTGTATTCACTCCAGATGATAAAACTTGGATTGCAGGTTTTGTCGCTGAAGAGAAGAAGACTGCTCTGAACAAACTCAGAACTATAACAGAGAGGACCTGTGTATCTCTCAGTGCTCAGGCAGCTCTTGCTTTGGTAAACATTGCACCAGATGAACCAATCATAGATCCTTGCTGTGGAACAGGAATGATTCCACTTGCTGCAATGCTTTTGGGCAAGAAGACCTATGCGTCGGACAACAACTATAAAATGCTTGGAATGTCGAGAAAAAACAGAGATATCTTGAATCTGAATTTAGAATTCATGTATAAAGATGCCTTTGAGCCTTGGATAGAGAACTGCTGTTTGGTATGTGATTTACCTGCAGATAGAGGTTGGGATACGAGAACAGAAGATCTATCTTTGAAGATTTTCAGCAGCTGGATTCCACATATAAAAAGCTTCTGCATAATAGCACCAACTCAAATCTTGAAAAAGTTACCCAACAGCATTGAAGTGACTCAGACAGTTGAATTCACTGCCAACAGAACAATTATTTTGGGCAAGACAATTAAATAAGATCGATATTGAAACACCCTCCACAATGCATGAGCAATAAGAGGGTGTTCAACATATTATCTAAACTTCAGACTTTTTATAAAGGCGTCCTAAAATTGTGTTACCTTTTGTACTCAAGTATTCAACTTCAGCTACATCGTCGATTTTAACACTATCATCATGAGTGAAAGCAACCATTTCATTGTGCTCTCCTCGACCTAGATATTTATTCTCATCATCACGACTTACTTTAGTTACAAGAACTCTATGAACACCATGTGCCATTTTAGCTTTCTCCTCACCAAATATTTCCTGCTGTCTATCGATGATGCTCTGAAGTCTTGCTTTTTTAATATCATCAGGAATCTGACCATCCATCTCAGTTGCCGGAGTTCCCTCACGAGGATTCCAGTAGTACATGAATGCTTCTGTACATCTAAGATAATTCATCATCTTCTGAGAATCTGCCAATTCCTCTTCAGTTTCAGAAGGAAAACCTACCATGACATCTGTAGAGAAAGTTATTTCAGGAACAGCTGCTCTCAATTTATCAATCAAAGTTATCAATTTTGCACTGTCATATCTTCTGTTCATGATCTTCAAGATTCTGTCACTGCCACTTTGAATTGGAAGGTGTATGTGCTTTGCAACTTTCTTCTCTTTCTTTATGACCTCAATCAATTCATCACTGAAATCTTTAGGATGTGGAGATTCAAATCTGATCCATTCAATGTTACCTGCAACCTCACATACTCTCTCAAGCAATTGAGGGAATTTGATTGTGTTGCCGTCTTCATCGACATAGTTATAACTGTTTACATTCTGGCCCAGAAGACTTATTTCTTTAACGCCTTTTGAATCTAGGAATTTGACCTCTGTCAATACAGCCTCTAAAGGTCTTGAGCTCTCTCGTCCTCTTGTATAAGGAACAATGCAGTAAGTACAGAAGTTGTTGCAACCATTCATGATTGGAACGAAAGTTGAAACATCACCTTCTTTGTAGTAATTATCTAAAAATCCATAGCTCTCATCTCTTTGGAATCTTCTTTTTCCAAGAGCTACATCAACAATTTTTAACTTATCGTTTGTACCGAAAACATAATCTACTTGTGGAGCATCTTTTTTCAAAGAATCTTTGAGTCTCTCTGCCATACAACCCATGACAACCAAAATCATGGGATGGTCTGTTTTGATTCTTGAGTAGTTTCCAATCCTACCCCATACTCTGTTTTCTGCACTCTGTCTGACAGAACATGTATTGATTATTGAAATATCAGCTTCTTCACATTTTTCAGCTGCAGTCAAGCCAATGCCTTTCAGTTGCATCTCAAGAGCTTCGCTCTCAGCAATATTCATTTGACAACCATAAGTTTCAAACCAATATTTCTCAATAGTTTTTGGTCTTTTATATCTCGCCATTATTTTCCCTTTTTAGAATGCTGTTTTGCACTCTTCATAGTATTTTCCATCAACATTGCAATAGTCATCAATCCAACTCCACCTGGAACTGGGGTAATTGATTCAGCTTTTGAAGAGCAGTCATCAAAGTTGACATCTCCAACCACTCTGTAGCCTCTTTTTCTTGTTGAATCAGCCACACGGTTGATACCAACATCAATTATCACAGTACCTTCTTTTATCATATCAGATGTAACAAAATCAGCCTTTCCAATAGCAGCAATTATTATGTCTGCTGTTTTGGTGATTTCTTTCAAGTTCTTTGTTCTGCTGTGGCAAATTGTAACTGTTGCATCGCGTCCCTTCTGAATTAGAAGAGATGCCATTGGTTTTCCAACAATATTTGATCTACCTATTATTACAGCATGTTTGCCTTGAGTTTCAATATTGTAGTAGTCCAATATTGACATCACACCATTTGGAGTGCAGCTTACAAAACAATCAAGACCAGCTAGAAGTCTTCCAACATTGATTGGGTGAAAACCATCAACATCTTTATCAGGATGAATTGCTTCAATCACCTTCTGTTCATCAATTGCTGCAGGCAATGGCATTTGAACCAATATACCATGAACACTTTCGTCTTGATTCAACTCGTCAATCAATTCTAGAAGCTTCTTTTCAGTTGTTGTTTCAGGTAACAAATAATCTTTATGTGCAAAACCAAGTCTTATACAAGCTTTCTTTTTGCTCTTTACATAAGATTGACTTGCAGGATTCTCACCTACAAGAATAACTGCCAACTGTGGAGCATATCCCATTTCTTTTACAAATGATTCACATTCAATCTTGATGCCATTCAATTTAGCATCAGCAACTTCTTTTCCTGATAATAATCTCATATGATTCCCCTCGTTTTGCTTTATAACACAAAAGAATAAAAAAGGCACTATTTTTGACTCTAAAAATCTGTATTAGAAAATTAGATAACTGCCATAAACAAAATACCAAAAATTTTCCATATAAAGAACCAAAAATAAGACACTCTGTAATATAAATTTTTATTTTTTCGTACAAGAGTTTGCTTGACATAACTTTAAATACTTTATTATATATTTTCTATCAAGAATCTACTTAACATATATTTTGAATTTGTATCAATTAACAATATATTTAGATTCTATACCTCTTTATAATATTACATAACTAATAATTTAAAGAAAAA
>Ga0172377_10002051_pt1 | contig 20616 bp, 18 predicted proteins | sample Pumphouse3metaG_FD_119749 | JGI IMG/M metagenome (GOLD analysis project Ga0172377, IMG submission 119749) | Leachate microbial communities from a municipal landfill in Southern Ontario, Canada - Pumphouse #3 metaG | ecosystem: Engineered > Solid waste > Landfill > Unclassified | place: Canada...
AGGCACGCAACGAAGTAGGTGAAGTTATAGGTGGAAGCTGCAGCACCAACTAACTGGGCCGAAGCATTGAAATAATTGCGCATCCTATAAACTAAAGCTAGGTTGACCATCGCAATGGTAAACTGAGCCATAAAGGAGGTGATGTTTATAACACCCCCTTGGTAAAGAGCCCTTTTTTTACTATCCATAGACTCATTTGTACCGCTTATTCAAATTCATCTCAAGAGGGGTAACTATTGAATACAACTCTTTATCTGGGGTAAAGTGGGGTATGAATATTCTTTTGGCTAATCGTCCCCTATTTGCTGCCCTCTTAGCCGCCTTTGTGGCACAACTTTTAAAACCATTTCTAAATTGGCCCATTGAGAAGAAGTTTGTAAAGCAACTCTTCATTAGTACCGGAGGAATGCCCTCCAGTCATACGGCTATGGTGGTGGCCCTCTCCACTGCGGTGTTTATCAAGGAGGGGGGAAAAAGTCTCTCCTTTGCCATCGCCATCACCTTTGCCCTCATTGTCATCCACGACTCAATGGGGATTAGACGGGCGGCTGGGAAGCAGGCTAAAGTGCTCAACGACTGGAGCCGAATCCTCAACAAGATCCACGAAGATGGGGAGTTTACCATCGAAAATCTGAAGACAATGTTGGGACACAGCTTTATGCAAGTCTTAGGGGGAATCATCCTCGGCCTCTTGTGTGGCTACTTTGTAACAACCTTTTAATGAATAATTATGCATAAAATATTGACATCTTTTGCATAATTATGTAAATTCACCTAAATTGAATTATTTATGGAGGTTGTTATGAAGAGGATTCTCCTTGTAACCATTTTAGTTGTTTCAATAACCTCGCTCTTTTTAGTAAGTTGTAAAAAAGAGACAGGTGAATATGTCTTTGCAGCCGACTGTACGTGGCCCCCCCTCGAGTATGTTGATGAGAATGGGGCTATTGTGGGCTTTGAAATAGACCTAATTGCCGCAATTGGCGAGAAATCGGGTTATTCAATGGTCGCCAAGAACGTCCCCTGGGACGGTATTTTTGCCGGTCTTTACAACGGCTCCTACGATGGGGTAGCCTCAGGTGTCACCGTCACTGAAGAGCGTAAAGAGACGATGGACTTCACCACGCCAATCTTAGAGGTGACCCAATCGATTATTGTCAATAAAGGGAACTCCGCTATAAAAGATGAGAAGTCGTTAGTTGGCAAAAAAGTTGGGGTTCAAATAGGGACTACCGGTAACTTCGCCGTTGAGAAGATTGACGGAGCTGTTGTGAGAGCCTATGACGATATCGGTTTGGCCATTGAAGACCTCCTCAATAAAAACGTTGATGCTGCGGTAGCTGACTCGTTAATAGCGGCTGAATTTGTCTTAGCCAACCCAAACTACGCCCAAAGACTTGAAATTGTGGGCTCTCTTGGTGGCGATATTGAAGAGATTGCAATCGCTGTTAAAAAGGGTAACTCAACCCTTCTCAAGATCCTTAACGATACCCTAGCCGCCCTCGAAGCTGACGGTACGATGGGTGCCCTTAAGAAAAAATGGGATATTCTTTAGATGAAAAAAAATGAGTATGGTGAGCACGCGAACCTGGTAAAAAAACTAGTTTCGCGTCCTCCCGAAACCCAAAAGGTGAGTACAAAGATTCAGATGACCGACGGGGTCTTAATACCCCGCAAAGATGACCATCACGTCTTCAACTCGTGGCGGCTCACTTTCATCATAGCTGCCGGCCTTTTGACCTTTTTGGTAATCTTCGTCCCCACCCCCTACCGCTCGATCTTCTTGGTCGTTATTCAGGGGGCACCAACCACCTTCCAGGTCACTATTATCTCAATTATTGGAGCTATAATTATTGGCCTTTTCGTTGGTTTGGGGTCGGTTGCCAAGAGTTACATTGTCAATATGATTAGTGGAATCTATGTTGAGTTTATCAGGGGGATTCCCCTTTTGGTGCAACTTATATTTATCTACTATGCGATGGGGCGCCTCTTTAGAATTGAGGGGATGCTGGCTGCCATAGCGGCCCTCTCGATCTGTTTTGGGGCTTATATGGGGGAGATTGTACGGGCAGGCATTCAAGCTATTCCCAAGGGGCAAATGGAGGCGGCTATCGCCTTAGGACTCACGCGGGGTCAAGCTTTCCGTTATGTAATCTTACCCCAAACAATCAAGGTTATTTTACCAGCCATTGGAAATGAGTTTATCTCGATGTTGAAAGACTCCTCCTTAGTCTCTACCATCGCCCTCACCGATATTCTCCGTAAAGGAAGGGAACATATTGCACGCACTTTCCTCTCCCTTGAGACGATGTTTGTAGTAGCCCTGGTCTATCTCCTGATTACCCTAATCCTCTCACGCTTAGTGGGGATCCTTGAAGAGAGGTTACACAAAAATGGCTAGAATAAGAGTTGAAAACCTTTGTAAAGATTTTGTTACCGATGCGAGCAAATCGATCCACGCTGTCAAAAATGCATCCTTGTCAGTTGAAGAGGGGGAGGTAGTTGTCATTATCGGCCCCTCTGGCAGTGGCAAAAGTACCCTATTACGCACCATTAACCGCCTTGAAATCCCCACCTCGGGTAAGATTTTTTTCGATGAGGTGGAGGTGAGTAGCAATAGTGATATTAGACACATTAGGGAGGAGGTGGGGATGGTTTTCCAGTCTTTCAATCTCTTTCCCCACTTAACGGTACTGGAGAACATCACGCTAGCCCCTATGCGGGTTAAAAAGATGGCTAAAGCTGAAGCCCATGCTCTCGCTTATACACTCTTAGAGCGGGTTGGACTCTCTGAGAAGGCCAATAGTCACCCCAATCAACTCTCAGGCGGACAACAACAAAGGGTAGCGATTGCCAGAGCTTTAGCGATGAACCCCAAAGTGATGCTCTTTGATGAGCCCACCAGTGCCCTCGACCCCGAGATGATTAAAGAGGTGTTGGACGTTATGCTCTCCCTCGCCAAATCGGGAATGACGATGTTGATTGTCTCCCACGAGATGGGCTTTGCTACAGCGGCGGCTGACCGGATTGTTTTCATGGATGAAGGGGAGATTATTGAGGTTGCAAAACCCGAAGTTCTCTTCAACAATCCCCAGTCAAAACGGACCGAGAAGTTCTTAAAACATATCTTGTAGAGGCGCTGGACAGAGTTTGCTTACAGCGTTAAGGTAGCTAAATGGAGAGTTTTGACACCTATTACTCAACTATCTACCAAGAGCGCTGGGAGGGCCTAAAAGAGGCTCTCTTACAACCCACAAACCAGATAGCCCACACTGAAGGGCTCCTCAAGAGTTATTTTCTCGATGAGGGGTCCCTTATTGTGGCCTCCCTCCTACCCGTTAAACCGGGAGAAACTGTCCTCGACATGTGTGCTGCTCCTGGGGGGAAGAGTCTTATCTTAGCCAAAGGACTCGCTGGAGAGGGACAATTAGTCTTAAACGACCGCTCCAGTGAAAGGCGAGCGCGTCTCAGAAATGTGGTAGAAACCCACCTCCCCCCTCCCCTAGTAGCCCCCATCAAGATAACCTCCCACGACGGGCGTAAGTGGGGTCTCTATGAACAGGAGGTTTACGACGCAATTTTAATCGATGCCCCTTGCTCCTCGGAGCGTCACCTTCTACAAAATGGTAATCTACTCAAAAAATGGAGTCCCTCAAGGGGTAAACGCTTGGCAACTGAACAGTTTGCTTTTCTAGCAGCGGCTTTAGAGGCTGTTAAAGTGGGTGGATACCTCCTCTACAGCACCTGTTCGATCAATCCGCTCGAGAATGAAGAGGTGGTGGCTAAACTCTTTAAGAGGCGCCCTGGGCGCTGTCGTGAAGTTCTTAGCGCCCCCGCTGTGGCAGAGAGGCGCAAATACGGGTATTCAATTCTCCCTGACCGCGCCAATGGAATGGGCCCCCTCTACTTTGCCCTACTGAGGAGAGATGCCTAATGAAAAGAGCGCTTGTTGCTATAGAGCGGTGTGAATCGTACTCATCGGAGGAGGTGCGTGAAGCATTAGTGAAAATTTGTGAAGCAGCAGCTCTCCCCTCGGTTGAGGGGAAAAAAGTGCTTCTTAAACCCAATATTTTGAGCGACTCCCCCCCTGAGAGGGCCGTCACGACCCGCTCTGAGGTTTTACGTGAACTTATTAAACTTTTGTGGGAGAAGGGAGCCAGTGAAATCTTTGTAGGGGACTCTCCCAGCATAAGCTCTTCCCATTTCTCCCCTCGCACCTCTGGAATAGCCCAAGTTTGTCAAGAAGAGGGGGCCACATGGGTCGATTTCTCTAAGGACCCCAAAACCTACCCTATTCCGTGGAGCTATGGACACAAATACCCCTTAGCGGCCATCATCGATGAGGTCGATATCATAATCTCGGTTGCTAAGCTGAAAACTCACCAACTGATGTATGCCACTGGCGCCGTTAAAAATATGTTTGGGACAGTTGTGGGGCTCCATAAAAGCGCCTGTCACCTCCGCTTTGTAAAGAGAGAATCTTTTGCACGGATGTTGAGTGGCCTCTACAGTGTCGTTAAACCCCATTTTGCCATTATGGATGCTATCATCGCGATGGAGGGACCGGGACCGTCAGCTGGCTCGCCACGCTATACAGGGCTCCTCCTCGCCTCTAACGACCCCACAGCCCTCGATGCTGCCCAGGGGATTATAATGGGGTACGACCCCTTTACCCTCCCCTTGACAGCAGAACTAGTGAAGAGAAAACTGACCCTATGGAGAAATCTTGATGAGATTGAGTACCCCCTCCTCAAAGCCGAAGAGGTGGTAGTTGAAAACTTTAAGCGGATTGAAATTCAACCCAAGACCAATCTCTTTAAGGCTTTAGTTATCCCCTTCTTCACACGTTACTTGAAATTTTACTCACAAAAGAGGGAACCTAAACCCCTCTTTGATCCCCTCTTGTGTATCGGGTGTGGCAAGTGTGTTAAAATTTGTCCAGCGCAGGCCCTCACCCTCACTGAAGAGTTTAAGATTGATGTCGATTATAAGCAGTGTATAAGGTGTTATTGTTGCCACGAAGTGTGCCCTGTCGACGCTATAACTATTGAGGGAGAAGGGTAAATATCTCTCTGTCTAATAGGTAGTTGCACCTCTAGCGTTATTCGATTACTATTGAGAAAATATTGACCGTGGAGGTTAAAAATGTCAGTTCCATGCAACTATGCTGCAAAGCTTGAAAGTGAAATCTATGGATGCAACTCTTTTAACGACGCCGTTATGAAGAAATTGCTCCCCTTAAAAATCTACTCTGAACTGAAACAAATCCAACACGGTGAAAAAGATCTAAGTGCTGAAGTGGCCGAGGCTGTCGCTTCGGCAATGAAGAAATGGGCCCTCGAGAAAGGGGCCACCCACTACAGCCACTGGTTCCAACCCCTCACAGGCTCCACTGCCGAAAAACACGACTCTTTTATAACCATCAAACATCCCGGTAAGATGGTGATGGATTTTTCTGGTAAAGAGCTTCTCCAAGGAGAGCCTGACGCCTCCTCCTTCCCCAACGGTGGCTTAAGGGCCACCTTTGAGGCCCGTGGCTATACAGCGTGGGACACCTCATCTCCCGCCTTTATCAAGGAGACCGAAGGTGTTAAAATCTTCTATATCCCCACCGCTTTTTTTAGTTATAACGGTCAGGCCCTCGATAAAAAAGTACCCCTTCTGCGCTCCTGTGATGCCATTGAGAGGGAGACTTTAAGAATTTTAAAAGCTTTTGGAGACGAGAGTAAGCGTATTGATGTCTCAGTAGGCGCTGAACAAGAATATTTCTTAGTTGACCGCAAGTTTTACGAAGAGAGACTTGACTTACGCCTTACCGGAAGAACTCTATTTGGCAACTTAGCAGTTAAAGGACAAGAGTTAGACGACCACTACTTTGGCTCTATTAGTGACCGAGTAACGGTCTTTATGAATGAACTCAACTACGAGTTATGGAAAGTAGGGATCCCCTCAAAGACGCAGCACAAAGAGACAGCTCCCGGACAATTTGAAGTAGCTACCATCTACGATATTGCTAATGTCGCAACTGACCAGAACCAACTCCTTATGAGGATCTTAAAATCGGTAGCTAGGCGCCATGGGATGAAAGCTCTTCTTCATGAGAAACCCTTTAACGGTATTAATGGCTCTGGAAAGCACAACAACTGGTCGATAGCCAATGAAAATGGTCAAAACTTCCTCACCCCCGGCGATAGCCCTCAAGAGAACCTCCTTTTTCTCCTAATATTGACCTCGTGGGTTAAAGCTGCCGATAAATATGCTCCTCTAATTAGGTCGAGCATTGCTGTGGCTGGAAACGACCACCGCTTAGGTAAAAATGAGGCACCTCCAGCCATTATATCGATCTACCTCGGGGAGCAACTCACAGAAATCCTTGAACACCTCACTAACGATATCCCCTACACAAAAAGGGATGGTGAGATTTTAAAAGTTGGTGTTAACGCCCTTCCAGGCCTCCCAAAAGATCTAACCGACCGGAACCGTACTAGCCCATTAGCCTTTACCGGTAATAAGTTTGAACTTCGTATGGTTGGCTCTTCCCAATCCTTAGCCGGCCCCAACACCATGATTAATGCGGCCGTCGCCGATGTTTTCAGTGAAGTAGCTGACAGGTTAGAGAAAGCAGAAAATGTTAAAAGTGAAGCAATAGCTTTAATTAAAGAGATGTATAGCCAACATAAACGGGTCGTCTTTAATGGCAACGGCTACTCCCAAGAGTGGATAGATGAGGCCAAACGAAGGGGTCTTCCCAATTTTAATAACACCGTTAGTGCCCTTGAACAACTCATTAAACCAGAATTTGTGGAGATGTTTGCCCGTCACTCTATCTTCTCCAAAGAGGAGCTAGAATCGCGCCTTGAAGTCTATCTTGAAATCTACTCTAAGCAAATCAACATAGAAGCTGGAGCAATGGTTGAGATGGCACGCCGCTCTATAATACCAGCAGTTATGCGTTACGCAGCTGAAGTGAGTAGAGACCTTAAGAGCATGCAAGAAGTCTCTCTACCCACCGAAGAGCTTGAAAAGATTGCTACCATTTTAACAGATGAACTGAGTGAAACAATAAAGCAAACCGATAAGCTCAACGCTACAATCACAAAGGCCATCTCACTTGAAGGGGACCATCTCGAGCAAGCCAGATTCTATAATGAAAAGGTAATTTCAGCTATGGAAAAATTAAGATACCATGTAGATCACTTAGAACTCTATACTGATAAAAAAGTTTGGCCCTTCCCTAGCTACGAAGAGTTGCTATTTAAACTATAAAAAAAGAGGGGTTATCCCCTCTATTTTTATATCTATTTATCATATTATTTATATATTATCATATCTATATTATATAACTAATATAATATATACATATTTTTATATAATATATATACACCTTCTAATGCTATTCACTATATTTTTTAATAAATTCTCGTAGAGCAAATCTAATCCCAGCCGCCCACCCCAATCCCATATCTGCAAACATGTCCTCTAACTCAGCTTTAAAAGAGGGCTCTATTGAGAAGGTGGTTAAGACCTTATTCTCCTTCTTACGACGTTGAGGTTCCTTCTTAAAAAGCTCTTTAGCTTTTTGCATTGTTTCAGAATCTTGTACTTCGTCTAATACTGGATTTTTCTTTAGTGCCATTTCCTAACTCCATACCCTTTTATTCAGCTCTTCAATTGCGTCAATAGTTTTTTGTTTGAGTCCCCTACCTCTATACCTATACAATTGGGGAGCTGTATTTTTTTCTTGAGATTTTCTAAAAGCAGGATCAACAGGTATTTTATAAACTTCAAAATTGCCTTCCATAGCTGCTTGGTATATCTCTTTATGTTGACGAATTCGTTCGTCAAAAGAATTAATAATTATTCTTTCGTGTTTTACAGGGCTTCTTAAGTTCTTTTTAATCTTATCTAGTTCATCAATAAATATTTCTAGACCATCTAAACTGAAGATTTCAGGCGTTAGTGGGGTAATAATCTCATCACTGGCGACTAAAGCACTTCGTTCCAATTTACTTAAGCCAGGCGATAAATCTAATATTATTCTTTCAAAGTCTTTTCCTAGCTCAAATACTAAATCTTGCAAAACATAGGGTTCTTCACTAATTTTTGTCTCAGCATAGAGTTTTAAACTTCCTCCAATTCCAAATGTAGGAATGAGATAGAGGTTAGGAACATTGGTTGCTTCAATAATAGAATCACCGTAATAACAACGTCCCTGGAGAACATCAGACAACTCCCATTGTAATTCGTTAGTTACGAACCAAGAAGAGGCATTCCCTTGTGGATCAACATCAATTAAAAGGGTTTTAACGCCATCTAAGGCAGATTGACAGGCAAGAGTCCCTGCAATAGTGGTTTTTCCAATCCCACCTTTTTGTAGATGTAATGAAATTGTTTTACTCATACCCCTTCTTTCCAGTAGAGTGAATTATATAGTCTCAATACCAATATTACAAGGAAAATTATATTTTTTAATACTTAATCAATTTTATTTAACTCAACTTATGCCTAATTTATATTTTGTAACAGTAGAATCTAATACATAATTATGGAGTTAATATTTAATTTATAATTGTTTAAATATATTTTTAATATAATTTCTATATATTATTGATTTATTATGTATTATTTTTTAAAAACCTTATACTGCAGCCTTAAAGTAAGATCTTTTCCGATAATGTTATTCTTGACATAGAAATTTTCGTTTTAGTTATATTGTATTAATTATATAATTTTTTCCGTATAATTTTTATATGTATTTTATTTGTTATATATTGTATAGATATATGCTTTATATTTACTTAATATATTTCTCCTTCTTTTTCTATATAAATATTATATAGATATTATTTATTTCTAATAGTATTAATATTTTTTTAGTTTTATATATGCTCTATTTATTAATTTTTTATATATGTTTAGTGTTATATCTTATCTATTGAGTTTTTTTATATAATTAATGTATATATTTAATTCTATTATTATATAGTATTATTTATATTTATTATAATTATATCCCTGCTTTTATATAGTACATTTAATGTAATTAATTTCCACCTATTGTTTAGCAGCCACTTCCTAAGACTAATTTAAACCATAATTACATGCTGGTATTAGTATCTACACCCCCTAGCAGATTATTACTGTTTCTAATAAAAATTTTAGATCTTTTATTTATAATTTATAATAGTTTTATCTAGACTGGAATAATTATTGTATAATTTTTATCTATTTATAGTTTATTACCTATTTGTATTAATTTATTTTTTATTTAATAGCAATATCTTATTAAATTAGTTTTATACTAAATATATATATTTAGTAGATTGTTTAAGGTTACTTAATATTTAACTTATATTTATTTAAAATGTATATTATGTCTAAATAATCTATTTAGATTTAGTTTAATATTATTTATAAATAGATATAATAAATATATATATAATATTATGGTGTTTTTATACGCTAAATATTGTTTTTCTCTATAATCCCATACACTCGACTATTAATCTTGTTCGGTTTAGACTTACAGCATTATTACTTTGTAATTGGGGGTCTCTATGAATTACGATGCGCTTAAACAAAGATTAACAGCTGCTCACGATATTGCTAAGGAAGTTGGACGTTTTTTAGTAGCTAATCAAGCTGGTGATATCGGAACATCAGCTAAAGGGCGCGGTGATTTAGTGACAGCTATGGACCTTGAATCTGAGCGTCAAATTAAAGAATTTCTCCACTCTACCTTTCCAGAAGATAACTTTTTGGGTGAGGAGATGGGTTTTGAGCGTTATGGTGATGGGGGAACATGGGTAATTGATCCTATCGATGGAACGAGTAACTATGTAAACGGTCTTCCCGGTTACACAATAAGTATTGGTTATGAGATAGAGAGATGGAAACCGGTCTTAGGAGTTGTCTACGACCCCGTATTAGATGAGATATTTTATGCTAGTAAAGGGGGAGGCGCTTTCTTTCAAGGTAGGCCAATGCACTGTTCTGAGAAGACCGATTATAGGCAATCTATTGCATTTACCTCTCCCCCAATGCGTTATTTAGATTATATGGACGATTTCTGCACTATTTGGAGTGCTGTTACCCCTAAAGTAGGGGAATATCGTGACTATGGGTCGGCTGCACTTCATTTAGCTTACGTAGCAGCTGGAAGAGGAGACCTTTTCTTTGAGTTTAGCCTTCAATACCACGATATGGCGGCTGGAAAAATTCTTGTAGAGGAGGCCGGCGGGGTGGTGAGTCCAATTTTTGTTAACAATAAGGGCTCCTTTAGTGGAAGTATTATTGCCTCCCCCTTAAATACCCACGCTACCTACATTGAGATTCTCCAAATTGATAACAATTAGCTTGACAGGGGTAGTAAATACTCGCTAGTTTTTTAGAAACTAAACAATAGGAGCTTTTAATGGTCAAAGAGCAATTTCCTAATGGTTACCGCCCATTGATGGATCAAAAACATACTGAGAAGGCGATTAAATTTGTTAAAGACACTTTTGAAAGGGAACTCTCGGGTGAGTTGTACCTTTCGAGGGTCACCTCTCCCCTCTTTGTCCCCCAAGGTTCAGGGCTCAATGACGAGTTAAATGGAACGGAGAGACCCGTCTCCTTTAAAGTCCCTAATTTAGAGAACCAGACCTTAGAGATTGTCCACTCCTTAGCCAAATGGAAGAGGATGGCATTGGCCGATTACCATTTTAGCTCTAATACAGGTCTCTATACCGATATGAACGCTATTAGGGCCGATGATGAGATTGATGCCATTCACTCAATCTATGTCGACCAGTGGGATTGGGAGCTAATCATTGATGAAGGGCAACGCAACTTAGATTTCCTCAAGAACGTCGTTACAAAAATTTATAGCGCCCTTAAACGGACCGAATTTCTAGTTAGTGAGCTATTTCCTGTTTGTACCCCTACCCTCCCCGAAAAGATCACCTTTATCCACTCAGAAGAGGCACAGAAGGCCTATCCACACCTCTCCCCAGCTGAGCGGGAAAAAGTGTTAGTAAAAGAGCATGGAGCCATTTTCCTAATAGGTATTGGTTACCCCTTAGGCGATGGGAAGAGCCATGGCGGACGCGCCCCCGATTATGATGACTGGTCGAGTGAAACTATTAATGGCTACCACGGACTCAATGGAGATATCATAGTTTGGGATACGGTGCGTAACGACGCGATGGAGCTCTCTTCAATGGGGATTAGAGTGGACCGAGAGACCCTTTTGAGGCAGCTTGATTTACGTGGAGAGAATTATAAGAGGGAGCTCTACTGGCACAAGAGGCTCTTGAATGGGGAGTTCCCCTTAACGATTGGGGGTGGCTTGGGGCAATCAAGGATCTGTATGCTCCTCCTAAAAAAGGCCCATATTGGGGAGGTTCAAGCCTCAATCTGGCCCGATTCTTTCTATAAAGAGGCTTTTAAACACAGCCTTCGACTCTTATAATAGAATAAAAGGGGGCCCAAATGCGTATTCTTAATTTTGGTTCAACCAACATCGACATTATTTTTAATGTTAACCACATAGTTCTCCCAGGCGAAACTATTAGCAGTAGCAGTGTGGTACGCTCTACGGGAGGCAAAGGGGCCAATCAGTCGGTAGCAGTGGCTCAAGCGGGTGGCTACCCAGTTTATCATGCCGGAAAAATTGGTCCAGACGGTCTCTGGATCAAAGAGAAACTGGAGAGTAAAGGGGTCAATACCGACTACCTCTTTGTGGGAGAGACCCCTACCGGTCAAGCCCTTATCCAGGTTGCTGAAGATGGACAAAATTCGATTGTCCTCTATGCGGGGAGTAACAAAGAGATAACCCAAGAAGAGATTAATCAAGTTTTAGCCAATTTTGAGGCTGGAGATTGGTTAATTCTCCAAAATGAGATCAATTTAATCGATTACATTATGGAGAGGGCCCACGCTAAGGGGCTCAAAATCTGTTTCAACCCGGCCCCCTTTGAAGAGAGCGTCCTCAGCCTCCCCTTGCACTATGTCGATCTCTTGGTAGTTAACGAAGTTGAAGCACAGGGCTTATCGGGGATAACGGAGAGTGAGGCTGCTTTAGACTCTCTAACGGGAAAATATCCGGGAAAGAGTATAATTCTCACCCTTGGCCCTCTGGGGGCCCGCTACGGCAAAGATAAGGAGCGTCTTAGCTTTGGAACTTGGCTTGTCCCTGTTGTCGACACAACCGCTGCTGGCGATACCTTTATTGGTTGTTATGTGGCCAATATTGCTAAGGGAGAGACTCCCCAAAAATCGCTTGAATTGGCCAGCGCAGCTTCGAGTATTACGGTTATGCGTGAGGGGGCGATGGACTCTATTCCCACCCCCGAAGAGTTTGATCTCCTAAAAGAGTATAAGTATAAAAGTTAGATAATCTCTGAGCCGTGCGGGGGGTTAGCCCCCTCGCGCGAAGTGGTCACTGCGGCGGCTTTAGCTGCAAAGGTGAGGGCTTGGGTAGCCTGTTCAGCCGTTATAATGACACCTCTTCCAATCTTATTCTCCTTAAGGAAGGTCATGATGGCACCACTAACCGTATCGCCGGCCCCTATGGTATCAACAACGGGGTTATCGACAGCCGGAACAGCCACATTTACCCCCCTATTATTGCGCCACTCTAAACCATCTTTTCCTTTGGTTAAGACCACCTCTTCTGCCCCTAAATCTAGGAGGGCTTTAATACCCTCATCTAAGGTTTTGTTTGGAAAGAGGTAGAGTAGGTCTTCATCGGAGAGTTTTACTAAATAGGAGATCTCAACTAGTTGGTAAATTCTTTGTAGGTATTTTTCAAAGTCAGCAATTACAGTGGGGCGCACATTGGGGTCCAAGATTAGGTTAAAACGGCTAGGACCAACCCGCTTAATGGCCTCTAGGATATGATTTCCCGCCTCTTCTAGGGCTAAAGCAACTGACCCGGTGAGGAGATATTCTATTGGATAGGTGTTAAAGACCTTTAAAATCTCATCAGCTGAGAGCTGGGTAACACTGGTGCCGTCGGTGTAGAAAACATACGAGGCTGACCCTCCAGCATCAAGTTTGGCAAAACCAATTGTTGAGTTCTCTTTGACATCACAGAGCCAAGGGACCAGTTCTACATTATTGGCTTCAAAATAGGCTTGCATCTGTTTGCCAAACATATCTTGGGAGAGTTTGCCGATATAGAGGGTGGGGGTCTCAAGGCGAGCTGAGGCGACAGCGGCATTGAGAGAACTCCCTCCGTTGTAGTAGTAGAAGAGGTTCTTCCCTTTATCATCTCTTCCTCCAACAAAATCGATTAAGGCTTCTCCCATAATTGCAACCATCGCTCTCCTCCTATTTAGCCCCATTTTAAGCTCACAGGGGGCCAAGATCAAGCGTAGCCACCCGAAGGTGGCTACTGTAGTTATCTAATAAGGTGACCTAATTTGTGGCGCTACCCATTACTTGGGCAAAAAATGTTGGTAAAAAGTTGTCCTCAAATTTGTCGTTGGTAAATATCGATGATAATAGGTCGTTTTGAAGCCCCTCTTGAATGATGTAGGGGTAGAGGAACATGACGTAGTTTCGCATCTCTTCAGCGAGTCCACCCTCACCGGTTGCTCGCGCCACGACATAGGCGCCACGTGAAGAGAATGGCTCGATTACTGCGTTAATTTCACCCTTGTATAGTTTATTAATAGCGTCTTCGTCGTCACGTATAGCGTTTAAGTAGCCTCCGCTATCGGTGTTACTAAACCCGATAAAGAAGGAGGAGTTGCCGGTATTGGGAGGGGTCGCTTCGACACTGTAGAGGTCGAGGTTGCTCTGACGAGCCTCGCTAGTAAAGTCGGCTCCCCCTTCCACGGCACTCACAAACTGGCGAGCACGCTCTTCGAGGTAGGAGGTGACCATCTCACCCTTCTGGCCAATGTAGGTTTTGACATCGTTTAGAACATCACTATCGCTTAAGTCGGGGAAGAAGGGGCTCTGCTCAACCCGGTAGAAGGTGTAACCGAGACTCGAGGCAAAGAGTGGGGAGAGTTCCCCCTGCTTGGTCGAATAGAGGAGGTTAACCTCATCGGAATCGGTGAAGGTCTCTTGGACCTCCCACAGGTACCAAGTGCCACTCCGTCCCCCTTCATCTCTAAAAGCATCGATTGAATTATTTTTGGCAGCATCCTCAAATGAGAGGGTTCCAGAGGCAATCTCTTGGCGTAGGGCTTCCCCCTCTTCAAGCTCACTAACAGTTATACTAGAGAGGTCAATTAGGGTGAAAAGAGATGCATTGGCTGTGGCATATTGCCTTGTTAAGTCATCTGGATAGAGGGAAGAGTTGAAGACAACATATTCAAAGGTTCTCGCCTTCTCGCCCATCATATCGATAAAAGCAAGCTCTTCAGGGCTCGTTAAGAGACTCGAGATATCGTTGAAAATCATCTGAGTGGGGAGGTTTTCTTTAATTTGCTTTTGAATTTTCTTCTTAGACTCATTACTCGCTTGCTCATAGGTAGCTGCATCAAAAACACCATCTTTGTGGTAGATGCCACTCTCATAAATTGCATTATTAACCGCTTTATCGGTCACCCTGAGACCAGCCTTATCGGCCATCTTCTCCATCGCAACGTGGAAAACTGTCCCTTGGTAGGCATTAAGCCAAACTTGGTAGGCTGCATTCTGTGAAGAGCCTTTACTCTGTTGAGCGTAGCTTTGGTACAGATTGTAGAAGTAGTTGCCATAAGCAAACTCAATTGGAGTTCCATCATAAACTCCAAATTTAAGGGAACTACTACCAGACTTAGGACCAACTGCTGGGATAACAACTCCAGCAATTAGGGCGATTGCTACCGCACCTAAAATAATATAGGTGAGGATCTTAGAGAAGGTCACTTCGCCCTTCTTCTTAGCTTTCTCTTTCCCCCCCTTTTTTTCACTTTTAAACTCTACAACACGTTTATCGTCTTGTTTGGGGGTATTAGAATCGTTGGATGGCATGCAAAACCTCTTTTGTGCTCAAAATTAACTACCCTTCACCATCAGGCAAGGATATCTAGAGAAAAGTAGCATGTTGAAAAGGGAGTGTCAATGTTGATGCTTGCCACTCCCCTTTTATTAACGCTTAACTAAGTATTTTCTGACGTCTATTGCAACTGCCAGAACGATAATTATTCCACGGATTATGTATTGGAGGTAGGGGTTAACTCCCAGGAAGTAGAGGGAGTAGTTAATCGCCTGTAAGATAATGGCACCAACGACAACCCCTTGGATTGTCCCTATCCCTCCGCTAAACGAGACACCACCTATAACACAAGCTGAGATGGCGTCGAGTTCGTAGTTAATTCCTGTATTGGCTCCAACCGACTGAATACGGGCCGCCTCCAAGAAGCTAGCAATGCCATAGAGGACCCCGGCCATAATGTAGACATACATGATTGTCTTGGTGACGTTAACACCTGAAACAGCGGCTGCCTCTTGGTTACCTCCCACGGCAAACATATTTTTCCCTAACTTCGTCTTGTTCCAGACAATCCACATAACTACCGCTAAGACGGCAAAGTAGATCACCACCTTGGGGAATCTAAGGGTCCCAATCATAATGTTTCCAGCCGCCTTATCGAGGAAGTTTTTCTCGAAAGTTGAGAGGGCTTGGGCTGAGCCTGAGGGCTGCGACTCGATGTAGATACAGTTGGCACCAAAGGCGATCAACTGGGTCCCCAAGGTAATAATAAAGGCGTGCATGTGGAGCTTAGAGACCCCAAAGCCGTTGATGGCTGAGATTACGACACAAACTCCAATCGCTGCTAAAAGGGGGACAATAATGGGAAGTTGTTTAGTCATCCCTTGGAAGTAGCGTGAACTATAGGTGACCGACTGAACCAACGATGCGGTGATGGCGGCAGAGAGCCCCAGCATCCGCCCAATAGAGAGGTCGGTCCCCCCCAAGACGATAATACCGGCACATCCTAAGGCGAGTATCCCCTTAGTGGAGGCCTGTTTCATGATGTTCAAAATATTGTTGATTGCAATAAAGTTTGGACGGATAATACTCACCGTCACTAAAATCGCCCCCAAAATGATGTAGAGTGCATAGTTTAATAAAAATTCACCAACTTTTTTACTTCTTTCCATATCCTTCCCCTGTTCCTCTAGATAAATGTGCCAGCAAGCTTGAGAATATGTTCCTGCTCACCTTCTACCCCACCGAAATCTTTTCCACGCTCTACGACTCCGGCGAGTCGTCCATTGGACATCACTAAAATTCGATCACAAATGCCGAGTAGTTCGGGCATCTCTGAGGAGACCATCACAATCCCCTTTCCTTCGTTGGCTAAGTTGATTATCAGTTGATAAATCTCAAATTTAGCCCCCACATCAATTCCCCTAGTGGGTTCATCAAGTAGTAGAATCTCGGGATTGGTCAATAACCAACGCCCAATAATCACCTTCTGTTGGTTCCCCCCTGAGAGGCTACGAATAGCAGTTTTGGGGCTGGGAGTCTTAACGGCTAAAGCATCAATTGAGCGCTTAGTATCTTTGGCAATCTTCCTTTGAGAAAGGAGGAATTTACCATATTCCTTTATGTTAGCAATAATTGTATTGAAATAGATGTTCATCATCGGGAAGAGTCCAGTGGCCCGTCGCTCTTCGGTGATGAGGGCAAAGCCGAGCTTTTTTGCAACTTCGGGTGAGGAGATATCGACCAACTCCCCATTGAGTTTAATCTCTCCCGACTCCCGAGTGAAGACCCCAAAGATGGTGTTGAGCAGCTCGGTGCGGCGCGACCCCACCAATCCGGCAACTCCCAAAATCTCCCCTTTACGGAGGGTAAAGGTCACATCGCTAAAAGTGGGAGGATATTTCCCAGAGAGGTGGGAAACTGTCATCATCTCCCCTGAGGGGTGATTGGTCTTCTCGGGAAAACGGTGGGTAAGCTCTCGGTTAACCATCAACCTAATAATCTCGGCATTGTCGAGTTCAACAGCCGGTTTGGTGGCTATCCACTGACCGTCCCGGAGTACTGTAATATCGTCAGAAATCGTCAAGATCTCATCGATACGGTGCGATATGTAGATAATACCAACCCCTTGGCTGGTCAATTTCTTCGTTATTCTAAAGAGGTGGTCCACCTCTTTTTCGGTGAGGGAAGATGTGGGTTCGTCCAAAACCACTATTTTAGCATCATACGAGACTGCTTTGGCAATCTCAATCATCTGGCGCTGGGAGACCGAGAGGGTCCCAATAATAGCGGTGGGGTTGATATCAATCTCCAACTCCTTGAAGATCTCATTGGTGTCGCGAATCATCTTTTTGGTGTCGACCAACCCATATTTTTTTATGGGGAGGCGACCCAACCACACATTTTCCATCACATTACGGTGCAACACTTGGTTCAACTCTTGGTGAACCATGGCTACCCCATAATCTAACGCATGTTTTGGGTTGTTGAAGTTGACCTCTTCCCCCTCAATAAAGACACTCCCACCATCTTTTTTATAGATACCGAAGAGACACTTCATTAAGGTCGATTTACCAGCCCCATTCTCCCCCATCAGGGAGTGAATTGTTCCGGCCCTAAGTTTAAATTGCACTTTATCTAGGGCTCTCACACCTGGGAACGATTTATCGATGTCGATCATCTCCAACAAATAATCTGTTTGTTGCTCCATAGTTGCCTACTAATAGTTCTTTAATTTCGACGGAGGAGGCGCAAATGCACCCCCTCCTGAATTCTAATCCTAAAAACGTACCTTACTTGACTTCAGTAATCATAGCATAAGGGATACGGATACAGAGGAACTCATCCTCAGTGGTGTAAACATAGTTTGTACCGTCGAGCCACTCTTTGCCAAGCGCTCCGTTGTAAGCGATACGGATGTTTGCACTACCCATCGCATCTCCATCTTGGGCTACGGTGGCGGTCATTCCACCGTTCTTGATCGACTCAAGGGCAGCATCAATGGCGTCAACTCCGATTACTACAATTTCAGGGTCCCCAGGGCGACCGGTGTTGTAGCCGTTAGCGTTAAGGGCAGCCACAGCGCCTAAGGCCATCATGTCGTTGTTGGCGAAGATAACTTCAATCTCATCTCCGAACCTAGCAAAAGTGGCGGTAATAGCATCTTGAGCTAGAGCTTGGTCCCAGTTACAAACTAGAGTTTCGGTGACAGGTTCCATCTTGAGACCTAAATCACGGGCAGTCTCGACTGAGTAGCGAGAACGGGCAATTGCCTCGTCATTGTTGGGTTCACCCATCAACATGACATACTTTAGAACGCCATCGCCATTCTTGTCGATCGATTTATCTTTCTGGTAGAGGTCGTAGAGGATTTGCCCCTGCATGTCTCCAGCTTGGCGAGCCAAGGTTCCAATAAAGATTGTTTTGGTGTCGACAAGGACCTCTTTGGTTGTCTCAGCTGCGGGCTGCTTGTTGTAAAATAGGTAGGGAATTTTAGCATCATCAAACATATGGGTCAGCACCGCTCCGTTGGCAACTTCAGCGAGGTTAATAATAACGAAGTCGGGTTTGTCACCAGCGATAATGGTGGCCTGCTCAATCTGTTTGGCCATATCGTCGGCAGCATCGTACATTTTGAGCTTAATCTCTCTGCCAAGTTCTTGGGAGTAGATTTTGGCCCACTTCTCCATGGCAGCACGGACAGTTGAACCGTAGGTATCGTCGTACTTCCACACTAAAACGCGAATATCGAGTGCCCCATCAGCAGCCTTCTCTTTTGCTCCTCCAGCGAAGAGACTTAGGGTAAGTGCTAATATACACACAACTAATCCCAGTTTTTTCATATTATTCCTCCTTAGAAAAATTGGGTGACTTGAAAGGGGATGTCTCGCATTATCCCTCTAAGAAAAAGATGGATAGACAACCTCCTTACCCATTATGATACTTTACATTTTCGTTACTGTAAACTTTTAATTTGTGGAGTGTGTATGTTTTTTTGCTAATTATTAACGAACACCCAAATTGCTACCCCCTTTATGGGGGGGGGTATAATTGACAATAAATGAGTCACTCGGTATAGTTGCGAACATTGAGCAATTTTACGGGTAGTAGCGCAGGGGCTAGCGCACTTGGTTCGGGACCAAGGGGTCGGAGGTTCAAATCCTCTCTACCCGACAACTACTTACTGTGGGTCAAATTGTTTCACTTTTTGGCTTATAATAATTTGAGCCCTACCCTCTTGGAGCGACGCTATATGACCGGTAGCAACGCCTTGGACCAACATGTTGCCTAGGGCTGTTGCCTCCACTGGTCCAGCGTAGACTGTTAAACCGGTCTCGTCGGCACTCCACTGGTCCAAAATTAAGTTTTGACACCCACCTCCAATGATATGGAGTGAGGCGTACTCTTTGCCAGTCGTCTCGCTTAGGTGGCTAATTGCCTCTTTGTAGGCCCGCGCTAAGCCCCGGTAAATCGCCACCATATACTCCCCCTTGCTCTGGGGAGCCTCAAAGCCAAACTCTTTACAGTTGGCAGCGACGCGGTCAATCATCAAGTCTTCAGGGGTACTCTGGTTGAGGTAACGAGGGTCATTGGGGTCGATGTAGCCGGGGTAAGCAGCACACTCAAGGGTCTCTTGGTCTAAAGCGCCCCACTCGATCTTCTCCCCTAACCCTTTCCAGTAGTTGACACACTCTTGCTGAATCCACATCCCCATGATGTTTTTCAAGAACCTAATATTGCCATTAACGGCTAATTCATTAGTAAAGCCACTCTCTAAGGCCTCTTGAGTTATAATAGGCTGGGCAGACTCTACCCCTAAAAGGCTCCAAGTACCACTTGAGATGTAGAGGAAGTCTTTGCCGGTGGCGGAGGGGACTGCGGCGACCGCTGATGCGGTGTCGTGGGAGCCCACCGCAACAACTTTAACCCCTTTGGGGGCATTAAGTTCTTGGGCTACCCGTGCTTCAAGATTGCCTATGACGGTGCCACTCTTCACCAATTTCCCAAAGAGGGAGCGGGGGAAGTTGAGCTGGTCGATACTCTCCCAATCCCAATCTTTGGCAACTGGATTGTAGAGTTGGGTTGTTGAGGCGTGAGAGACCTCATTAACCATAACGCCGGTGAGCCAATAGTTGATTAAATCGGGCAGTGAAAGGTAGTGGCGGGCCGCCTCAAAGGTGGCCCCCCTCATTTTTTTCATGGCATAGAGTTGATAAATAGTATTAAAAGGGTGAAAGGCGAGTCCGGTACGTTGAAAAATAGCCTCTTTGCCAAGCTTAGCAGCCACCTCTTCGATAGCCCCCTCGGTGCGTAAATCGCGGTAGTGGTAGGGGAAAGCAACCAGAGAGCCAGATTCATCAAGGAGACCGTAATCGACCCCCCATGAGTCTACTCCAATGGAGACTATCTCATCTCCATACTTTTGGAACGCCTCTTTAATCCCCCTCTTTATCTCAGAGAAGATATAGATTATATCCCAATGGGACTCTTTGAGGAGAAACTCACTCCGTGTAGTAAAACGGTTTGTCACCTCAAATCCCGCCAGATTACCAACTATCACACGCCCATTAGAGGCGCCAAGGTCAACTGCTATATGCTTAGCCATATATCCCCCCTATTTAACCGTTGTGCTTAGGTGCATTGGCAAGTAGGTACTTCTCAGCTTCTAAATTCCAAAGCCCCTTGTGCCGCTCAACAATCTC
>Ga0172377_10002052_pt1 | contig 20615 bp, 18 predicted proteins | sample Pumphouse3metaG_FD_119749 | JGI IMG/M metagenome (GOLD analysis project Ga0172377, IMG submission 119749) | Leachate microbial communities from a municipal landfill in Southern Ontario, Canada - Pumphouse #3 metaG | ecosystem: Engineered > Solid waste > Landfill > Unclassified | place: Canada...
GAGACTGTGAGATGCCCTAACCCTATTTTTCCGACCGGAGGGAGAGAAAAATAGCGGTAGGTCATTCGCAATGAGCGCCAATTTTGTGCGACGAAAGGAGCAAGAAATTGTGCAGCGAGACTGTGAGATGCATGTTTTCAAAAAGGTGAAATATGATAAATGAGGATATACAGTATTTAAAGGGAGTAGGTCCAAACAGAGCTTTAAAATTACAAAAATTAGATATATTTACCGTGGGAGATTTATTAAATTACTTCCCGGTTAAATATGAAGACAGAAGAGTGGTAAAAAATATAAATGAAATATTTGAGCAGGGGAAATATCTGTTAAAATTAAGGATTTTTGAAAAACCCAAACATTCAAGAATCAAAAAGAATATGACTATAATAAAAGCGATATGTAAGGATGATACGGGTTTTATCACCCTTACATTTTTCAATCAGGACTTTTTAATGGATAAGCTTATTGCAGGTGAGTATTACTATGTTTTTGGTAATGTAAAGATTTCTTTCGGTAAATTGGAAATCACAAATCCTGAAATTGAATTAATGGATAAAGACTGGAAGGCAGGGAATATCATGCCTGTTTACGCTCTTACATACGGATTGTCAAACAATGAAATTACAAAGTTAGTTAAGACTGCTTTAGAAACATATTATGATCAAATTCAAGATGTTTTGCCAAAAGAAATAATTAAAAAATATGGCCTTACTTCAAAAAAAATAGCTATAAAAAACTTACATTTTCCAAGTGACAGCAAGAAGTATTCATTGTCAAAGAGAACTATTGCTTTTGAAAAATTATTGATAATGCAACTTGGTCTTTTTAATATAAAAAACAATTTATCAAATGAATTAAGTGACATTGCATTAAGAAACACAATGCTATCCGAAAAACTTCTCAGCTCCATACCTTACAAGCTTACAAAGGCACAGCTAAAGGTTATTTCAGAAATCAAAGAAGACTTGAAGAGTAAAAAAACAATGAACAGGCTAATTCAGGGAGATGTTGGCTCCGGAAAGACAGTTGTAGCTGTTTATTCATTGCTTATGGCAGTCGGCTCGGGGTATCAGTCATCCATGATGGCACCAACCGAAATATTAGCCCTGCAGCATTATGAAACGATTAAGGAGTATATAGAAACAGCAGATTTAAATGTAAAAATTGAAATATTAACCGGTTCTACAAAGCCAAAAGAAAAACAAGAAATTCTTAATAAACTTAAAAGCGGAGAAATTGATATTGTAGTTGGAACCCACGCACTTATTGAAGACAATGTGGAATTTAAAAATATCGGATTAGTGGTTACTGACGAGCAGCATCGCTTTGGAGTAAGACAAAGAGCAAAGCTTTCAAACAAGGGAAAAAACCCACATATTCTCATTATGACGGCAACACCTATTCCAAGGACATTGGCGCTGATGATTTACGGAGATTTGGATATTTCATTAATAGACGAAATGCCTCCCGGAAGACAAAAAATTATTACTTCTATTGTAACTGATAAGGAAAAGGCAAAAGCTTATGACTTTATTAAGAACCAGGTTGACAGCGGAAGGCAAGCATATATTGTGGCGCCATTAGTGGATGAATCTGAAAATTTAGATTTAAATTCAGCTGTGGAAATATTTAAAGAATTGAAGTCCTCATATTTTTCAGGGTACAAGTTAGGTCTTTTGCACGGTAAAATGAGCAATAGTGAAAAAGAAGAAGTTATAAATAAATTTTACAAGGGAAGAATAAATGTGCTTATTTCTACAACTGTTGTTGAAGTTGGTGTAAATGTTCTAAATGCAGTTGTAATGCTTGTATTAAATGCTGAAAGGTTTGGTCTTGCACAGCTCCATCAGCTGAGAGGCAGGGTTGGAAGAGGAAATTATCAATCATATTGTATTTTGGTAAACGAAAGCAAGACCAAAAAATCTAAAGACAGAATGAATATTTTAAAAAGAACAAACAACGGATTTATTATAGCGGAAGAAGATTTGAAAATAAGGGGACCGGGAGATTTCTTTGGAGTAAGACAGCATGGATTATCTAAATTTGAAATCCAAAATATAGTTAATAATGTCGAAACTGTTCAGCAAGTTCAGCTTTTATCAAAAAAAATTATATCAGAAAACCCACACTTAAACGGTCATGATTATTATAATTTAAAATTGGAAATTATGAACTTGTTCAAAGACGATATAATATTTAATTGACAAGTGTCATTGCTATGAATAAGATCCTTCGCTTACGCTCAGGATGACAAAAACAGTCACTGATAAAGAGGAAAAAATGCGAATAATATCCGGAACAAATAAAGGCAAGAAGCTGTATGCTCCTGAAGGAGCAAGGGTAAGACCTACCGGCGATAAAATAAAAGAAGCAATTTTTAACATAATAGGACCCATAGATGAAGAATCAATTATTTTGGAATTGTTTGCAGGTTCCGGAAGTATGGGAATAGAATTTTTGGCAAGAGGTGCAAAACATTGTACATTTATTGATGTGTCCCGCAAAAGTTTAAACTATGTTAAGAAAAATTTAGAGCTATGCAGTTTTATCGGCAAAGCAAAGATTATATTAAGTGATTATGAAAAGGCAATAATAAGTTTATCTAAAAATGATGAAAAATTTGATTATATTTTTGCAGACCCTCCATATGACAAGAAATTATGCAATAAAACCTTAAATACAATTATTCAATATGATATTTTAAAATACGGGGGACTTCTTATTATAGAAAGTGATAAATCTGAAAAAGTAATTGATAACAATGCTACAAATGTGATAGAATATAAAGAGAAAATATATGGAAGAACTAAAATAAGCATAATCAAACATTTGGAGGAATAATGAAAGTATTGTACACTGGGAGTTTTGACCCGATAACAGTTGGACATCTTGATATTATCAGAAGAATATCAAAAATGTTTGGAACAGTAGTAGTAACAGTATTCAATAACAAGGAAAAGAAATATTGGTTTCCAATAGAAGAAAGATGTGAAATGGTAAGAGGTGCAACTAAAGAGCTTGAAAACGTAGAGGTAGATTTTACGGGAGGCTTGGTTGTAGATTACTGTAACAGGAACGGTATCAAAGTTATAGTAAGAGGATTGAGAGCTGTATCAGACTATGAATATGAATTGTCAATATCAAGTATAAATAAACATTTAAATAAGGAATTAGAAACTATATTTTTGGTTGCATCACCGCAATACTCTTTTTTAAGCTCTAGCATGGTAAAGGATGTAGCTCTACATGGAGGACCTTTTGAAGATTTAGTTCCAGATAATGTTGCGCAAAATATATACAGAGTACTTGGGAGGAAATAATATGGATATTTTGAATTTGCTGGAAAGGGTAGAGGATATTATAGAAGATGCTTCTAAGTTTCCCTTATCAAATAAGGTTATGGTTGACAAAGAAGAAGTTTTGGAAGTAATAAATGAAATCAGATTAAAATTGCCTGATGAAATCAACAGAGCATCATGGGTAGCAAAAGAAAGGCAGCGTATACTTAATGAAGCTCAGAACGAGGCAGATGAACTAATCATTAAAGTAAAAGACCAACAGAAACATTTAATTGAAGAAAACGAAATAACCAGGCAAGCTAAAAATTATGCAAATGATTTAATTAAGGAAGCAGAGCAAAGAGCAAACGAAATGAAAGCAGGAGCATATAATTACAGCGATGAAATATTGTCCAAGCTCCAAGACAAAATAAAAGATATAAATAACATAATAGAAGACAACAGAGAATCACTTAAAAAAATGTAAAACAAAAAAGAACCATCCCAAATTTCGATTGGGAGGTTCTTTTTTGTTTTGTTATTTATCGTTCTCTGTATTATCAGTGATTCTATGCCTGTAAACTTCCATCATTTCCGAGAAAATTTTACCGGCTGCAGGTGGAGTGTATGTTATTGTGTTGGCACCTGCTTGAGTGAACTGTAACGTTTTTATTAATAAAATTCAACAATAAAAATAAAGCTATGCAATTTTATAAATAAAAGGTATACTACCAATAGTATACTTTGCGGAGGTAGTCTTGGAGAAATTAATGCTTTCGGGAACTGTGCAGATGGAAACAGAAAGATTTATACTTAGGGAATTTCAAATGTCTGATGCACATGATATGTATTCTAATTGGTTAAGCGATAAGGATTCAGCTAAATATAATGCTTGGAGAGTTCATTCATCTATAGATGAAACAAAAGAGTATCTATCTGAATGGATTGGCTTTTATAAAAAAAAAGATTATTTGCACTGGGCTGTTGTGGACAAGGAAACAAAAGAAGTTATCGGTTCAGTTACAGTATCAAACATAAAGAAATGGAAAAGGTATTGTGAAATAGGTTATACTGTAGCAAAAAAACTATGGAATAAAGGAATTGCTACGGAAGTATTAATTTGCATACTGCATTATTTAACTCAAGAAGTTGGATTTGAAAAAATTTGTGCTATTCATGATATAAGAAATCAAGCATCCGGTAAAGTTATGAAAAAGGCCGGAATGAAATTTGTAAAAGATAAAACTCAAATTTTTTTAAACAGCAGTAATTTAATAATGAAATGTAGTCTGTATGAGTTTACAAAAGGTGTGGGGACACACCTCTAATATAGGGATGGTCTTTATGGGCAAGAGGAATGTCCCCAAATAGTGGGGACACACCTTCACGGTTAGTAAGCCGTTGGAGCAAGTCCATGAAGGAATGTCGCCGTACTTGGTGTGGGGACACACCTCTAATATAGGGATAGTCTTTATGGGCAAGAGGAATGTCCCCAAATAGTGTGGACACACCTCTAATATAGGGATAGTCTTATGGGCAAGAGGAATGTCCCTAAATAGGGTGGACACACCTTCAATAAAAGGAAAGTCTTTGCCCAAAATTAATAGTTGATTTAAGGATGTTTTATGATATAATGTAATGGTTAATTCATGAAACACTAAATGTCAACATTGACTGATACATACAACTTAAATATAACGGAGGGCTAAATGAGTTCAAAAATATTAAAAGAGGAAAAAAATATTGTTACATTGGAGATTACTGTCTCACAAGATGAATTTGAGAAGGCTGTGAATAAAGCATATTTAAAGGTAAAGAATAATATAAATGTTCAAGGATTCAGAAAGGGAAAAGCTCCAAGACATATTATCGAAAAAAAATATGGAAAGGGCATTTTTTATGATGATGCCTTGGATTTCGCTATTCAGGAGGCATATCCTGTTGCAGTTAAGGAATTAGAATTAGACATTATAGACAGTCCTAAAATAAATATTGAAAAATTTGAAGATGGCGAAGAAATAGTATTTACAGCTGAAGTTGAAGTAATGCCGGAAGTTGAACTTCCGGAATACAAAGGCGTTGAAGTTGTAAAAACAGAAATAAAAGTAACCGATGAAGATGTTGAAAGAGAATTGAAATCTGTACAGGATAAAAATGCCAGAATAGTTGAAGTTGCAGACAGACCTGTTCAAGAGGGTGACTTTTTGACCATTGATTATGCAGGCTTTGTGGGAGAAGACCAATTTGAAGGCGGTACAGCCGAAAACCAAACTTTGGAAATTGGCTCAAATTCTTTTATACCGGGATTTGAAGACCAATTGATAGGCAAGACAAAAGGTGAAGAAGTTACAGTAAATGTAACATTCCCGAAAGAATATCATTCTGAAGACTTAAAAGGCAAGGATGCAGTTTTCAATGTTAAAATACATGAAATAAAAGCAAAGGAGCTTCCTGAAATGGATGATGAATTTGCTAAGGATGTAAGTGAATTTGATACATTGGAAGAGCTTAAAGCTGACACAAGAAAAGTATTAGAGCAAAAAGCTGCTGACCAAGTTAAAATTTCAAACGACAACAATGTTATAACAAAAATTGTAAATGATACAGTTTTAGAAGTTCCTGAAGTATTAATCCAGAGAGAAATTGAGCATCTTGGAAGAAATTATGAACAACAGTTCCGTCAGCAAGGATTAAACAGCAAGGAATATGACGAGCTGATAAATAATTTTGTTAATCAATATAAAGAAGGCGCAAGAGAACAGGCTGATTTCAATGTTAAGGCAGAATTAGTTTTAGAAGCAATTATTAAAAAAGAAGAAGTAGCAATTTCTGATGAAGAATTTAAAGAGGAAGTAAATAAAATAGCAGAGTCTTACAATGTTGAAGAAGACAAACTTGAAGGATTCAAAGAAAGTCTTATGGAGTCAAGTAAAAGCTATATTGAAGAAACTCTTCAAAAAAGAAAAGTTATTGATATGCTTGTTGAGAATGCGGTTTTTGTTGATGCTCCTGAAACTATTGAAACTATTGAAACTACAGTATCTCCAGAAACAGTTGATGTTGTTGAAAGTGAAGAAACAGAAGAACCTGAAGACAAATAATAAACTTTTAAGATAAATTTAAGAAAACTAAGTACAATTAAGGTAGAGATAAATATAATGATAGGAGGAATTAAGATGGCATTAGTACCATATGTAATAGAACAAACCGGTAGAGGTGAAAGGTCTTACGATATATATTCAAGACTTTTAAAAGATAGAATTATAATACTAAGTGATGAAGTTAATGATGTGACAGCAAGTTTAATAGTTGCACAAATGTTGTTTTTAGAGTCGGAAGACCCTGATAAAGATATTCAGTTTTATATCAATTCACCAGGAGGCTCCATTACTGCAGGCATGGCTATTTATGACACCATGCAGTATATAAAGCCTGATGTATCAACTATATGCGTTGGAATGGCAGCAAGCATGGGAGCATTCCTATTGTTGTCAGGGGAAAAAGGAAAGAGATTTGCTCTTCCTAATTCAGAAATAATGATTCACCAACCATTAGGCGGAATGAAAGGCCAGGCAGCAGACATAAAAATACATGCTGACAGGATTATCAAGATAAGAGACACATTAAACAAAATAATCAGTGAAAAAACTGGGCAACCCATAGCTAAGGTTCAACAAGACACAGACAGAGATAACTTTATGACTGCGGAAGAAGCTAAAACCTATGGCATAATAGATGATATTATAGCTAAAAGAAAATAAGGAGTGTTTCAATGGGCAAAGTAAATGAAAAACATATAAAATGCTCGTTTTGCGGCAAATCTCAGGAGCAGGTAAGAAGACTCATAGCTGGTCCGGATGTATATATATGTGATGAATGTATAGAGCTATGCTATAACATTGTAGATGAAGATATTGATTTATTTGAAGAATATGATTTTACTGATCTTCCAAAACCAAAAGAAATGAAAGAAAGATTGGATGAGTACGTAATACAGCAGGATAATGCCAAAAAAGCTTTGGCTGTGGCAGTATACAATCATTATAAAAGAATAAACTACAAATCTAAAGATGAGGGCGTAGACATACAAAAAAGCAACATACTTTTATTGGGACCTACAGGCAGCGGAAAAACATATTTGGCACAAACATTGGCTAAGTTATTAAATGTTCCCTTTGCCATAGCTGATGCCACATCTTTGACAGAAGCAGGATATGTAGGGGAAGATGTAGAAAATATCTTGCTCAAATTATTACAGTCAGCAGATTTTGATGTAGATAGAGCAGAAAAGGGTATAATATATATTGATGAAATTGATAAAATTTCAAGACGTTCAGAAAACCCTTCAATAACAAGAGATGTAAGCGGTGAAGGAGTTCAGCAGGCATTATTGAAAATACTTGAAGGAACTGTTGCCAATGTTCCGCCTCAGGGAGGAAGGAAACATCCTCACCAGGAATTTATTCAAATAGATACCACCAATATATTGTTTATACTTGGTGGAGCATTTGATGGTATAGAGAAAATTGTTCAAAAAAGAGTGGGTAAGAAAAGCATTGGTTTCGGGGCAGATATTTCAGGAAACACCTCAATAGATACGGATAAATTGTTAAAGCAGGTTCAATCCCAGGATTTATTGAAATATGGAATGATTCCTGAATTTGTAGGAAGAATACCTATAGTAGTAGCTTTGGAAAAATTAGATAAAAATGCTTTAATCTCTATTTTGACAGAGCCAAAGAATGCTTTGCTTAAGCAATACAAAGAATTATTTAAAATGGATAATGTAGAGCTTGAAATAGAGAAAGAGGCCCTCGAAGAAATAGCCAAGAAGGCATTAGAAATCAATACCGGAGCAAGAGGATTAAGAGGAATTCTTGAAAGCACCATGACAGAAGTAATGTATGAAATCCCATCAAGAAGTGATATCAAAAAATGTGTTATTACTAAAGATACAATCACAAATAACAGTGAACCGAAATTAGTATTAACAAAGAAGCCTGTTTCAAATAAGAAGGAAAATGCTTCATAAACTGCCTGCCTTGCAGGCAGTTTTCATAAATAAGGGAGAGCCTCTGTTTGCAGGAGGAATGTCCCCAGATAGGCAAATTGGATATGAAGCCTGCGCAATAAGGAGATAAATATGATTAAAAATTACAATACAGAGAAAAGAAGACTTCCGTTGATTCCAATTAGAGGTATAGGGATTTTTCCAAATACCGTAATACATTTTGATATCGGAAGAGAAAAGTCAATTAATGCATTGGAAGAAGCAATGCTTGAAGATTCAGATATATTTTTGACTGTACAAAAGGTTGCTGATTTAGAGTCGCCAAAGGAAGATGATTTTTATGAAGTGGGCGTTATTTGTAAAATAAAGCAAATGATTAAAATGCCCGGAGACAATATCAGAGTTTTGGTTGAAGGTATAAACAGGGCTAAAATTGCATCTATATCTCAAGAAGACCCATATTTTGAAGTTGATTTGGATGAATATATTTATGATGACAGTCTGCCTATGGATGACAAATTAGAGGCAATGGTGCGTCTTACATTAAACAATTTTGAAGAATATGCTTTAATCTATGCAAAAATTGCACCGGATGCTTTAATATCACTTAAGGAAATAAAAAACCCGGATAAGCTTGCAGATGTGGTTGCTTCATATATTTATTTAAAAACGAATCAAAAACAGGTTCTGTTAGAAATATTTGATCCTTATAAGAGGCTTGAATCAATCAATAAACTTTTAGCTAAAGAAATTAAAGTGCTGCAGATAGAAAATGAAATAAGCGAACTTGTAAAAAAACAGGTCAGCGAGTTTCAAAAAGACTATTATTTAAAAGAGCAGATGAGAGCAATTCAAAAAGAATTAGGGGAAGATGAAGGCGCGGATTATGAAGTCGAAGAGTATCTTGAAAAAGTCTCAAAAGCCCATATGCCTAAAGATGTAAAGGAAAAAGCAGAAAAGGAAATCAACAGGCTTTTAAAAATTTCTCCTTCTTCACCGGATACCGGAGTTATAAGAACCTATGTTGATTGGCTTTTGGATCTGCCTTGGAATAAAAAGACAAAGGATAATATGGATTTAGGAAAGGCGAGAGCAATACTTGCCGAAGACCATTACGGCCTGGAAGAAGTTAAAGAAAGAATATTGGAATATTTAGCTGTAAAGCAAATTAAAAAAGATATGAAGGGACCAATTTTGTGTTTTGTGGGACCTCCCGGAGTAGGAAAAACATCAATTGCAAAATCCATTGCTCGTGCCATGGACAGAAAGTATGTGCGTATTTCATTGGGTGGAATAAGGGACGAAGCTGAAATCAGAGGTCACAGGAGAACATATATAGGCGCAATTCCCGGAAGAATAATATCATCAATTGCAAAAGTCAAAGTAAATAATCCTGTATTTTTATTGGATGAAATAGATAAGCTCAACAGTGATTTTAAAGGAGACCCTGCTTCAGCATTATTAGAGGCATTGGACCCTGAACAAAACAATACTTTTACTGATCACTATATTGAAGCTCCCTTTAGTTTGCAAAATGTAATGTTTATTACAACTGCAAATACTACTGTCACCATACCCGGCCCTCTTTTGGACAGAATGGAAGTTATTGAAATATCCGGATATACAGATGTGGAAAAAAGAAATATTGCAGAAAAATATTTAATTAAAAAACAGCTTTCTGAACATGGACTTAACGAAGGCCAAGTGAATATTTCCACAAATGCAATAAATGAAATAATCGAAAGGTACACAAGAGAATCAGGAGTCAGAAGCTTAGAAAGAAATATAGGTAAATTAGTAAGAAAAGCTGCTGTTCAAATTGTAGAAAAAAACAGGAAGTCTATTTCCATAAACAATTTAAACATCAAAAAATACTTAGGTATCCCTAAATATGACTACGATATTGCTTATGAAGAAGACCAGGTTGGAGTTGTAACAGGACTTGCTTGGACTCAAGTTGGAGGAGAAACACTGTTTGTTGAGGTTAATACTATGAAGGGTGACGGAAAACTTCAGCTTACCGGTCAATTAGGCGATGTAATGAAGGAATCGGCGATGGCTGCATTAAGTTATATAAAAGCCAATGCAGAAAACTTCAATATTGACTATCAAATATTTAAAGAAACCGACATCCATGTGCATGTGCCTGAAGGTGCGATTCCAAAGGATGGTCCTTCTGCAGGAATAACCATGGCAACAGCAATAATATCCGCTTTGACAAAGAAGCCTGTTAGAAAAGATGTGGCAATGACTGGAGAAATTACAATTACAGGAAGGGTTCTGCCCATAGGAGGACTCAAGGAAAAACTATTAGCCGCAAAGAGAGCAGGAATTAAAAAAGTTGTGATCTGTTCCAAAAACAAGGCAGATGTTTCAAAAATAGACCCAAAAATAATTCGCTCCATGGAAATTGTATATGCAGACAAAATAGATGATGTGGTGAAAGAAGCGGTAAGATAGCTGAAAGCTGAAAAACAATAAAAATATCGCTCTCGGTTTCGGACACGAATAATTCTAAAGCTCAGAAAGGAATACACATGATTATTAAGAAATCTGAAATATTGATTTCAGCAGTAAAAAAAGAACAGTATCCAAATACAGATGTTCCTGAAATAGCATTTGCAGGCAAATCAAATGTTGGCAAGTCTTCTATGATAAATGCTTTGTTAAACAGGAGAAGCCTTGCAAGAACCAGTTCACAACCCGGAAAAACACAAACATTGAATTTTTACAATATTAACGATGAATTCAACTTTGTGGATCTTCCGGGATATGGCTATGCAAAAGTATCAAAGAATGAGCTGTCAAAATGGGGAGACATGATTGAATCTTATTTACACAACAGACAACAGCTTGAGGAAGTTATACAGCTTGTAGATATAAGGCATGAGCCCGGCAAGAATGATATGCAAATGTACGATTGGATAAAGAGTTTTGGGTTTACAGGCTATATTATAGCCACAAAAGCAGATAAGCTATCAAGGTCTCAGCAGATGAAAAGTTTAAATGTTATAAAAGAAACCTTGCATATAAAGGATAGTAATTTAATATTTCCTTTTTCAGCAACATCAAAACTTGGAGTAGAAGAAATATGGTTATTGTTCGAAAGTATTTTGAATATGCAAAATTAGCCAAGTCCTTATATAGCAACAGATTCCCGATAAATTTTTAATATATTTTGTTGTTTAAGCTAATAAAAACAGGGTATATTGAAATAAGGAGGAATTATCATGCATTATTCAGTTGAAAAAAAAGTTAATAGCGACATAAAATGCGGCAGTAAGATAGTCGAAGAGATTCTTCAGAATATTGAAGGACTTATTGACCATGATGCTTTTTTTAACACAAAACTTATTCTTAATGAGCTTATGATAAATAGTGTCATCCACGGTAATTGTGGAGACTTGAATAAAATGATATATATAAAGGTTTACATTAATAGATCGCGAATTATCATTGAGGTTTCAGATGAAGGTTCAGGTATTTGCTACGATATTAAAGATTACGGACAATTTGATTATTTGGAATGCGGAAGAGGCTTAATGTTGGTGGAAGGTTTGGTGGATAAGTTGAATGTTGATGGAAATACGGTTACTTGTGTGCAATATTTAAAATAATCATTTAAATATAATACAAAATTTGCTATAATAAACACCTCAGGTGTTTATTTTTGTATGCCCTAACCCCATATGTTTGAGCTTTAGCGAAGAACAGATGGCGGTAGGTCAACCGCAACGAGTTCCCAATTTATGCGACCAAAGGGAGCAAATAAATTGGTGAACGTAGACTGCGAAGGGAGATTATATGGACAACATAAAGCTTTCTGTAAGAGAATTGGTTGAATTCATTTATAAAAGCGGAGATATTAATGTAAGAAATTTAAGCGTTGACAGAGCAATGGAAGGAATTAAGGCTCATAAGATTCTTCAGAATCAAATGGGAGAAAACTATCATAAGGAATTCTATTTAAAAAATGAATTTATTCTTAATGATATTATGTTTTTAGTTGAAGGCAGAGCTGACGGTATTTTAATTGAAGACGATGAAATAACAATAGATGAAATAAAATCAACATATACAGAGCTAAGTTTGATTAATGATGAATACAACAATGCTCATATGGCACAGGCTAAATGCTATGGTTATATGTACGGACTGCTGAACAATTTGGAAAAGCTGAATATACAGCTAAGATACTATAATCTTGATACCAAAGAAACAAAAACAATAAAACAGAAATTTTCAATGGAAGAATTAAGAGTATTTTTTTATACTCTTCTTAATACATATATAGATTGGGCAGATACAGTCATAAACCTTCGAAAAGAAAGAAACAAAACAATTAAGGAAATAAGTTTTCCTTATGAAAACTATCGAAAAGGACAAAGAGATTTTTCAGTGGCTGTGTACCTGTCAATAAGGTCAGGGAAAAAAATATTTGCACAGGCACCAACTGGAGTGGGAAAGACAATATCTGTTTTATTTCCTGCAATAAAATCCCTGTATGAAAAAAACTCTAAAATATTTTATCTTACAGCCAAATCATCCACAAAGACTATAGCATTCAACACTGTTAAAATGATGTATGAAAAAGGTCTTAAGATGAGAACAACCGTTATTACTGCCAAGGATAAAATATGCTTCATGGATGAAACAAAATGCGAACCGGAATACTGCCCTTATGCTAAAGGTTATTATGACAAGCTTAATATACCATTAAGAGAAACAATAAAGAATGATTGCATGTATGACCGTGAGTTTATTGAAAGATTAGGAAAAAAACACGAGCTGTGTCCTTTTGAACTGAGCCTTGATTTGTCGTATATGTCAGATATAGTTATTTGCGATTACAATTATTATTTTGACCCGAGAGTTGCGCTACAGAGAGAAGAGCTATTTAACAAGGACAAGGATATTCTTCTCATAGATGAGGCTCATAACCTTGAAGATCGAGCACGAAACATGTATTCTCCCGAAATAATTAAAGAAGAATTTTATGAAGTTTATAAAATTATGAAATCTGAGAAAAGCTTAAGCAAGGAATTGTTTAATATAAATAAAAAATTTATTAATATAAAAAAGAGTATCGATGAAGCACAAATATTAAAGGTACCTCCTGAAGAATTGATAGACGCTTTAAGAAAATTTATCACTAAGGCTGAGAAGTATTTCAACGAAAAGAAAAGTGAAAAAGTTCCGGATGCACTCACGGATATATATTTTAAAAGTACATTTTTTATAAAAATATCGGAAATTATGGATGATAATTTTTGCTATTATGCTGATTTAACAAACAATAAAACAATGGTGAAAATATTCTTGATTGACCCTTCACAAGTGTTGAAGGAAATTGAGAAAAAAGCTCGGTCATCAATTTTCTTTTCAGCAACATTAACTCCATTGAAGTATTTCAGATATATTTTAGGGGGAGAGGAAGATGATTATTTATTAAAGTTAAGCTCTCCTTTTGATATAAATAATTTGAACTTAATGATAACTTCGGATTTATCAATGAAATATACAAAGAGGGATTCAAATATTGAAAAAGCATGTGAATATATCAATACTTTGATAACAGAGAAAAAAGGAAATTATATGATATTTTTCCCCTCTTATTATTTTATGAACAAGGTTTACTCAGTATATGAATCATTGTATGATACCTTCAACATAACAGTTCAAAGTCAAGGGCTCAATGAAGAAGAACAGAGGGATTTAATTAACAGGTTTGAAAATGAACACAATGTGGTGCTTTTCACTGTTGTAGGCGGTATTTTTTCTGAAGGAATTGATTTACCCCTTGAAAAATTAATAGGTGCAGTTATAATAGGTACCGGGATACCACAGATTTCTTTTGAAAGAAATATAATAAAATCATTCTTTGACGAAAAAATGAATTCCGGTTATGATTTTGCATACAAATTTCCGGGTTTCAACAAAATCCTTCAGTCAGCCGGCAGGGTAATTCGAACGGAAGAAGATAAGGGAGAAGTACTGCTGATTGACTCAAGGTTTTGCCAATATACATATTTAAAACTATTTCCAGACCACTGGAAACATTTTAAGAAAATTTGTTCCGCAGAAGATATAAAAAAATTATTGTAAAGATTAGGAGAGTAAAATGATAAATATAATATCTGATAAAAATGTTATGAATAATCAAATTATTACCAAGGAAGAAATAGAGCCTCTTATTAATGATGCAAAAATATATGAGGTAATAAGGGTTATCGAAGGAAGGGCAATTTTTTTAAAAGAACATTTTCAACGTATGAATGAAAGCATACACTTAAGTGGAATTGAAGGAAGCTTAAACTATGAAGAGTTCAAGAACTCCGCAGAATTGCTGATAAAAGAAAATTCCTTCAAAAACTTAAACATCAGAGTTTCTTATTTTTACGATAAAAAACCTTTTACATTATTCTACTTTATTGAAAGTTACTATCCTTCCAAGGAAGAATTCATTGAAGGAGTTCATACCATTGCGGTGAAAATGGAAAGAGAAAACCCAAATGTTAAAGCCTTTCAAAAAGAGTTTAAGGATAATGTGACAAGAATTATTAAAGAAGAAAAAGCTTTTGAAGCGATATTAATAAATCACGATGACACAGTCAGTGAAGGAAGCAAATCAAATATCTTTTTTGTAAAAGACAATAAGCTAATAACATCGCCGGATTCCTCAGTTCTTTTGGGCGTTACAAGAAACAAGGTTATAAGTGTTTGTGAAGAAAATCTAATAGAGGTTGAAAAAAGGATAATTAGATTAGATGAGATAGAGAGCTTCGACGGTGTATTCTTAACAGGGACATCAAATGACGTGCTGCCAATAAAAACCATAGACGATATGCTCTTTAATTCTTCTGAAAATGAAGTTGTGAAGAGGGTGTCAGGGCTGTATTTGGAGGAAGTTAGGAAAGAGATTGAATAGTGGCATTCCTTGAAAAAAACAGGGATAGGTCATGAACACAAAAATGGCCTGATGGCCATTGTTGTGAAGCATTAATATGCATAAAAGGGGTATTGGGAATATATTTGGTTATCGGGGGGGATAACCAATAACAATTATAGCAAACATAAAATTATTATGCAAGCTTTTTTTACAAATTTCGCGTTCTCATGGTGCCTGGCAGTTACTGTTCACACCCAATGGGTGTCATCCTGAGCAAAGCGAAGGATCCCATCTTTTAAAACCTGAGATTCTTCGGACTAAAGCCCTCAGAATGACGCAGCTTGGCACACTCATTATTGTATGTGTGAACTGTAACGCCTGGCACCCCACACAAATTGAGAGGTAGATATGATAATATATTTGGATAACAGCGCAACAACAAAAGTAAGAGATGAAGTATTGAAAGAAATAGTTGATTCAAACGAGAATTACTACGGTAATCCTTCTTCACTGCACAGGATGGGATTATTGGTTGAAAAGAAAATTGATGAAGCCAGAAAGTCTTCAGCTAAATTAATATGTGCAAAGCCTGAGGAGATATATTTTACAGGAGGAGGAACGGAAAGCAATAATATTGCAATTTTCTCACATCTGTCAAACTTAAATAAAAACAACAATGTTATTACCACTAAAATTGAGCACCCTTCCGTATACAATGTTTTTAAGCAAATTGAAGAAAAGTGCTTAGTTAAGTATCTTGATACGGATGAAAACGGAAGAATAAATATTCAAAAGCTCTATGATATGGTCGATGAAAACACCATTCTAATATCAATTATGCATGTTAATAATGAAATAGGCACAGTGCAGGAGCTTAATAAGATTACTGAAATCATAAAAAGAAAAAATAAAAACGCAAAACTGCATGTAGATGCAGTTCAATCCTATGGGAAAATCAAAATTGATGTACATAAAGTTCCCATTGATACATTATCGTTCAGCAGTCACAAAATCCACGGGCCTAAGGGAGTAGGAGGATTGTATGTACGCTCCGGTTTAAATATAGCCCCTTTAATCTACGGAGGCGGTCAGGAGAGAGGAATTCGCTCAGGAACCGAGAACACCACAGGAATTATAGGCTTTGGTAAAGCCTGTGAGTTATTGTATGAAAGTTTTAACCAGGAAGTAGATAGACTATACGACTTAAAAGATACATATATGAAGAGACTGGAAGAAGAAGTTAAAGATATAAAGTTCAACAACCCAAAGGATGGAGCTCCTCATATTATAAATGTATCCTTCAAAAATGTACCGGGGGAAGTATTGGTTCACTATTTGGAAGATAAGGATATATACGTTTCCACCGGCTCCGCATGCTCTTCAAAATCAAGAGATAACCGGATATTAGATGCAATAAATCTGAGCAAGGAGTACCAAGAAGGAACTATACGAATAAGTTTAGGCCATTTTAACACATTTGATGAAGTAGAATATGTAATTGAAATTATTAAACAATCAGTGAAAGACATTAGAAACATAACAAAGAGAGGATAAATATGTACAATATAGTTGCAGTAAGCTTTGGAGAATTGTTTTTAAAAGGAAAAAACAGAGGCTCATTTGAACATAAATTAATTCAGCAAATTAAGTATGCTATTAAGGATTTTAATGATGTTTCCGTATACAAAGATTCGGGCAAAGTATATGTTGAAACGGAAAATGAAGGGGATATGGATGAGATAGTTGAAAAGGTAAGAAAGATTTTTGGCATATCAAATATAAGCCCTTCTATTAAAACAACCAAGGATGTTGATATAATTATTGAAAAAACAATTGAATTGTTTAGATACCTGTTAAATAAGCAGGTTATTAAAACATTTAAAATAAAGACCAAGAGAAGCGATAAAGATTTTCCTATAAAATCAATGGACTTCAGTGCCTTAGTGGGTGGTAAAATATTAGAAAATTTCAGCTCGGTAACAGTTGATGTCCATTCTCCGGATGTGGAGGTTTTTATTGATATAAAAAAATGCTGCTACATATCTTCCGAAAAAATAAAAACATTGGGAGGCCTTCCCGTAGGTTCGAACGGGAAAGCACTGCTTTTACTTTCAGGTGGAATTGACAGTCCCGTTGCAGGATATATGATTGCAAAAAGAGGTGTTGAAATAAATGCACTTTATTTTCATACATATCCATTTACGTCTGAGAGAGCAAACGAAAAGGTTTTAAAACTAAAAGAAAAATTAGAAGAGTATTGCGGGGAAATTAAATTGTACAGTATTAATATGCTTGAAATACACAAAGCAATAAGAGAATTTTGCAGAGAAGAAGAAACTACCATATTGGCAAGGCGTTTTATGATGCGCATCGCTGAAAAAATCGCATTGGAGAATAAAATGGATATGCTCATTACAGGAGAAAGCTTAGGTCAAGTTGCAAGCCAGACAATGAAGTCAATGATTGTTATTGAAAATGCAATTAATATACCTATTCTTAAACCCTTAGTGGGATTAGACAAATCTGAGATAATAGAAATTGCTCGTGAAATAGGCACTTATGAAACTTCGATTCTGCCCTATGATGACTGCTGCTCTGTTTTTGCTCCCAAACATCCTTTAATCAATCCTAAGCTTGAAAATATCAAAAGGTCTGAAAGTAATTTAAATGTCCAAGAATTAATTGAGAGGGTATGTTTGACATTGGAAATTCAATAACATATATGGTGTATTTTTATTTTATATAGGTATCACATATTTTCCTATCTGACATATATTGAATTATAAATTAAGAGAGGTGAGTTATATGTCAGATGAAGTAAGAGCTACAAATTTTAGATGCTGCGATGACAGATCTAATGATTGGCTTGAATGGTTAATTATATTGGGGGTTATATTTTTTCTGTTAGGAGGAAATAGTTTCTTCGGTAGAGGATTCGGAAGATAGTACTTATCAGAAATGCGGCTTAAACGGTCGCATTTTTTTGGTGCATATCTCTGCGTATATCCAAAACAAAGTTATCACTTGATTTTCTATTATTTAGGTTGTATACTAATCTTTAATATATTAGGAGGATGTGGACAAAATGTACAAAGTAGCACTATTTTGTAATATGCCTCAGGAAACTTTAAATTTGCTACCTGAGGATAAATACAACTTAATAAGGAAAGAAACATCTGAAGCTGACGGAATTATAATGAGAAGCTTAGATATTCATAGTATGAAGTTTTCAAAACAACTTAAAGCCATAGCCAGATCAGGGGCAGGAGTGAACAATATTCCTGTTGAAAGATGCTCAGAAGAAGGCATTGTTGTATTCAATGCCCCCGGAGCAAATGCCAATGCAGTTTGTGAGTTAACATTTTTAGGTCTTTTGATGAGCTCAAGAAAAGTAATAGACAGTATAGATTGGACAAAGAAGTTAGAAAACGACATCGTTAAAACTGTGGAAAAAGAAAAATCTCAATTTGTGGGACCTGAACTTAAAGGGAAAACACTTGGGGTTATAGGACTTGGAAATGTGGGACATCTTGTTGCAAACTTAGGAATTAAATTAGGTATGGAAGTTATCGGATATGACCCTTATATTTCCGTAAAAAACGCATTGTCATTATCCTGGGATGTTCAATATACCGGTGATATTACTGATTTATATACAAGCAGCGATTATATTACCATTCATGTTCCTTATAATAATGAAACAAAAAACTATATAAATAAAGATAATATTAAATTGATGAAGGACGGTGTAAAGGTTTTAAATTTTGCTCGTCACGGAGTAATTAACGAGGATGATTTAATAGAAGCCTTAGAAAATGACAAGGTAGGTTATCATGTTTCAGACCTGCCAAACGAAAAACTTTTAAGAGCAAAAAATACATTATGCATTCCTCATTTGGGAGGCTCTACAATTGAAGCGGAAGAAAACTGTGCTGAAATGGCTGTTACAGAGCTAACAGAATACTTGGAAAAGGGTAATATTACAAATTCCGTTAATTTCCCCGACTGCTCCATGGACAGGTATCCGGGAACAGACAGGATTGTTGTATTGAATAAGAATATTCCCAATATGATAGGTAAAATGACTACTGCACTTGCATCTCACAATGTTAACATAATAGGGATGGTCAATAAATCAAAAGGTGACTATGCTTGCAATATTATAGACGTAATAGGCGAGTTTAATGAGGATAAGCTAAATGAACTTGCAGAGCATTATGGCATATTAAGAGTAATGCTTATTAAAAATAAGAGGTCTAATAAATGAAAAAAGTCAACATATACTCGGATGGAGCCTGCAGCAAGAATCCGGGTCCCGGAGGATATGGAGTAATATTGGAATACAAAGGACATGAAGTTGAACTTTCAGGCGGTGAAGAAAATACAACTAACAATCAAATGGAGCTTTTGGGAGTTATTAAAGGACTTGAAGCTTTAAAAGAGCCCTGCGATGTTACAATTGTAACTGACTCAAAATATGTTACGGATTCCTTCAATAAAGGATGGATTGATTCCTGGCAGAAAAAGGGTTGGAAGAAATCTGACGGAAAGGCAGTTTTAAATAAGGAATTATGGCAAAGACTTTTAAAGGCAAAGGAAGCGCATAAAGTTAAATTTGTTCATGTACCAGGTCACAAGGGACATAGCTACAACGAAAGATGTGATAAATTAGCTGTAGAAGAAAGAAAAAAGTTTGAAATAAAGTAAAGATATATATTATGGAAACATTCACCTTCTAATGAATATTATAAACTAACAAATTATAATATGAGGTGATTATAGTGATTTATAGACAAAATAATCAATTATGCCCTAATATATATTCAATGCCATACGAGGTGCGACCGGGAGACACGTTAAATTCCATCGCAGCAAGATTTGGTACAAATTTAGTAGGCCTGATTGAATTAAATCCTACATTAAGATTAAGGTCATTAACGGAAGGAATGACTATATGTGTGCCAAGAGTTCCTGAAAGACCGCCATGTATAGGTGGTGCCTATTATGCCATAATGGAAGGAGATAGTTTCTACAACTTAGCGCAAAGATACAGTATTCCTTTAAATTTGCTCTTAGAAGCCAATCCGGAAGCAAATCCCTATGATTTGAAAGTAGGTCAGGAAATATGCATTCCTAATGTTCCTGCCGGGTGTCCTTTCGGTACTGTTGTGACTATACAAGAAGGAACAAGGTTAAGTGATATACTAATATCTTACAATTTAAGTTTAAATGAATTAAGAGAAGCAAATTTTGATTTCAATCCTAATATTATTGTACCCGGAACCGAACTATGCATACCACCGGAAGCATTTATGCAGTGTCCTGCAGGAACAACTACAGAATATGTAATTCAAGCAGGAGATAGTCTTTCAACGGTGGCAATAGCCAATAATATTACACCTTCAGTATTACTTATTGCAAATCCTCATTTGAGACC
>Ga0172377_10002056_pt1 | contig 20588 bp, 22 predicted proteins | sample Pumphouse3metaG_FD_119749 | JGI IMG/M metagenome (GOLD analysis project Ga0172377, IMG submission 119749) | Leachate microbial communities from a municipal landfill in Southern Ontario, Canada - Pumphouse #3 metaG | ecosystem: Engineered > Solid waste > Landfill > Unclassified | place: Canada...
AATGATCAGCAATGGCTCGTCGTCATTCACATAAGGGAGAACGAGGCTCACCGCCTCGCCGAGCCCCTGCGGATCGCTCTGCAGCACGCAGCGGGTGCTGCCCCACCGCATGCTTTTCAAATGATTTTCCACAGCGCCCGCCCTGTACCCCGTAATGAACAGGCGTTCCGAAACACCGGGCAAGGAAAGCGTCGATTCCACGATATAATCAAGAATCGTCTTGCCCGCCACGGGCAAAAGGCACTTGGGGAGTTCCAGCGTAAAGGGTTTCAGGCGCGTGCCCAGCCCCGCCACCGGAAAAACAATCTTCATATCCCCTCCTGGATAATGTACATCCGCAAATCAGACACTCTTGTCGCGGTATCCGTAACCATAGCCGTAACGATGATAATAGCCGTAACCGCCGCCTTCGTGCTGATACATATTGAGGACAAACGCCTTCGGCAGCGGACCGGACAAACCGCGATCAAGCGATGCGAGGAGATCCAAAATCTCTTCTTCGCCATGCGCCGCATACTTCAGCACGCAAAGCGCGAAGTCCGCGCTGCGCTCGATCAGCAATGCATCGGAGCACTGCGCCACAGGCGGAGTATCGATGATGATGATATCATATTTCGTACGCAGCTCTTTCACAAAAGAAGCGAAGACATCCGCACTCAGCAGATCCCCGGGATTCGGGCAGCGCATCCCTGCGCCGAGAATGTCCAGATTTTCATGGTCCGAGAACAGAGCTTCCTCAACGGAAGCGCGCCGGAGCAGGACATCGCTCAACCCCTTCGTGTGGCGGCTCCGAAGATAGCCACGGCGGATATCGGCGTCAATAAGGAGCGTCTTCTTATGAATCATCGAAAAGGACGCGGCGATATTTGAGGAAACCAGACTCTTCCCCACATCTTGGACAACGCCGGTGACCATGATGACTTTCTGCCCCTTGCCGCACACGGAAAAATCCAAAGCGGTACGGAGCGCGCGGATTCCTTCGGAGAACGGCCTGTCAGGATTCGTCATCACATAAGGTGAAATCACCGGCGAACCCTTAGGGAGACCGGGAATTTTCGGAAGCTTCGCATACACGGAAAGTCCCGTAGCAGATTCGATTTCCATCGCGCTCTTCATGCCGCGGTGTAACGACCTTTCCAAAAGAATCAGCAGGCAGCACAAAAACAGGGCACCAGCGACACACCCCGCAAAAATAATCGAACGGCGCGGCTTCGTAGGCGCAAGCGCTGGCTCCGCGTAATCGACCACGCGCACATTGCCAACCTCTCCCGCGCGGGCCACGCGGAGCTGCTGCATATTATTCAGAAGCATCGTATAAAGATTATTATTGACATCGACGTTTTCCTGAAGGTTCATATAATTCTGTTGCATCACCGGTAAGCCGGATGCGGAAACGTTCAGCTGTGAAAGCGAAGTCAGCAAGGCGCGCTCCTGCGAAGCAATCGTCTGCACTTCCGGATGATCGTCCCGGAAAAGGCGCTGCGCATCCTTCTTCTTTTGTTCCAGATCAATGAGCTGCTGCTGCAATTGCGTCTTCTTATCCAGCAACAAGCGCGTTTCCGCATTCAAGTCCACAGAGCCGTTCTTATCCCGGAAAGCAGTCAGGGCGCTTTCGGCACTGTCCACCTTCGCCTTGACCGCGGGCAGCTGCTGCTCCAAAAAAGCGAGCGTCTTCGCCGCTTCCGCGCTGTGCTTTTCCACATTCTGGTGCACATACATGTTCGCGACACTGTTGAGCTCACTCACACACTCATCAGGATAACGGCAGGTGATCGTAGCCTGAAGAATGCCGGATTTTTTCCCGACTTCTTCAACGGATAATCTCTTCTGAAGATCCGCAATTGCCGTCTGCACGGGAATGGCACGCAGAGCGAAAGTCTCCCCGCCGCGGACTTCCATCGACTTCACCCAGATGGCAATGGAATCCCCATGATAAACGGCACGGCAAACGTTTCCGACTGCCCCGCGCAGAATCACGGAGCCATCCGGATCCAGGACTTCGAATTTGTCTGCATTGACGGCCCGCGCACGAAATTTTTCCCCGGAAGGAAGCTGGAGGTATTCCAGATCCATGCGCCCTTCACGGCGCAAGAGTCTATCGAACTTATTATCGGGAACCGCGGAGTAACGGAGAGCGACTTCCGTGACGACAGGAGCGAGCACCATGCGGCTCTTAATGAGCGCGATTTCCGCCTCCGCCGGGGACTGCATATCCAAAAGCTCGCCCATTTCGCCCATAGCCAAACCTGCATTGTTCCCTTCTTCATCCACCTGAAGCAGGATGTCGCTCGTATAAGAATCCCGCGGCCAGGAAGCGGCGAACAAGCCGACACCGACACCGAGGATGGCGCTCGCGACAAGAAAAGGCCAGCGGCGAAGGAGAGCCATCACCACGCTGAGGATATCGATGCCATCGTCATTATCCTGCGGCACCATCGCTGGCACCCTATTTTCATTGGACATATTTATTGCAAACCTGTTTTAAGAGATATTATTCCAAACACTCACCATAGTCGTCTTTAAAACCACTCTGTGAAATCATCTTATAACCGACAAATTTATCAATTTTAGTAATGATACAAGCTCTTGGCGACCGGGAAATAATAGGTTCCTCGGCTTAAAATTATTCCAGGCACATTCCCCGGTTATCTTTGAACCAATCCGCGAGAGCATCTTCAAATGTGTATTTAAAAGGATATCCGCAAGCCTTTAGTTTCTCGCCACTGATATTCGTGCTAATCATCAGCTTCTTTACGCGGGCAGGGCAGATTCCCATGGGAGCGCCGAAGCAACCGATCATCGCAGCCGCCGGGAGCAAAACCTTTGACGGCACATAAGGAATATAAGTCTTAAGCCCGGTGACTTTTTTCATGGCATTGCAGATGTGCTCGATTGTGTAAGCGGGCTCATAGCAGCAATTATAAAGTTCCACGCCATGCGGATGGTTCCTGAGCCGATATAGCATAAAATTCACCAGCTCTTTCACATAAATGCAAGCCTTGATCGTATCCTTACGGCCCGGATATGCGAATTTGTGCTTACGAATGCCCCAGTAGAGGCGGGTGAAATTGCCATTCTCGCCCCTGCCGAAGACTACTCCCGGCCGCAGAATCGTAAGCTGACGATTCTCCGCGTCGCGGGCCTGCCAAATCTGATGAACCTTTTCCGCCACAAGCTTGGAAATTCCATAGGGAGTATTCGGGGACGGAAGCGTCGTTTCCTTTTTCAATTCTTCCGCAGCTCCGTAAGGCGCTATAGATGACGTGAACACGATTCTTTTTATCCCAAACTTTTCGGCAAAGGCTGTCACATTCTCCGCGCCACGGATATTCGTTTCAAAATAATCATAATCGGGCGAACCCGGCGTTCTATGCACAGCCGCGAAGTTGAAGATGACATCATCCGGCGTGGGCGTGAAAGGAAGGCCATCAATGGGATTACGCACATCGCACTTGATAAAAGTCGAGCCAAGCATTTCCCCTTCGCAAAGGGGAGAATGATACTTGCCCGGTACCAACGCGAGCGGATTCCCCGGTTTTACAATGTCCAAGTTCCAAACCTTGGCTTTGGAATCTTCCGTAAGCAGCAGTTTGGTTAAATGCGTACCGATGAAACCAGTACCACCTGTGATTATGTAATTCATAAGCTCACCCCCTTCAGCGACATAGAAAAACGTAGCTATTCATTTCTCAAATTAACTTATTTCTTTCAAAACAATTTTGTAAATACGAAGCGCATTTAAAATACAACTATATCTAAATAGATGTCTTTCTCGCGATGACTTGAAAATTTGCTTCGTTGACACGTATTCTTTGTGATATACGGACAAACTCGGATCAAACACGGTTTTCAACCCATTTCTTAAACATTTTGCAAAAAGAATATCCTCTTCAGCATACAAAAAAGTTCGCGGATCAAATCCATGAAAAATCATAAAATATTTCTTTGAAAAGATCAAGCAGCAGCCATGCAACCAACAATTTTCTTTCAATTCAGGAATTTTTTTCTTTTTTTGTTTAAACAAACTTTTAGCACATGAAAAAAGATTCAAGCAAAAATGCATATGCATTTTTGCCAACATCCGCTTAATGCGTATCTTTCTCTCGTAATTCAGTAGCCTTTCTCCATCGAGAATTTTTTGAGAGCCAGGGCTCAATTCACAAATTCCTTGAGGCGTATAAATGAGAGGTCCAAGAACGGCAAAATTATTTCTATGATAAGACTCCTGGATAAGTTTACAAAATTTTCGTTGTTTAAGTAGAACATCATTATTCAAAACAACAATAAAATCATCATATCCTTGTCTTCTTGCCATCTGTATTCCAATATTATTTCCTCGAGCAAATCCCATATTTTCTTTATTACATATGACACAAATGTCATCATCAAATTTGTATTTAGAAGTCAATAGCTTCCCCGACTCATTTGATGACGCGTTATCAACAATATATATTCTATATTTAAATCCATAAATGCTATCTCTGATAGATTGAACACATTCTTCCGTATCTTCTGATAAAATATAGTGTAAAATAACAAATGCAAATTTTTCCATATTCACTCCCAATAAAAATTGTAAGGAACAATGCCAAACCATTGCGGCCTAAATAAATTAACAATAAAAAAGAACGCCAAACCAAACATTAAAAACAAAAATGAAAGCTGCATTTTTGTATATTTGCCACAAACGTTTCTAAGCGTCCATGCAATAGAGATTAAGCCGAAAAAAGAAAAATAATGCAAAAGCCGGCCAAAAATATTCACCTGCATATATAAAGCATCAACAACAACAAGAATAAAACTCATATGCAAGAGAAAAGAATTGCGATCCAATGACTTTCTTTTTCTGGAAACAAGATAATAGGAAAAAGCGAAAATAAAGTCTCTGAGGAAAATGAATAATGTTCCGTAATAATTTTCTTTTGCAAACTCTGATTCAGCATATCCGGCATATCGATCTATAACTGAAGTTACAGATGAAAAAAAAGTTTTCGCACCAATAAAAGAAAAAGTCGCAATCAGTAGATAAACAACAAGGACTTTCTCATTAAAAGGAGCTCTCAATAACGGAATATAAATCAAACAAATCCATGCGGATGAATGAAATAATGAGGCCAAAAAAACAAATCCAAGGAAAAAAAACATTTTCCTTTCAAGCAAAAATGGGATGCCAGCCATAACAAGCGCAATAGCAAGAGATTGCCGCATTCCAGACATATACATTGAACAGAAAGGAAAAGATATAAAGCAGAAAACCGACCAAAAATATGATGAGGAATACTTTGAGATAAACCTGAAAACAGAAGTCAAAATAACTACCGATGAAACAATCAACAGAATTTGAGGATTTTTAGAAACAAGAGACAGCCATTTCATTAAACAAAGGAAGCCCTTTTCATATCTGGATTCCCAAAGCCATTCTAGCGAAACATCAACAACATTTTTAAACGAGTCGACATATTGCCATGTATCCGTGCCAACGCTCTCACGTCTTAACGAAAAAAGAAGCAGAAAATAGCAGAAGAAGAAAAATAACCATACTTTTTTGTATATTCTTCCATTGCCTTTGTTGAGAACATAAACAAAAAGTAATATATATGCAAAAATATAAACTAGCATTAGTCTATTTGCTTTCTATAATTTTCTGATATAAACAAATCATTCTTTTTTTCTGTATATTTATATCATATTGTTCTTTTTTTATTGGTTCTATCCAATGTCGAGGTTTCTTATGCATTATTAATTCATCTATTTTTCCTGCCCAATATTGGCTACTTTTTTCCAAAGATAAAGGGATAAATAAATTTGAAATCGACGCTTCTTTAGGAACAACATCAGAAGCAAATGTAGGCAACCCCGAGCATTGAGCTTCAACATAAACTAATCCAAGTCCCTCAGCCTTTGATGGCAAAAGAAAAATATCAAAAGCGGAATAGTAGTCAGGAATTTGATTGTTACTTTCTATAAATCTTACATAAGAGCCACATCCTTTCCCTTCTGCATACGATTTTACATTATTTCTTTCTGGCCCATCACCAATCCACCATAATTCAATATTGCTATTAATTTGCCTAAGTTCTCGAATCACATCAATCACAAAGTAGGGATTTTTCAATAAAATCATTCGAGCCACACATCCAACAATAATCACCTCGTCTGATACTAAATATGAATTTCTAATTTCCGCTCGCTTCTTTTTATCAAACTCAAATTTTTTTAGATCAAAAGCATTCATTATTATTTCAAATTTTCTAGAAGCAAACAAATATTTCCCTGCTTTTTCAGAGCAAGCAAATCTATAGTTTGAAAGAATAACTGAAACTTTACAAAAAAAGAAATCACATAGCCTTTTCAAAAATATTCCGTTAAATTTGATTTCATGTATGTGAAGGATTCGAGCCCCACAGCCGCCCAAAATAGACATTAAAAAAATTAAAGGACCTATTGTTGGTGTATGGACATGAACAATTGCATATTTTTTTTTATAGAAAAGATTAAACAAAGAAAAAAACACCTTGAAAGGATTATGGCCTAATTCGGAGAGGCAATAAACCTCTGCCCCCATCTTTTTTACATATTCAACTCTAGATGGTTTTATATTTCTAACCATCAAAAAATCAATTTTATAGTATTCATTCTGAATGGAATTAAAATAATTAATTACACTACACGCAATGCCATTTGCAAAGCTCAAGGATGGCACAACCATTAAAATCGATTTCACGTCCGCCTTCCTTTGAAAAAGAATCGGACTCGATTCAATCGAATTCGAATACATTTAGGTATATGATTTTTTATTAAGGCAAATAAATATTCATTTCCGCGCAATTTTATTTTTGACGCATATTCTTCAAATGATAAATAGTCTATCCCATTATATATGAATTTTCTACATTTTGGCATAATGGTTGGTTTAACTAAATTATAATTTCGCATGGATATTTTTTCTACTCCAGAGTCAACATATTCTAAATATTCTTTCACTTTAGCCCAGAATGCTAGCGCATTTTCTGTATTTAACAAAACGCAACTTGCGCCTTTTGAGCTATAAAAATCAGGATGAAATACTTCTACTCCCCAAAAATCGCCCAACGTAATGTCCGCACATCGATTAATATTTGCATAATGACAGGCATAGCAAGAATATCGATAAGTTTTTCCTCTCAAAAAGCTTGCGTAATAAGGATCAACGTCAGCTTGAATGGGAAAATCTTCTGTTCTTGCTAAATACCCCCATCCTTTGCTTTTATCCCTAAAACGATATTCTAAAATCGATTTTCCCCTTTTTTCAGACAACCAATCAATATATTTACCGAACAATTTCTGACTTGGCGTTCCATGGCAGAGAATTTCTACAGTAAGCAGGTTTTCATAATCTTTATTCAAAAATTTTATGAGCCCGGCTATTTGGCAGGGGGTTCCAGAAAAGAGGACAAACCGCCCTTGTTTCAAAAATGTTTGAGTCTCCTTATAAACTGTATTCGTGTCACTAGCTACATATTTAGATCCACGTAAACGAGCCAGTTCCTTTTCATCAGTTACAAAAATATGTTTTGCGATTAACTTGTCATCAAAAGCACAGCCACACACAACACCGCCATTTTTCAAGGCAAGCAAAGCAAGAGCCGAGAAAACGCCGCCACTCGATGACCGTTTCAAAATAGAATCATCTTTTATTCTAGCCGCATACGCAATAGATTTGTCAAGTTTTATACGAATAGCAGGCTTTTCTATCCAAGGACATCTTGATACACACAAGCCACAATTGACACATCTAGATTCATCCACAACCGGGTATCGAAAGCCTTCCTCATTTTCTTGCATTGATATGCAATGTTGAGGACAAATTTGTTCACAGCTACGACACCCGCAGCAGTCTTCTGTTTTATTAATTTCAATGTGCTTTTTCTGCTGCATACTCTAAAGCCTTGTGAATATACATTAATGATTGCGCTCTTGCCTCATCAAGAAGTATTAATGACTGCTTGTAGTCAATATTTTTTTTAGACGATTCAACTATATTTCTCGGATTAGCACGCCAGGTAAGTCCAGTCAAAACAAGTATACTTGATAAGCGCGAGCAAAAAAGATGCGGATAAAAAGGAAAAAACTGTTTTCTAAAATTAATGGAAAACGCCGTAGCGTGGAAAGAATCCGTTAAAACAAAAGTCGCATTAGCAATCAAAGACAACCAATCTTCCACTTTAGGGCAAACGAAAACCTTACCTTTCCTAATTGGAATTTCATGGAAGCAATAACTTACCGTGTATATTGGCAAATCATATTCCTTACTTAATTGGCCCGCTGCATTATCTATTTCAGAAGAACGATTTAAATTGTAAACAAATATATACCTTTTCCTTATAAAACGAACTGAAGCTATTTTCCTCCAATCAGCATCCATTAGCAAAAGGGTCGGATCCAAGACTTGTTCTCCGTTAAAGCCTAAATCCTTTAGAATCTCAACACCATTAGATTCTCGGACAGATAAAGCGAAGTATTTTTTCAAGAGTCTTTTTGTTTCTTCCTTTTCATTCGCATCAAGCTGTTTTTTCCCAAAACTAGCAGCATATGAGAAACAAGGCTTTCCTGGGGGAAGGAAATCAAAGAAAAAAGTCTTATCTATTTTTTCATTCCACCCAGAATTCCACACTTGATCGCTCCCGGTACAATAGCAATCTGCCAAGGGAGGCTCTTTAGACAATTCTTCAAAACTATGATATATTTTTGACAAATGTAACTTTGAAAAAATAAAATTTTGAAAAATATTGTACCTTCTCACATACGAAGGAAACATTACCATCTTCGCCACAAGATTTACAACCGGATTTTTCAACACCTCCCTTTTTTGTGAAAGCCGGCACAACATTCCATAAAGCGTCATCCGCTTATCATAATAATCAATCACCGTTACAGAATGATTTTCTTTTTCAAAAATACGCTGCGTTGCATAAGCCTGCAAAACAGAGCCATAATTAACAATACGATGAAGAGTTATCAATGCTATATTCATACAAAAGTCCTATATTGTGCAACTTTTTCTTCGTATTTTGAAGCAGAGAAAAAGAAATGATGCTTTCTAAACAAATAAAGCAAACCTTTTATATGTTCAACATTATGTCTACTAAATAATTTTTTCCGGGAAATTCTTTGCCAGCTATGGATAATCTTTGCATCGTAATCCTTGTAAACGCCATTGCCTTGTTCCCAACAGCAAAGGCAAAAATCAACATCCTCAGGAGCATAAAATATTTTTTCATCCAAGAGGCCCACATTATCAAGTAGACTTTTTTTAAAAAGCCAACAAGCAGACATTAAATATCCCACGGGCCTACAACCAACCTTTTCATATATATATAACTCCAAAGATTCTCCTTTCTTTTTCAAAGCCTTAATTGGAAGGACTTTGAATAGCTTAATCATCATAGTTGGAACTTTCCGACCTGAATTCTGTACAACACCATTCTCATCTTCCATAACCGGTCCAACAATGCCAACATTCGGAAGCAAAAGGCGCGTCTTCATTGAAAGGAGGGCTTCATCATTTACGACAGTATCTGAGTCCAATATGCAGATAAAATCGGCATGAAACTTCAAACATTTTTTCAATGCAATGTTTCTTGAAATTGTAGTTCCCATGTTTTTCCCAAAATAAGTCACATCTATACAATCATAAGAACGTTCATAATACTGAAGAATTGTTGCTGTCGAATCTGACGATCCATTATCAACAATAAAAATCAATGGCGTAAACAATTTCAAAGCACAAATTGAATTCAAGCACCTTTCAATAACACGCTCTGAATTCCATGTTAAAACGACAAAGCCTATTTTTTCCATCGAGTCTTCCAACTATCGTGTGGGTAAAGCGGGGTAGAGGTCAAGTCCGCCGAAGTGGAACATTATCGCGTTACGGAAGCGTCCGGCATTCCTGAACCCGCACGCCATCTTCTTCACTTTCTGGATCTTTGAGTTCATGCTTTCGGCCATTCCATTATCGATGCCAAGCATGATTGAGTTCATGATTCCATAAAAAAGTCTTTTAAGCGATCTTGCAAGGTGTGGTGGTTCCCTTTTTTGAACAGAAAAATTCAAAATCTTAGTTGAATTTTTTGTCATGCAGCGCCTTCAATGAAAGCACGTTTGAAATATATATCCGAAGGTGCGTTACCGTCAAGAGAAGAATGTTCGCGTCTGTCGTTATAAAACGTGAAATATCTTTCGAGGCCAGCCTTGCACTCCTTCACCGATTGATAACCACGGATATACACATCTTCATATTTTACAGTCCGCCATAGACGTTCCACGAAGATGTTATCAAAGGCGCGGCCTTTGCCATCCATGCTGAGGCGAGTCGGCGAGTTTTCAAAAATATCTGTGAAGTCTTTCGATGTGTATTGGCATCCCTGATCTGTGTTGAATATCTCCGGCCAACCATATTTGTCAAGGGATTCCCGGACGGCATCAACGCAGAACTGCGCATTAAGAGTCGTTGAAAGTTTCCAGGATAGGACGCAACGGCTGTACCAGTCAATTACTGCGGTCAGATAGACAAAGCCACCCTTCAGGCGGATATAAGTGATGTCCGTACTCCACACCTGATTCACACGAGTCATGGCTACATCATGAAGCAAGTACGGATGCTTTAGATGTTGCTCGTCCGGGATGGACAGGTGTTTCTTTGGAAAAACGGCATTGATGCCTAGCTTCCGCATGATGCTCCTTACCAATTTCCGGCCTACTTTTATGCCGTATTTATTGTAAAGTGCGGACAGCATCCGTCGCTGGCCACGGGTCGGATCTTCCGTATAAAGTTCGTCAATTTCATTTATCAGATCACGTTTCTTTTGCGAAATGACGGGCCTATGATAAAAGTTACTGCGACTTATCCCGAGCACGGCACACTGGCGAATAACCGGCATCCTGTCGTCTTTTGAAATGAGTGACTTTTTCAAATCAAGCCCAACTTCTTGCAGTTTTTTTTTAAGAATTCGAGATCCATGTCTTTTTCACCGATACGCTTGTGGAGCTCGTCCCGTTCTGCGCGGAGCTTCTCGATTTCGTGTAATTCATTTTTAGGTCCGCCAAACACCATGCTCGCGTTCTTGACGAACTGATTCTTCCATTGACTTATCTGGTTCGGGTGGAGATCATATCTGGCTGCGAGCTCGTTGAGCGTCCGTTCTTCTTTCAGGGCCTCCAGGACCACTTTTGTTTTGAAATCGTCATCGAGTACTCTGCGGCATCTGCGCGATGTCTCGTTAATGCCCGCCTTGCTGCTTGCTGGTTTATCGGTTCTGTCTGTCATTTTCTTTTCCTCTGTTGTTGAATTTAGCTTTAAAATTCAACTAAGAAAAAGCCTTTTTCTGTCTCAAATTTTGAAGCCACTATACACGACTTTCATTTTTAAAAACATAAGCCCGAATAATATATTTTGAATAATAGCTATAATAAATAATCCAGTATCGGAAAAATAAAATTCCAGAAATGACAATTGAGACCAATAAAATTCTTGATCCTCGCAGATCATGAATCTGAATCAGGGTTAAAATTTTATACCAGTGATAGCTAGCAATTATCATAGCCAACATAAAAAGCGCACAGCTATAATTACGTAAACATCCATACAAATTCAACCAATTTGTCAATTTAGCATCAATTTTAGGATCCTGTGCAAGTGAAATACTAGCCATCCAATAAGCATCCGAATTATAAGAGTTGGCATTAACATTATGTTGTTCGTTCATTTCACTAATAAATTTATTAGCAATTTCTTTGTCTACTCTGCTATCTGTAGAAACAAATTTTCGAATGGGAAAAAAGATGCATCTGCTAAGAAAATTTACAGAAATAGCCATTAGAAAAAGAATTTTCCCATTTATAAATTCACGTAGGTTTTTCAAAATCTTTTTCTCTGATCGCACGGCAACTTCAGCATCTATCGTTCTTAATCGAAATCGAATAACAGTGAGCAATAAAAATATGAGAACAACAAAAACTACCACAGCACAGTGAGCCAAAAATTTCTCAAAGTCCTCTATATTTAAAATTCTTGGCTGTAATGACTCGTAAAAATCACTTTGCCAAAACTTCAAATAGACTTCAAAAATTCCCGGCATAATAGCCAATATAAATAGAATGACAAGAGCTAAAAGATACGTTGCGCGAATTTCTGGTTTAGGTTTAAATCCAGTACCTAATATATATTGTAACGGGTAACCAATAATATTTCGAATCAATATTCTATCATAAATTATGTGACTTATCGAACCTATAATATGGCCAAAAAAGTAAACCACAGCGAAAGCAAAAAACATATAAAAAATAGAGCCCCCTACGCTTATATTTTTTATATCACATTTATCCCAATACATAACCCAAGATAGATGCGCATATCGAGACCATCCATAAAAAGAAAGCGTAAAAATCAATCCAGGCAGCAGATATCCAAAAAAATCATTTGCACTAAATGGCATTGTTTGTTTCATTTCTGTTGAACTCATATATAAAGTCTCATTTTAATTTTACTGTACATCTAACATAACATTATGTTCAATAAGCTACAACCAGAAGTCATTCACTTCATCTATAAACTTTAAAATATTTTGATTGTTTCCCTCATCAAAGTTCAATTGGTTCAATTTCATCATACGAGTCCTTTCTGCAAAATTAATTTCTTCATCTGTGTCACCATAAGCGACACCATATCCCATTTCGCCTTCACTTAAATAATCACGCTTTTCTTTTCCTTTCTCTAAAACACAAACAGGAATACAGCCACACGCAACTGCAATTGAAGTATAAAATGTTTGCATATCATAAAAATAGCATTTCGAACATTCATTAAATGTCTTTACTTTATCTTCTTCACTCAATTCATCTATTATTGGGCCATCAAATTTTTTCGGGACATCATCTCGCTTACGTCCCTTTCGAATACAATAACAAATTCCAGTTCGCTGTTTTGAATTGTAGTTTTTATACAATTCTTTATCAAAAAAATTTAAATTCAACATTTTTTCTTCAGGATTACACCTTCTGTCATTAAAAATTTTTCGATAGCAAAAAAACAAGTCATTGCTTCCAAAAGCATTTTTCCCAGAATATTTATTATAATAAAGAAACCATCTTACAACTTTATTGGCTTTTAATGGATTTCCAAACACAATTTCCGGATAAACAACTATTGTTTTTGATAAAATAATCGGGAAATATCGTCTTGGTAATTTTTGGAAATGATAGGAGCTTCTTTCTCTTAATGGCTTAATTCTACAGCGCGCTTTTTCCGGCAAAATTTTCAGCAAAATCTGTTTCTCTATATCTAAGATTGTAAATAAAGCCCATTTAGTCCAAAAGAGCAAAAGCTCTTTCTTTGTTGAATTATAAATATAACGAGGAACAATAAACATTTCAGCCCGAATTCCTCTTTTGTTTAATAGATGGCATAATAGATGTAGCACCAATGGCCCACCATGATGAGGAAGCTCAGAAACTATAATAAAATGTTTTTGCATTACTTTTTTAACCTACAAATTATTTTTAACAAATCTTTGTATTCCGAAGATTGAAGTAAAGAAGACATTCCCAAAAACATCGTAGATCCAACAAAAACACCACACCCCATCTGGAGCCACTTGTTGTGGAATATATTCACTAAAACAAGAACTATTCCCCACATGCTAAAACTAGTAAAAAATGTTGACATCAAATCTTTCATTTGTACAAAGAAGCCCACATTTATAAGTTTTCCAGTGTAATAGGTATTGATAAAGAGGCAAAAGAGTGAGCTGACTATTTGCCCAAAGCACATTACAACAAGGCCAAAGGGAACCGTAGCCACCAGGAATACGATCCCGACCAGCTTCTTTATTATTTCAATTTTTAGAAAGAGATCACTCCGCCCTTTCACCTGGAGCAGATTCAAGTTTATCGCGTGTATGGGGTACCACATCATAGCGAAGCAAATGATTTGCAAATATATTGCGCAGCCGGCCCATTTTTCGCCAAGGACTATGCGAATAAAAGGATTCGCGGTGGCGGAAAGCCCAAGCATCAAGGGGAATATCACGAAAGCGGACATTCTAAGTAGCTGTCGGTAGTTGTTGCGCAGGCGTTCGTCCTCGTTCTGCATTTTGCTGAGTACCGGGAAGGTAACCCGCTGAAGGACTCCTGTCAAGTTAGATGACGGAAAATTCGCAAATTGTTGGGCTCGGGAATAAAGCCCCAATTGGATTGGAGAAAAAACTTTTCCTATTACAATCGGGTAAACATTATCCCATACGGAGGCTAATAATCCTGATGCCAAGAGCTTAGAACCAAAACCGAATAGATATTTAAACGATTCCTTAGAAAATTTTTCTGTAGGATGCCAGCGGACAATGATCCAAAAGAGGCCTGTCCGCAACGTTTCTTTTGTCACCTGCTGAATGGCGAGAGCCCATACACCGTAGCCATTCAGCGCGAAATAGATGCCGATGCAACCGGAGAACACGGCCGTAGCAACGGAAACCATCGCCTGCCGTCTGAAGTCGATTTTTATTGAAAGTTCCGCCTGCTGCACAATTGCGAGCGAGGTCAAAATCACGCTTACGCCGGTTACACGAAGGAGTGGCGTAAGAACAGGCATTCCGTAAAAGGCAGATGCCAGCGGGGCGACTAAGAAAAGGACTCCATAGGCGACTAGCCCGACGACAACATTGAAATAAAAGGCAGTGGACTTGTCCTTTTCGGTGAGATCCGGCTTGCGAATCAATGCGCTCGAAAATCCACTGTTTATGAATACATTGCTTACCGCAATGAATATGGTGAGGAGCGCGATAGTTCCATAGTCTTGCGGGGTAAGGAGCCTCGCGAGGAGTATGGAAAAGACAAAGGTTATGCCAAGTGACGCGAAGTTGTCTATTGATGACCAGGCAAGGCCTTTTACTGTTTTTTCCTTTAGGGATTCTTGCGGCACTGAATTTTCCGATTAACAAACTGCATATACGGTTTTTCGATAAACTTTATGCGCAAAAAGTCAATAAAAGAGCAAACAGAGAATATTGCTACTACTGAGCAGATGGCATAAAGCGGCATATAATCAGCGTTATAATGTCCGACACAATCAACGAAGTCTCGCCAAAGCCAAGTACGCATGGCATCTGAATTTGCATGAATCAATAAGACGCCAAAGGTTGTTGCTGCAATGGCATTTATAACCTTGCTCTGTGGAATATGAATATTCTTGAAAAACATAAAGGACGAGAAACCAACGGCAAGTGCCAAAACTTTATTGGAATCAGCCACCAGAAAATAAGGCATCGGAGGCTTGTTTACAATGGCAGGAAGCCAAATCAATATAGGGATACTGATCACAACAAAGACAAGACTTATAATGGTTACCCCCCCCCCCATATTTTTGCGCTTTTAAAGATAGGCCGGGAATACAAACGCACGTAAGACGATATAACATAAAGAACACAGAACCAGGTTACATAGTTGAACACAACATAAAATTTGGGGATAGATCCCAAGAGCGTAAATGGAACAATAAGAAGAACCAACAGATTCCGATGCTGTTTTTGCGTTAGATTACGAATTAGGATATTCAGAAAGGGGATGCAGAGAAAAAAGATCAAGAAACAACCGACGAAGTTCTGCGCTATGGATGTGATCGGGAGAACGAGCTGTGCAAGGCTGATTGCCCCCACGGCCTGATACCCAGCAAAAGTCAGCAAAACGAAGATGATAATCTTGTAGAAATACACCTGAGAAATCAGCTTGATGAATTTTTGCGCAGTGATTTCCTTTTTGCACATGAAATAGCCGGTAATCAGCACAAAGCAATTGATGCCTATTTTGCCCCAAGCGCCCATGATCAGAAGAAACAGGGATCTCCAGCTCAAGGGATCCGCAAAGATAGGCCCATCCGGAGCGGTAAGCCCTGAGTTCACCACAAAATGGTGGCACACTATCGCAAACATCGCAATAATGCGAAAAAGTTCGAGATTGGAGGAACGCCCTTTTTGTGGCATTTGGACTTGAATCATATATTTATTTTGAAATTACGCAGCCAGCCCAACTGAGACCAACGCCAAAACCAGCAAGCATTATCGTCTTGGCGTCTCCACCATTCGACAAATAATTCTTAAGGGCTATCGGAACCGTATTGCTTACCGTGTTGCCGGTATGTTCCATATCAATCAGGAATTTGTCCTTCTCAAAATGGCAAATTTTCCGGATTGTCGACAGCATAAAGCTATTCGCTTGGTGAAAAATGAATTCGCCGACATCTTCTTTCTGAAGATTATTCTTAGCCAGTACGTTCTTAACCATTTCGGGAACAACATCCAGCGTGAAATTGAAAATTTCAGATCCGTTCATGTACAGAAAATCAGAAGACTTAACATATCCACCATCATCGCTTTCGATACCACCAATTTTATCTGGGGTTCTAGCACAACCAGTGCGCACAATAAGATCTTCGAATCTACGCCCATCCGTTCCAAATACGAATTCTCCGATTTTATATTTTCCTTCGGTTGAAACAATAGTAGCAGAAGCGGCATCACCGAATATGGAACGATTGCCATGATCCTTCGGATGAAGATACCTGGTATAAGTCTCTGCCGTAAGCAAAAGGACATTCTTTGCCATTCCTCCGACAATAAGCCCTTTTGCAAGCGAAAGTCCATACTCATAACCGGAGCAGCCCAAATTAAAATCAAGCGCTCCTGCCGATGTCGGTATTTCAAGTCTATCTTGGACAATGCAAGCCGTCGAAGGCAAATGATAATCTTGACTTTGTGTACAAAGCAAGATAAAGTCAATGTTCTCTGCGTTTATACCATATTCATCAAAAAGTCTATTCGCGGCTTCAACCGCCATATCACCGGCAGTTTCATTTTCGGCCGCTATATGGCGTTCAAGAATTCCAACCTTTTTAGCTACTTTTTCAGCATCCCATTCAGGGTAATCCCTCACAAGATCCGCATTTGTAAGAACCTTTTCAGGAAGATAATAGCTGATTGCTTTTATATAGGCATCCATAATACTAATCTTAGAGAGGACTTAGCTCCCCCCCCCAGTAATTTTTACATTCGTTGTTGTCATCCAACTGCTGGAATCACTAAGCAAGTATACTGCTAAAGGAGCAATATCCTCCGGTTTCCCATAACGGCCAAGAGGATATTTTTTCTCGTCCTCTTTCAGCGTTTCAGCATCTATTCCATCTTTGACAATCAAATCCGTCCATACCATCGCGGGAGATATGCAGTTCACGCGTATTCCGCGCGGTGCGACTTCCAAAGCGAGGCAATTCGCATACGAAATTATTGCGCCCTTTGAGGCACTATAAATCGAATTCGCTATTGCCGGAGAATTTGCTCCGTATGAAGCAATAAAAACTATTGAAGAACCTTTGTTTAATTTTTTCTTTGCCAACAATGTAGTTTGAAGCATCACAGGAACGATAAAATTCACTCCCATAACTTTATCAATTTCTTCACGAGTAACCGATTTACAAAGAACTCTTGAACCAATCCCCGCACAGTGAACAACGCCATCTATTTTAGGTAATTGTTCAATCAAATCATCTATATTTTCATTTTTTGAAAGGTCTGCAATAATCTTTTTATTGCTAGTTCCTGCCATTAAAGAGAGCGTTTCATCAAGTTTGTCTTCCCTACGAGCGGTAATATAGACAGTTGCTCCGGATTGTGAGCATAAAACAGCAATAGCCCGTCCGATTCCGGACGAGGCGCCTGTTACAAGAATGTCCTTGTTTTCTAAAGAAAATAAATTAGCCATTATTTAGACGCAACCAAATCAAACAAGTCTTTCACCGTATTGCATTTACGGATTTCTGGTCCTGTAACATTTTTTCCATATTCAGTTTTAATCATTGCAATAATTGAGATTAAGATCAAGGAACTCCATTCCTCAAGTTCCTGAAATTTCGTCTCTTTTTTTATTTCTCTAATATCAGTGTCATCGAACTGTTCTGCAAAATTTTTAACAAATGTTTGAATATTCATATTTTCCTTTTTAGTTTTCAATATTTACGGCAGGAACCCCCATAACTGTTGTCCCGGCCTTAACATTGCGAATAGCAACAGACCCCGCTCCAATCACCCCCCCACACATAACTTTTTTGTGAGGAATTAAAGTCGCCCTAGTCTGCATTATAGACATTGTTTCCAATTTTGAATACCCACCCATAAACGCATATGAATTTAAATGGCAGAAATCATCAATAACAGAATCATGTCCTATAACGCAAAAAGGCTGTATGTAAACGAAATTTCCAATGGAGACGTCACAGGAAATCACGGAACAATTTCTTATAATACAGCCTACACCGACTTTCGTATTTTTTTCTATGACAACAGAAGGATCAATAATATTTATGAATTCCCCATTTTTTTTTAATAACATTTCTACATAATGTCGACGCCATTTGGGATCACCCAGCGCACAAATAAAGACATCATCTTGTTGAATTTCATAATTTTCAACAGATCCAAGAATGGGAGGATATCCCGGAGTTTCATTCAAGGCTTCTAGTTTGTCGTCTAAAAAGCCTTTTATATCATATTCTCTATTTTTGAATTCATTGGTTTTAAGAGACGCACAATATATTTCTCTACCAGCCCCTCGAGCGCCAATGATTACAAGATGTTTCATCACTTCCTAACCTCTTTCACTGCATCAATCACCCTAGTCACATCTTCATCGGTCAGTGTCGCATACATGGGCAAGCAAATAACTTGATCAGCAAGTTTATTTGCCACAGGGAGGTTTTCCGGATTGGCGGATTCAAGTCCACGATAAGTGGAGAAGGAGGATATCAGCGGGTAGAAATACCGACGACCGAGGATGTTCTTTTCTTTCAGTTTTCCATACAGGCAATCGCGGCAGATTCCGTATTCCTTTTCATCGATGAAAATCGGGAAATAGGCGTAGTTATGCTGCACGCCAGGCATATCCTTGAGGCAACGGACGCCGGGTACACCTGCCAGTTCCTTGCGATAGGCGTCGGCAACCACCTTGCGGCGGGCAATGGCGGAATCCACCTGCTTCAAGTTCAAAAGTCCGTATGCAGCACGGATTTCGTCCATTTTGCTGTTGATGCCGGGGGCGACCACAGTGGTTTCCCCTGCAAAGCCGAAGTTCTTCAGGTAGTCGATCCGTTTTTTGGTGGCTTCATCGCGGCAAATCAAGGCCCCGCCTTCGATGGTATTGTAGACCTTGGTCGCATGGAAGGAGAGCGTCGCCATGTCACCCTCGTTGCAGATTCCCTTGCCGTTCACCTTTACACCGAACGTGTGGGCCGCATCATAGATGACCTTGAGTCCGTAGGTGTCGGCTATTTCCTTGATGCGCTTGGTATCGCAGGGGTTCCCATACACATGCACCGGCATGATCGCCGTGGTGTGGGGCGTGACTGCCGCCTCGATTTTTTCGGGATCCAAATTGCCTGTTTCCTCGTCAACATCAACGAAAACGGGCTTGATTCCGTTCCACCAGAGGGAGTGGGTGGTGGCGACAAAACTATAGGGTGTCGTGATGACCTCGCCCGTGATGCGCATCGCCTGGAGCGCGGTAATCAGCGGAAGGGTTCCGTTCGTGAACAGGCTTATATATTCGACGCCCAGATATTTCGCAAGGGCGGCCTCCAATTCCTGATGATAATGACCGTTGTTGGTGAGCCATTTACGGTCCCAGATATCCTTGAGGTAAGGGATAAAATCGTCAAGGGACGGAAGGAGCGGAGAGGTTACTGTTATTATTTTATCTGCCATATAATTACTTTCTTAATTCTGAGAAGATCATTGGACTTGAGCACCTGTGCATGCCGCCATCTCCTCCATTTTGGAGATGTCGGCATCGTGCATTTGTCTGTAATTCGAAAGAATCCGTAAAAGCCCAGATTCGTCTGCACGTATGGACGGTACATTTCGTCATAAGCCGGCATTTTCGAGGATCTCCGGGTCATGCAAAATGCCAATCAGGGGCTTCGCTGTTCAATCAGCACACCATTCGAAACCAGTCCGCAATAGGCGTAACTTACCCAGTTGTAAGTTACAATACAGTAAATGCTAGGAATAGGATTGTCCGGTTTGGCCTACTTTAGGAATATAAGCCTCAATACGAACCGCTACACAGGGCAATGAGCACCGTTTAGCCGGTCCGGACGGGCGGGCGCAGAAGGATGCGGCAAAGCGACAATCCGCTGCGGGGCCTTACTGAAGCGCGTCTCCTCTTTGGTATGCAATAATGCAGGAAACGCATCAAACACGACGAAAAAATAAAAAAAAGATGATGATTTTGCAACTAAAAAGCAAGTTCCTTCCCCAATATGCGACAGAATCAGGCCAAGGCCATGAACTTTTCCATCTCCCGGCCGATGACGCGGTCCTCATCGCGTGGCAGAGCATCCGTTTCCGCCCCCCGGCTTCGCGCCGCCGGGTAGGGGGCGTAGACGTCCTCCTCGATCTCATCGGGGGACCGCGACCTGAGGTCGAAGCCGTCCCTCCGCTTCGAGGAACGATCCTCCATCGCCATTCACGCATTTACTTACAAATTAAACATCGCTGCGAATGAAACAT
>Ga0172377_10002062_pt1 | contig 20548 bp, 18 predicted proteins | sample Pumphouse3metaG_FD_119749 | JGI IMG/M metagenome (GOLD analysis project Ga0172377, IMG submission 119749) | Leachate microbial communities from a municipal landfill in Southern Ontario, Canada - Pumphouse #3 metaG | ecosystem: Engineered > Solid waste > Landfill > Unclassified | place: Canada...
CTTTCTTTGTGTTTTAATTATATCGTTGCATGCGTAGTTCAGTGGTAGAACGTCAGCTTCCCAAGCTGAATATGCGGGTTCGATTCCCGTCGCGTGCTCCATATTAGCACTACAGTGTTGATACAATTGTATTGACTTTAAAGAATAGGAAAATAGGGATACAATCCCTTTTTTCTTTACAAATTACTATTTTATTTCATCGCATAAACAAAGTGGTTGGAAGAATTCTTATTTTTGTATTCAATAAAAACACGAAAGGTATTTAACGGTCTTTTTAACCAATGATGTTGCAAATAAACTAACAAAAGATTATAATGTTAGTCAGAAAGGAACTGCGCATGAAAAAAGAAGATATTATTAAAATTTCGAACGAAAATAATGGTTATCTATATTCTGATATAATTAAAAAAAATCGTATTGATACCATCTATATTAGCCGTCTTGCAAAAGAAGGTATGCTATCTAAAGTAGCTAGAGGGATCTATATAACTAAAAATGGCGTTGAAGATTATTATTTTATTAATTGTATTCTTTATTCTAAAATTGTCTTTTCGGGCGAATCAGCTCTATACCTTAACAATCTGTCGAATAAACAGTATGTGAATAATGAAGTAACGATTCCTTATGGTTCATCATCACCAAAAATCAAAAATTGTAAAGTGGTTGTTTCTAGAAAATCAGATTTTTCTGTTGGAATTATTAATGTGGACTCTCCGTTCGGTAATAAAGTAAGAACTTACGATAAAGAACGATGTATTTGTGACCTTTTTATTAGACCGGATTTTTATGACTTTGAGCAGAGAGCCTTTGCAATAAACGAGTATAAGAAAAATTATTTAAATATTAAAAAGCTATATGAGTATGCAAAAATACTTAAAGTATATAACGAAGTTAAAAACGTCTTTGAGGTTATCGGATGGAATTAGGAAGGGTTAAGGCTAAGATCGCCAATTATGCAAAAGATAAAAACGTTGATGTTCAAGTCGCTTGGGATACCTTCTTTTTTGATGAATTTATTCATAGATTGTCAATAAGCAAATATAAAAATGACTTTATCTTCAAAGGTGGATTTTATCTTCAAAGTATTTTAGGAATTGAAACAAGAAGCACAATGGATATTGACTTTAAGTTAACTAAAAATGATGTTACAAATGATGAACTTCTTAGAATATGTCAAGAAATAATTGACCTAAACACAAATAATATCTCATTTTCAATAACTAAAATAGAGGAGATTAGACAGGCATCTAAATATGGCGGTAAAACTATAAGTATTGTGGGAAAATTCTTTAATATAACAAAAAGATTTTCTGTTGATATTGACTTCGGGGATATAGTTACACCAGATCCCATCTTTTTTGAATATAAAAATGCGTTAACTGATGAAAACTATGAAGTGCTTTCTTATACCATTGAAAGTATAATTGCAGAGAAATTTGAAACACTCATTTCTAAAGGAGTAAATAATTCTCGATCAAAAGACTTACTTGATCTATATCTATTGAATCAAAAAGGATTTGATAGAAACTTGCTGAATTGTGCGTTGATTAATACGTTTTATTCGAGAAAAACACAGTTTGACTCAGTATATATTAATAACACCATAGATGAAGTTTTTTCTTTTGATAGAATACAAGAATTATATGAAAACTATACGAGGAAGAACTCTTTTGCTAAAAATGTGTCATTTTCAGATTGCGAAAAAGCAGTTCGAGAAATCAAGAGTCATATCACCTTCCGAGAGAAAATTGATTTAGCAGCATATGGTGTGGAAGTACATGTCGTTAGACATGGAGAAGATGATAGAGGCAGAATTGGCGGTTGGTCTGATAATCAACTAACAGAAATAGGTATCAATCAAGTAAAAGAACTTTCAAATATAATAGATGATGAATATGATTTGATTATATCTAGTGATCTTAATAGAGCTAAAGAGACTGCAATCATTTTAAATAATAAACTAAAAAATAAGATTCAATTTGATGAAAGATATAGAGAAGTTAACAACGGCCAATTGAAAAACCTTTCAAAAGCTGAATTTATGAAAAACTACACGCAATTCATTTTTTCAAGACTCAAAATGGATCAACCTTATCCAGGTGGAGAATCACCTAATGACTTTTATAAAAGAATCAAAAACTCATTTATTGACTTGGTTCAGAAGAACAAAGATGAGAAGATATTACTTGTTACACATGGTGGTGTAATCACAGTTATTACTTGTCTGATTTATGGATTTAAATATTCTAATTTGCTGAAACTGAATATACCTTTAGCATCTGTTACAAAGTTTAAGTGAAAGAAATGTCAAGATTATTAAAGCCTATGAAATTGCATCAAAATGGTCGCCCCGACACATCAAATAAAAAAGTGTAGATATGGTTTCTTTCATCTCTTTTTATATATGAATATAAACATTATTGGATAATGGATTCATATTAACCATCAAACTTTTTAATCGGAACCTTATATCATTTTGACTGAAAAATCGTGTGAGAAAAAATATATAATTTGTTTAATTCTTATTGACCATATGAATGAGCGTTCATATAATAGATAAGCTCAGAATATGAAAAAGAAAAGCTCTACTGAAAAAATCAAAAAGATCTTCTTCGTTCTCTCGGACAACACTCGCCTGAAGATAATGATGAGTCTTTTAGATGTCGGACTATGTGAGGACAAAGACAAATATCTTTGCGGAAAATGTCAGACTCTTGAATGCATGCCTTCTAAAAGTGTCGGCGACATCGCCCGAGAAATTGGAGCCTCTCAATCCTTGGTTAGCCACCAAATCCGCGTCTTGAAAGATCAGGGCCTGGTCAGCAGTAAGAAGTATGGACTGCGAGTTTATTACCGTTTAAAGGACGGACATGTCCAGCAACTAATTCACGTCGCTCTCGACCACGTGATGGAGGAACAACAAAATGATTAAGAAAGTTTATGAAATAACCGGCTTCGATTGCGCGAACTGCGCGACAAAAACAGAAGCTCATCTCAACAATTACCCCGGTATTGTTTACGCTCGCATCGATTTCGCAGGCAACCATTTATATGTCACTTTTGAAGATAAAGAGATATCGAAAGAAAAACTTCTATCCATTATTCGAGAGGTGGAAAGTGACCCGATTCAAATTAAGGATATTAACTATAAGTCTCAAAAGTTGAATCTTTTTGATCGCCACACCTTGATAATGCTCTTCCGAGTTATTTACGCGACAATTGTCATTGTTATCTGTAGTTTTTGGCTTACTGACAATAGCTTATATTGGCTACGTTTCAGTCTCTACCTATCTGCGGTTATTGTTCTTGCCTACGACATCATCTACAAACCCTTATATAAGATTTTCCATAAACAAAACCCCGTTGATGAATATCTCTTAATTACCATCGCGGCCATTGGAGCCTTTGTTTTAGCCTCGCTTGAATACTCACCTCACGTCGGGGAAATTCCAGCTTTCCTTCATGAAGAACATGTCGAAGCCATTCTCGTTATCGGTTTGTTCCAAATCGGACGAGTGGTGGAAGCAATCGCCACAAAGAAAAGCCGTTTCGCAGTGATGTCCGCGATTAACTTAAGGGCTGAATATGCGAACAAAGTGGCTGATGGGGAAATTACTCAAGTTAAACCCGAGGAGCTAAAAGTCGGCGATATTATCTTTGTAAAAGTCGGGGAATCGATTCCTGTCGATGGAAAAATTATCGAAGGCGAAGCTTTTCTTGATTTATCTTCTTTAACGGGAGAATATGTGCCTGTCCAAGTAAAAACCGGTCACACCGCTCTCAGCGGATGCATAATCAAAAGCGGTTCTTTAACAATCGAAGTTGAAAAAGAATATGTCGATTCGACTGTCGCGAAGATTATGAATCTAATCTCCACTAGTGGAGAAAGAAAAACTAAAGCAGCGAAATTCATCACCAAGTTCGCTCGTTGGTACACTCCTTTAATTGTCTTTATTTCTATTTTCTATATTCTCATTGCTGGACTGACTACCAAGCAGTGGCAGAATGTGACTTACCAAGGCCTAGAGATTCTGGTTATTGCCTGCCCATGTGCGATTGTCATAAGTGTTCCTCTTGCCTATTTCTCGGCGATCGGTTTATCAAGCAAGCACGGAATTGTCGTTAAAGGCACTGACCGCTTCGATGATTTGGTTAAGATGAGATTACTGGTAACCGATAAGACCGGCACTCTCACTCACGGATCTTTCTCGATTCAGGACATTGCTCCCGCGGAAGGAGTTAAAGAAAATCAATTGATGGAAGCTCTTTACGCCGCTGAATGCTTATCAACTCACCCGATTGGAAAAGCCATCTGCCACGGCCACAATTTTCGCAAATTAGCAGCAGAACAAAAAGATTTTAAGGAAATATCAGGATTGGGTACTGAGACAACTTATCGCGAGAACAACATTATTGCTGGATCAAAGCTCTACTTCTCGAATCACGGAATTGAAACACCCGATGTAGTAGATATCGGAACCCCCGTATTTGTTGCCAAGAATGGTAAATATCTCGGCTATGTTCTCTTGGCTGATGAGCTAAAAGAAGATGCTCAGCCAATGGTGGATCTTCTCCATCACGAAAATATCGAAATCCTTTTGCTCACTGGTGATAAAGAAGAAAACGCTAAAAGTTTATGTCAAACTCTTGGCATTGACCGCTATGTCAGTGAACTTTCTCCGGAAGGCAAAACAAAAGTTCTTGAAATTGAAATGGAACATCAAAAAGGTGTCGCCTTCATTGGTGATGGAATCAACGATGCTCCTTCAATTAAACGGAGCGACATTGGAATCGCGATGGGAGGCATCGGAAGCGACACAGCTGTCGAAAGTGCGGATATCGTAATCATGAATGATGATCCAGCCAAGGTCTATGACGCTTATAAGATTTCCAAGATGGCGAGAAATACCGCAATCTTCAATATTGTTTTCTCCTTATTTATCAAGATTGTTGTCATGGTTCTCGTTATGGTGGGGATTGACTTGCCGATGTTCGTCGCTGTCTTAGCTGATACGGGATTAACGGTCTTAATGGTTATAAACTCATTAATTCTTCTATATCGCCCAGTAAAACGGCCAATAATTCAGCATTCTACTTAAGAAAAAACGAATTCTACTTTTCGCTCTCGGAGGGTAGAATTTTTATTTTCATCATTAGAGAAACAAATTAATCTACATGCCTTAAGATATGGGTATGAAATTAAAAGATTTGAAATTGCCTCGTTACTCTCTTGGTGAGGAATTAGTCTCCGCTATCTCTCATGGTTTGGGAGCTTTGTTGAGCGTGATTGGATTAATCTTTGCCTTAATCAAAGTCGTCCCCACCTCTGATCCTTGGAGGATTGTCTCTGTTCTTATTTATGGAATATCACTCATTGTCCTATTTACGATGTCCTGCCTATATCACTCTCTTGCTAGAAACAAGGGCAAAAAAGTTCTCCGTATCATGGATCATAATATGGTCTTCCTACTTGTCGCGGGTAGCTATACGCCTTACACGCTTATTACACTGCGCCCTCTCAATATCTTTGGATGGGGAACTTCGACAATTGCTTTCTTAATTTTTGCCTTCGTCTGGATTTTTTGCACTGTTGGCACGGTTTTTAATTCTATTAACTTAAAGAAATATGCTTGGCTAAGCATGACTTGTTACATCGTTGCTGGATGGTGTGTCATGTTCGCTTTTGTTCCTCTTTTTGATGCGTTAGGCAAAACAGGCTTTTATCTTCTCTTATCTTCGGGTATCACATATACACTCGGAGCAATCCTCTACGGAATTGGAAAGAAAGTGAGATACATTCATTCTATTTTTCACTTTTTTATCCTCGCTGGGGCAATCCTGATGTTTTTCTCAATTTACTTCTTCGTTATCTAAAAAAGCCTCTCTAAGAGAGGCAATTTAATATTTAGTTTGTTTTACTTAGCAAACTTTTCTGCGGTTGCGATGGCGACTTCAATCATTTTACCTAAGCCTAATTGTCTTTGCTCGACAGTGGCTTTTTCGCCTTTGTGGGTGAAACTGTCAGTGACTGTCAATAAGCAGAGAGCTTTTTTCTTTAATCTCGCTGCATTGCAGTAAAGAGAATAGGATTCCATCTCGACCCCTAGAAGATTAAGCTTGGCCCATTTTTTCCATGTGTCTGGATCGTCATCATAGAAGACGTCCGCCGAAAGAATGTTCCCGCCGTGATAGGCGATGCCTTTGACTTTACATTGACTGTAAGCCTCAATTGCCAATTCAAAGTCAGCGCCAGCGGATAAAGTGCCGTTGAGACTATATTGCCCTTGCCAGTTGCTGTCCGTTGAAGCGGTTGTGGCGATAAGGACATCAAATAGATTAATTTCTGGTTGATAGGAACCGCATGTTCCGACCCGGATAATGGCTTCGACACCATAGCCGGTATAGAGTTCATGAGAGTAGATGCCGATGGAGGGTTGCCCCATACCGGAAGCCATGACTGAAATCCTTTTTCCGTTCTTAGTGTAACCGGTGTAACCGAGAATACCACGGACGTTTGTCACTTCTTCGAAATCGTGTAAATAAGTTTCCGCAATCCATTTAGCGCGGAGAGGATCCCCAGGCATGAGAACGATGTTTGCGAACGCGCCTTCTTTAGCGTTGATATGTGGTGTTGCCATATTTTCTCCTTTTGACAAGTATTTATGCCACGAATATTTTAACTCATCTGCTTTTATCTCACAAATAAAGTTTATTCTTTGACCTTTTACTAGTCGGTGACTAAACTTAACTTATATGAAAGAACTGAAACTTGCCATTACTCATTATAAGATACTCCACACTGTTTTTTCGCTCAATCAGTTATCTCTTTTTCCCAACCAAGAAGGAGTTCATAAAGTTCTGACTGGTAATGATCGAAACGAGTACGAAGATATTCGGAATATTCCGACATTTGGAACACTTATCTCTTATTCCAGCAAAAAAATTTGTCATTATATTTTATCTTTGATTCGACACGCTTTTCTTAAGAATGTTTACGATGAGGGAACTCAAGAATTTTATCTTCAAATAACCAAAAAAGGAGAGGATGTCCTCAACTTATTTTTAGCAAAGCGAAAGACCTCTTATCGCAAGACAACAAAACCCATCAAACTAAGTATAATAAGACTTGAAAAATAGTCTTTTTTGTTTAAATATTCACTTTTTGCAGTGTTTTCTAGTTATTTCGAGCTTTTTTTGAACCTAAATAGCTGGACTTATTGAAAATAAATACTGAAATTGATAGAATAAAAAAGATAAAAGATATAAACTCTTTGCTATAAAAAATTAAGGAGTCCTCTGTATGGAATTTATTTGGCACACCCCATCAATTGGTAACTGGATTATCACCCTCGTCTTGATTGTTATTGTCTACGCTCTATTGTTCCTTGTCATTTATAAAGTAGTAAAAAGAAAAACGGGATTTGTCATATGGGCAACCTCGTTTGTTTTAATTCTTGCTTCCTATATTTTATGCCTTGATGGATTTATGGTTCTCGTGTCAATGCTCAGCGCTGTCGCGTTGACTCTTTCTTTATTTTCCAACCTCGGCGATTTGCGTTCTTTCCTAGCGAATCCTTTCCGTCGCGCAAGTGGTAAGAATGTCAATTTCGGAATCGAAAAAATTTACGACCGCAAGGCCTTGTACAAAAATATTGAGGCCACTGTCACAATGCTTTCCAAGAATCGCATTGGAGCTCTGATCACCTTTGAGAAGAATACTTCTCTTAAAGACATCATCAAGAATGGTGTGATGCTTTACGCTCCAGTCACTCCTGAGTTGTTAATGACCATCTTTTACCCAGGTACTCGTTTGCATGATGGAGCTGTCGTTATTCACGGCAACGAAATCCTCGCCGCTAGCGTCTTCTTTACTCCAACCACTAAACCTTTTGCATATAAATATGGATCTCGCCATAGAGCAGCGATCGGTATCTCTGAAGTGACTGATGCAGTCACCGTTGTTGTCAGCGAAGAAACGGGAAGAATCTCTTTTGCAGTTAACGGCGAATTAGAAACAGTTAGCCCTGAAGCCTTCTTGCGCGCATTCGAAACCTATATGGCAGATGGAGGCAACGAAGAATAATGGGAAAATATTTTGGCACCGATGGTGTCCGCGGACCAGCAAACGGCAAATTAAATGCTCACCTAGCTTATAAAATCGGTCGATTCATCGGCCAATATCCAAACGGAAAGAAAACCAAAATTCTCATTGGACGCGATACGCGTATTTCCGGTCCGATGCTTGCTGCTGCCTTAGCGTCCGGCATTACCTCCAGTGGTGGAGAAGTATACATCATAGATGTAACACCCACACCAGCTATTTCTTATTTAGTTGGAAAACATGGTTTTGACTTCGGGGTTATGATTTCGGCGAGTCACAACCCATTTTACGATAATGGAATTAAGATTTTTGCTCCGAATGGCGAAAAATTGAGTTCTGAGATTGAACTTGAAATCGAAAAGTATATTGATTCACCGGTTGATGATTTACCTTTGGCATCCAATAACAAGATTGGTCAGTTAATTTTGTCAAATAAACTTCTCGATGACTACCTCGACTTCTTAGTCAGCAAAGCTCATTGTGATTTACCAAAAATGCGCATTGCGATTGATTGCGCGAACGGCTCTGCCGCTGCAACGGCGAAACAATTATTCATTGATCGTCTGCATTTAAATGCCGATTTGTTTAATGATAACTATAACGGAATCAACATCAACGACAACTGCGGTTCCACGCATTTGAAATTTCTCAAAGAAAAAGTTCTCGAAGGACAATATAACTTAGGAATCGCCTTTGATGGAGATGCCGATCGGTGTTTGTTTGTCGATAAATTTGGAAATACTATTGACGGTGACCAGGTAATGTATCTCAATGCCCTCAATATGAAAAAGCACGGACTATTAACTGACGACACGATTGTATTGACTGTTATGTCCAATCTAGGTCTCAAGAAAGCCCTTGCTGTAAATGGGTTAAAATTTGAAGAGGTTACTGTTGGCGATAAATATGTTCAGGCTTGCTTAAAAGAAAAGACACTTTCACTTGGGGGCGAACAATCAGGACACATCATTTTTTATAGCGATTTAAATACCGGCGATGGCCAATTGACCGCTATTCATTTGCTCAATGTCCTTGCCGACGAGAAAAAGACAATTAAAGAGCTTACCAAGGATTTAACAATTCTCCCACAAACATTGAAAAACATCGTAGTTTCAAATAAAGAAGCCATCATGGAACACCAGGGATTAAGAGACTATATTAAAGAGCAAGAAGATGCCCTTAATGGAAACGGACGAATTCTCGTTAGAAGTAGTGGAACCGAACAATTAATTCGCGTGATGGTGGAAGCCAGCAATTATCAATTATGTGACGAAATCACCAATCGGATTGTCTCTTACATTAACGACATTAGCTATTAATTATGGTTGATTCAAAGGCAATTTACGACTATATCATAAAAATTCAATCTATTGCTAAGATTGGACTTACTTACAGCAAAGATCCTTACGCAATCACGAATTACCAAGAAATTAACGATTTGTCCAAAATGTTTCTAGAAAATTTTATGGATGTTAAATTAGATCGCCCGAATTATTTTGAGAAGGATGTTTATCCAACTCCAAACATCTCGGTTCGGACACTAATTTTTAACCAAGAGCGGAATAAAATTCTTATGGTTCGAGAAGTGAAAACTCAGAATTATTCCCTCCCTGGAGGCTGGGCTGATTTATACGATTCTCCTAGCCAAGCTGCCAAAAACGAATGTTTGCAGGAAGCTGGAGCAGACATTTCCGAAATGCGTCTTGTCGGCATAACTAACCGCACACCTTTCAAAAGTAATACTTCAGTCCCTGAATATGTCATTATATTTGAAGGCATTTTATCAGGAAAACTTCATGAGCATGAATACGAAACTGATGATGTAGGTTGGTTCCCCGTCGATAATCTCCCTGAGATTTCCCGAAAGCTTTCAATGGAAGAACTCCAAAGAATTATAAAAGCAGCCCGTGACGGAAAAGTCGTTTTCGATTAACTCGTAAGCGAAGCCGACTTTAATTATTAAGATAACCTTAATAGTTAAGCCCATTTTTGCTATAATAAACAAAATTAATCTATGGAAATTTACGCTATCACACTTGCTAAACTAACTCTTATCCAAATCACATTTGTGATTGTGGCGGCTTTTATTGTTGCTGTTGCCATCTTTTTAGCGATTTTCTTCCCTCTTCGTCACGCCTATCTCAAAAAGAAGTTTCGCTTCCATTATTATAAGAAGATTTATCAGGTAGCTTTTAATCAAGATTACTACCTCATAAATGATTTCTTGTTTCGAATCGATGATTCCACAGTAATGGGTATCGATCATATCCTTTTTGGAGACCGTTATATTTATATAATTAATGATTATTATTACGAAGGTGATTTGCTCGGTAATTCAGAAGACAAATCGCTTATTTTCGTTAATAAAAAAGGCAAGAAACTTTACACTGACAACCCATTCCTTGCCAGCGAAAAAATTGTCAGCCGACTTTCCATGTTGACGGGCATCGACTCATCTTTAATGATTGGAGTCATTATGGTTAACAATAGCTGCAAATGTTTCGTGAAATCGGATTCCAAACAGTTTTATATTGTCCAACGCAAATACTTCAAAATGCTTATTAAGAATGTCGAATCTCGCCCGGTTGGTCGCATCAACCCTGTTCAACTAGATAGCGCCGTTAAAGCGATTTACCGCCTTAACCGCAGAAAGAAAAAATGAAAATTAAAGAGGCCTTTAGCCGTTCACAAAAAATATACTCTGCTCATCCACTAAACTCCTGGGTATTAGGAGTGGCTTGCGCCATCTTTTTAGCTGCCATTTGTGGCTTTGATTTGGCTTTCCCTGGTCTTGACATCATCGTCATTCCGTTGTTTGGCATTCCTTTCGTGTTTGCCACGATTATCTCTCACTTCCAACTAAGAATGAATAACGAAGTTCGGACGCGAAGTTTCTTCCGTCTTTTTGCGGTTTACTTCACTAGACCTTTTAGGTCTTCTTTCCAAGTTTTGTTTTCGTTCTTTAAATCAATAATCGCTTCTTTCCTTGCTACTGGACTCCTATTAGGAATAACTTATTTAATTTTCGCTAATAATTTTGGAAGCGCTTTTACCACCAATATTAATGGTTTTTTTAATGTGTTTAGCAATCCTGGCGCTTATGAGAACACCGATACCTACAATGCCGCCCTTCAAGTCTTCCTTCAAGCTAATGGAGACATGCTCTATATCTTCTTTGACATTGTCTTTGTTCCGCCCGTGTTTATTTCCGCTTTAGTCTTTATCTACTTTGTCTCGGTTGAGTCTATCAGCATTTTTGCTCGTCTATACTTTCCGCAAAATCCTTCCCCGATGATTCGCTCAGCGGTTAAACAATCAATGAAAAGACAAAGAAAGAGCTTTTATAGTGCTTACTTTGGGATGAATTGGCCGATCTTTGCTCTCTTTGTTACCGGAGCCATAGGAGGATTCTTTGCTTCTTTCTATCTGACCGGTGATTCCTCTTTCTCTTCATCAATCGGCTTGATGGGTGGCCTTGTATTAATGGCCTTCTATGCCCCATTCTACTTAGCAAATATGGAAATCATCTATTCGATATTAGAAGGAAATATCCGTTTGATTTCTAAAGAGATGACTCAGCAGATTCTTATCAATATTCAAAATCAAAGACAACTTTCGGAACAAGAAGCTGAAATGTTATCAAAGGCTCTCGAAGATTTAGATAAACTTGACCAAGATAATAATCTTGATAATCCCGATGATTCGAACGAAAAAAGTAATGATAAAGACAAAGAAAAAGACCCAACAAATGGGCCTGAATAATCGTCTGGAGCAAGTGACGGGAATCGAACCCGCATAACTACCTTGGCAAGGTAGTGTTCTACCACTGAACTACACCTGCAGTTGAACTTGGTTTACCAAATTCGCTTAATTATTATAACAAAAGTTCATCGATATGCAATATAATTCCTAACGAAAAGGAGACAAAAAAATGATTACCAATCAAGAATTAGCAAACATCATCTTCCCAGATGTTAAAACAACTCTCGAAGATTTAGAAAAAAGATACCCCCTGCGTCAACTACCTGCTGGAGCGGAAGTAACACGCTTTGCTCCCAGCCCAACCGGCTTTCTCCACACCGGTTCTTTATTCACCAGCATGATTTGCCGAAAAGTAGCGACCCAAACCCACGGGGTTTTTTATGTGCGCCTCGAAGACACCGACACCAAAAGAGAAATCCAAGGGTCGGGCGAGCAACTGCTAGATCAACTCAGTCTCTTTAATGTTACACCTGATGAAGGCTATCTCGGCGACCACCAAAAAGGTAATTATGGTCCTTATGTCCAATCAGAGAGAGCGGACATTTATCGAATTGCTATTAAACACCTAATTGAGATTGGACGCGCTTATCCATGTTTTTGTTCTCCTGAAGAGTTGAATGAAATTCGCACCAAGCAGGAAGCAGCAAAATTAGTTCCTGGATATTATGGTCAATTCGCTAAGTGCCGCTTCTTGACTAACGATGAAAAAGCCACTCGTATTTTAGCTGGCCAACCTTTTGTTGTCCGCTATAAGAGCAATGGAAATCATGCTCGAAAAATTAGAGTTACGGATTTAGTTCGTGGCACTTTTGAAATTGCGGAAAACGATCAAGACGTTGTCATTTATAAGAGCGATGGTCTCCCCACTTACCATTTTGCTCACGTGGTCGATGATCATTTTATGAGAACAACTACTGTTATTCGCGGCGAAGAGTGGATTCCTTCCTTACCTATTCACCTCGACTTATTCCAAGCCATGGAATGGCAACCACCTTTCTACGCTCACTTACCAGTCATCCAAAAATTGGATGAAAACGGAAATAAGCGCAAATTATCGAAACGATTAGACAGCGAAGCGGCGGTCAGTTATTTCCTCCAAGATGGTTACCCAAGCGAAGCACTCATTATGTATTTGATGACAATCGCTAATTCTAATTTTGAAGAATGGATTTTCCAGCAAAAGTTTGATCGCATGGAAGACTTTGCTTTCACTTTCTCAAAAATGTCTCTTGATGGAGCTCTTTTCGACCTAGGCAAATTAAATTTCTTTGCTCGCGAAATTCTATCTAAAAAGAATAAGGATGAAATATATGCGATGGTTACCACTTATGCAAAGGTTTATCAGCCTAAGTTATTAGAAGTTGTGTATCGCGACCCTAATTACTTTAAGGAAATCATGAATATTGAGCGAGAGAAAGAAAACCCACGCAAAGATTATGAAAAATTTGGTAATTTGCTCGATTCGATTAGTTTCTTCTATGATGACTTCTATGAGGATATCATTAAGGAAAAGTTACCTTTCTCCGACAGATTCTCTCCTGAATTAATTAGTAGTGTTCTAAGCAAAATTAAGGAAGAATTATCCCTTAATCAAGACGAACAATCCTGGTTCGGACAGATGAAGGAAATTGGCGAATCGCTTCGATTTGCTCCAAATGGAAAACTTTTTAAAAATAATCCTGACCAGTACAATGGATCAGTTGCCGATATCGCTGAAATGTTGAGAATCACCCTGACAGGAAAGAAAAACAGCCCCAACCTTTATTATGTGATGAAAGTCTTGGGCAAGGCTCGTTGTGATAAACGTATTGAAAGTGTAATTTCTTCATTTTAATTATTAATGAGAGTGTTATATAATACTCTCACTGGTCCCATGGTCAAGCGGTTAAGACGAGACCCTCTCAAGGTCTAATCCCGGGTTCGATTCCCGGTGGGATCACCAAAACAGGACAATAAGCTTTGAGCAAATCAAAGCTTTTTTTGTCGCTTTTGCTATAATAAAAACATGAATATTCTTTTTATCTATAATCCGAGAAGCGGCAAAGGTTTAAAGCCCTCAAAGCTAGAGAATATCAAAAAGCTTTTAGGGGAGAAATCTTCTCATTTTGAGTTCCGACTTTGCGAGAACCTTGGACAGCTATACCAAGTCTTGAGCGAACCTTTAGACATTTATGATATTCTTGTTTTCGCGGGAGGAGATGGTACTTTTCACCATGTCGTTAACGCTCTATCCGCTCGCGAACATCGGCCGACTTTGGGAATTATTCCTTGCGGAACTTTGAATGATGCGAGTAAAAACTACGGCTATAACCGACGCATTTCGCGTTGTATTGACATCATTTTAAACGGAGTTACTAAGCCTATCGATGTCTTCAAAGTAAATAATCAGTACGGAATTTTTAGTCTATCCGTCGGAACTTTTTCAGACATTCCATATAAAGCTAAGCGCAGTGGGAAGAAGCGTTTCCGAGTTTTGTCATATTATGGGTTGGCCATCAAATCACTTTTCCGTAAAGGCCGAATAAGTGGAAACGTCATTTTGAATAACGAAAAGCATCTATACTTTGAGGCTCCTTTTCTTTTGATGTTGAACTCTCGATACATGGGTGGATTTAAGATAAACAAGAAGGCAAAATTAGATGATGGTTTAGCTGATTTACTGTACACCAAAAAAGGGTGGTTTAATGGGTTATACCGCTACTTTTTGCGCCCCAAAAAAGTTACCCGTCTAGCTTTTTCAAGAGCTGAAATTTCTCTTGATAATACCTACTCATGGGATATCGATGGCGAGGAATTTCAAGCCCAAAAAGTCGAGATTCAAGTGTTGAAAAATCATTTAAAAATCCTTGCAAAACGATAAAAAAATCCAAAAAATAATGCGTTTTTGCACTAGTTTATAAAATTTTGTTTGTTTTTTTGTATGCGCCCAATAATAATATAGTTATCTGGAGGACTCTTTATGAAAAAGAATTTAAAGAACTCGTTCGTCATTTTAGCTATCTTTGCCGTTTTGTTTTTTGTCGCGGCTGTTGCCACTATAATTACAGAACTTTTCATCATTGACAACGGCACTGGAATAATTTGGACCTTGGTGTTCCAATATGTTTTACTCTACAATCTCAAGTTTGGACTCCCTAATCCAGTTGTTTTCCCGTACGGTAGTATCATTTTATATGGATCTCTACTCATCGCTATTGTCCTTATGATTGTTTGCCTTTTGATTGTTAAAAAGAAAGAATACAAGGTTCTTTCTGCCATCACTTCAATTTGTATTTTTCCTCTCGGCTTCTTGGCTTCATTAGCGGCGCTTTCGATTTTAACTTTCGATCCTAGTCTAGTATCACTATTCATCGGAACAATCGTAATTGTCGTCTCGTCTGTTCTATACTTAATCTTAGCCATCGTGATTGCCGTTGTTTCACTAATGAATGCAAAAGAAGGAGTTGCCGCTGCCGAAGATAGCGGTATGTTCCATGATTTTGAGGATATTCAAGAAGATCACAATCCGTTCGAAGAAGACAGCAGAGTTGATTTAGCTGCTCGAGCCGAACCGATTGAATATCACGACCTTGAAGCAGAGCCTATCCCTGTTTTTATTCCCGAACCAGAGCCCGAACCCGAACCCGAGCCCGAACCCGAACCCGAGCCATTGGAACGCGAAGAACCCTTAGAGACCTCGCCCGCTCCAGCGGCCGGTCCACAACCAATAATCATACCCACTCCTACTGCCCCACAACCAATAATTATTCCAACGCCATCGCCAGCTCCAGCTCCAGTCCCAGCTGCGGAGCCGATTGATCCTCGTGAATTGGCGTCAATGATTCGCGACATTGTTCGCGACGAAATTGCTAGAAATAATGCCTCACAACCAAAAGTTGAAGATCGTCCAACTACCGATAACCATAGTATTGTCGGTGCAACTTTCGGTGGACCGCTCATTGTCCAATACTTTGGCAGTAATATGTCCCCGGTTCCTCAACCAGCTCCTGCCCCAGCTTCAGCTCCGGTTTCCGAACCAGCCCCTGTTGTAGTTCCAGCCCCTGCTCCAGCACCTGCACCTTCGCCGGCCCCAGCACCTGCCGCTGAGCCCTTGAAAGTCGAACCAGTTGTCGAAAAAGAGGTTGTTAAGCCAGTTGCACCAGAGCCAGTTCCGGTCATCGTACCAGTGACTCCTGTCCCTGTTGCTGAAGAACCTGTTGCACCAAAAGCCCCAATTATTCGCATTCCTTTTGAGAATAGGATGATTAAGGCGGATAAGGATATGCAAGACAACTACAATATCATTAAAAATGAAATTCTCTCCTATGGAGTGAAATCCCGTGTTTCATCATCTGGAGATACATTTAGACTTCACCGTAAGACCTATATTAAGTTAACCATCGCGGGGAAGAGCTTGAAATTGTATTTCGCCCTTAATCCTGATGATTACAAAGATTCGACTATCCCTGTTCAAGATGCGAGCGATAAAGCTATCTATGCCGATATTCCTCTCGTCTTCAAGGTCAAGTCACCCCTCTCCATGAAACGCTGTAAGGAATTGATCCAAACCGTTATGGAAAATGGTGGTCTTGAACAAGGTGAAGTTGGCACTGTTAATTGGGTTAAGGAACTTAAAATGGCTGCCAAGGATAAAACTAAAAAAGCCAAACAGGAAGACGACGATTAATCGTTTCTTTCTCTCAAATAATTAGCCGTCGCTGACGGCTTTTTATTTTTTTCTATTCGATAGTGTGACCATAAATATCTTATTCAATATTTTGTATATATTTGCGTGCGAGCGTAAATTATGCTAATATTCATAACTGAGCAAATTGTTCGGAAGGGATGTGGTCATCTAATGGATGTGCCTCTGTCGTGGCTCATAATTGTAATATGTCTAGTTGGAAGTTTTTTCTTTTCCGCTAGCGAAACCGCATTATCTTGTTGTAATCGCTTCAAGATTCAAATTAAAGCGGATAACGGAAGCAAAACCGCTAAACTCCTCTTAAAAGTATGTGACCGATTTGATCGAGCGCTAACCGTCATTCTCATCGGAAATAATATAGTTGCCATAGCCGCTTCTGCTGTTTCAACAGTCCTTTTTGTCACTAAGATTTTACCTTATGACCAATTTGGAATTGATAGCGGAACCGTTTCGCTCATTTCTTCAATTTGTTTAACTTTTCTTTTTTACATTTTAGGAGATACTTTTCCAAAAACAATTGCTAGAGCAATTCCTGATACTATTTCCTATATCATTGTCTATCCAGTCTATTTCTTAATGATTATCTTTTATCCGGTCGCCATCCTGTTTGAATTGATGACAAAGGCAATCGAAAAGATTTTTAAAGTCAAAACTGACGATAAATTCACCGAAGAAGATTTTGCAAACGCGATTGAGAAAACTACTTCGGAAGGGCTTCTTGAACAGGAACAAACCGAAATTATTCAATCTGCCCTTGAATTTGTTGATACTAATGTTCGTGAGGTCCTCACTCCGGCAAAAGATGTTTTTGCTTTAGACATAAACACTCTTACACATGAAAAACTTAAAGATATTTTACTTAATACCAATTACTCCCGCATTCCAATCTATGATCGTATCCCCGATAACATCATCGGCATCTTATTGGTGAAAACTTATTTTAAAGAAATAACTCAGAATCCTAATGTTTCCATTCGCAAAATATTGGCTAAACCCTATTTTGTGCCTAACACGATCATGATCGATGATTTATTTAATGGTTTTAAAAAGAACCACAATCATTTAGCTATCGTTCGCGATAAGGACCATAAGATGGTTGGCATGGTGACGATGGAAGATGTGCTTGAAGAGTTAGTGAGCGATATTGGCGAGACGACTACTCCTAAGGAGAAGAAGTAATATGGAATGGTATTTTTATCTTATAGTTGCCATTCTCTGCGCTTTTAGTTCATTCTTTTCGAGCGCTGATATTATCTACGGAATAGTCGATGTTGATCGCCTGAAGAAAAATGTTGAGAAAGGCATTAAACCAAAGAGATCAAAACTTGCTCTTAAAATCGCCACTGATTATGAATTCACGATCTCCTCGATTCTTTTCGGGAACAATGTTGTCAACATTCTTTCGTCATCAATTGTAACTTTGATTGGCGTCAGCCTTGCTGGGCCGACAAATAGTGAAATGGGGGCTACACTAGCAGCGGTGGTTTATACCGCTTTTATGATTGTTTTTTGCGAATTCTTTCCAAAAGCAATTGGTAAGAGATTCAATTTTTCTTTAGCTTTGCTATTTGCATACCCGTTAGTTGTTTTTAAATATTTAACATTTATCATCGTGTGGCCGATATCCAAACTTTTTGTTCTTATTGGGAAACTTTTTAGTAAGAAATCAAAAGAAGAGGACATCATTGACGAAGAAGTGCTTACCGAGATGGTGGACACCATTGAAGAAGCTGGCGAATTGGAAGAAGAACAAGCGGAACTTGTCCGATCAGCAATTGTTTTAAACGACATCGAAGCTTATGAAATAATGACTCCTCGAGTTGATGTTTTTTCCATTGATGTTGAAGATGATATCAATGAGATTCTTAAAGAAGGGGAAATTTTCATCCATTCACGCATCCCTGTGTACGAAGAGACTGTCGATAATATTATTGGCATATTGCCTATCAAAGCCTTGCTTAAGGCCTATTTAAAGGGCGAAAAGATCGATATCAGAAAACTATGCTATGAACCTTTGTTCATTCCTCGCAACCACCAAGTTATGGATTTATTGAGTGAATTCAAAGCCTCAAAAGTTCATATCGCCATTATCAAAGATGAGTACGGTGGCAACGAAGGTATTGTTACTATGGAAGACATTCTTGAAGAGATTGTTGGAGACATCTTTGATGAAACCGATGAAATTGAAGAAGAATATGTTGAACAAGGTGAGGGTAAATTCATTGTCGATGGTGCGCTGAATATTGATGATTTCTTTGAACTTATTAATTTTGATGAAGAGTACGAAACCGAATACGCGACCGTTTCAGGATTGTGTCAAGACATCCTAGATCGCTTTGCGAAGGTCGGAGATACATTCGACTTTTTCCACTACACTTTTATTGTCATAGAAGCCGATCAATACACCGCTCGAGAAATTATGGTAATTGATAATAACATTGTTGATGATAACGACAGAGAGGGAAAAGTCTCTGAAAATGAAAAGGCTTAATCGATACATTAATCATCTCGCTGATATTACTGGTAAAAAGGTGATTGTCACGGGTGCCAATAGTGGGCTCGGTTTTTCGATTTGTGATATATTGCTCCAAAAGGGAGCCCATATTGTCATGGCGTGTCGCAACGGAAAAAGAGCAGAAGAAGCCCGCGCTTTGTTGAAGGCAAAGCATCTTAACGGACGCATCGACATCATTCTCTACAATCAAGCGTCTCTTTCTTCTATTGCCAGTTTCGCTCAATCATTGATGACTGAACATAGTGATTTTTATGCTCTCATTCTTAATGCTGGAATCTTTCATCCCAAGAAGAATGATAAATTTGAAAACAGTATCCCTCTAACGATTGGAACAAATTTTTTAGGACCTTTATATTTAATTCACTTGCTGCAGGGCTATTTAGTTAATGCGACAAGTGAAAAACGAATCATATTGCACGGTTCTCTAGCCTATCATTTTGTCCGATATAAAAATAAAGAAGAATCCTTATTAAATCTTAAAAACGGACCGATGAAACAATACTCATACTCAAAATTAGGACTGACAGAAGCGTTTTATTTTTATTCACTCTCTAACCAAAACCCAAACGTTAAGTACTTGTTATGTGAGCCAGGAGTCTCGAGCACTGGTATCATACGCAATTATAAAAAGTGGTTTAAAACAATTGCGAGTTACGCGATGGCAATTGGCTTGCCAAATACGCGAAAAGCATGTCTTTCTGCTTGCTATTTAACTACTCAAAAAGTCGCTAATGGAAACTACTACCGTCCGCGCGGAATTATGTCTATTGGCGGGTATCCTCGCCTTCATAACTTGAAGAATAAATACGTTGATTATCGTATCGTAATTGATGGGTTAGATATATTGGAAAAATTTTATGCTAAATGAGAAAAACGCTGCTGTATTTTATCTTTCTAAGTCAAATGATGATCTTTATTATTTAAACGAATTCATTAGCCTAGCCAGGAATGCTGGTTACAAAGTTATCGAAAAGTATTCTCAGAAACTTGATAAACCGGACAAGCATACTTTCTTTGGTTCGGGAAAAATTATGGAAATTCGTGAAATAATTCGTAATAATGATGAAAAAACAGACAAATATCCATCCTTTGACTACGTTCTTGTCAATGATGATATCAACCCATTGCAAAAGAAAATAATGGAAGATATTCTCGAAATGCCGGTAATTGATCGAAGCACAATTATTCTCAAAATATTTGAAGATAATGCGAAGAGCAAAGAAGCGAAATTGCAGGTCGAGATAGCTAAGCTGAGATACACAAGCAACCAACTCGTCGATGCAATGGCGTCTTATTCACAAATCACTTCCGGCACAGGAAGAAATAAGGGCGAAGGCGAAAAAGCTATCGAATTGAGTAAACGTCAAATTGAAAACAAAATTGTTGCGAAAAAACGCGAACTAGAAACCATCAAGTTATCTCGTCGGATATCTCGAGCAAAGAGAAACAAATCCCCGATTCCTAAGGTTGCGGTAGTAGGTTACAC
>Ga0172377_10002063_pt1 | contig 20544 bp, 21 predicted proteins | sample Pumphouse3metaG_FD_119749 | JGI IMG/M metagenome (GOLD analysis project Ga0172377, IMG submission 119749) | Leachate microbial communities from a municipal landfill in Southern Ontario, Canada - Pumphouse #3 metaG | ecosystem: Engineered > Solid waste > Landfill > Unclassified | place: Canada...
AGCCGTAGTTGTATATCGATAATCCTTCGTACGAGGTGTACGGGTTGACCTCCGAGAATCTGACCAGGTCGGAAGAGGCTCCGTCACTGTCGGATACGGCTCCGACCGATAACAGTGCCAGAATCAAAAATATTGCGAGAGCGGACCTTTCGGCGGTATTCATTGAGTATCACCGAAACGTCCGTTCTCCGTTCAAAGGTATTTCACAAGGTCCTGTAATGTGGCACGCTGATCTTTCGCCTTGATGACTCCAGAAGCGAGAAGCACTCCGTCGGCACCGAGGTCCAAAGCGGTCTTCACATCCATTCCGGTCTTGACGCCTGCACCGCATAGCACGGATACTGCGCCGTTGACGGATTTCACGGATTCCACCGTGCTCTCGACTATCTGCGGGTTGGCAGACGTCACAGAGATATCTCCGCCTATCAGGTCGGGAGGTTCTACTGCGATGAAGTCGGGACAGTGGTGTGCGATCTTGACCGCCGCCTGTACTGTGTCCGCACAGACCACGGTGACAAGTTCGCATCCTTTTGAAAGTTCCAGACACTCTTCTATCGTGTCTATGGAGACCTTGTGTTCAGTGTGGTTGATCAGGGTCCCGACGGCACCTGCGGACCTTACCATGGACGGGGTGACCCATCCGGTAGAGGAACCGGGGGCGTGGGGATCGACGTTCTGCGAAAGGACCGGGATCTTCACTGCCTTTGCAACTGCGGAGAGCTCGACCATGGGAGGGCAGACGGAGATCTTCACTCCGTTCTCCTCGCTGATCTGCTCGCACAGTTTAGCGATCTCCAGGGCTCTGGCCCCTTCGGCCTCGCTGTAGGCCTTGAAGTTGATTATCACGGCCGGCTTCGAAATCGGTCTGCCTGACAAGTTACCACTCTTGGACGATCACTCGACGTCTTTCTTGCCGCAGCAACATTTCTTTTCGGATTTGCCGTCGTCAAGATTGACGAATCTTGTCTTGAGCTCGTTGAGGACAGCGGGCCTGGAGGTGTATTCCATTTCCTCTGCTCCGAGGATCGAAGGCACGAAGGGTCCCTGCGATCTCATGAACTTGCTCGCTTTGATGGAGTTCCTGCGGGCCTCATCGAACGTGGATGTTCCGAAGAAGTCGACGGGTATGTGCTCTCCGCCTTTTGCACCGATGGGTTCGAGTCCCTGGAGGTGGCCCTCGTTCAGCTGGAATCCGAGACAGCATATTCTCGGAGGTCCGTCGAAGTAGGTAGGGTCGGAGTCTTCGGGCGAGCAGGGGTAGAAGGCACCGATGTGCGATCCTCTCATCCAGCCGGCAACAAGCATTGTGTTGTTGATGAAGGGCTGGGTGTATTCGCCGACGGACGGAAGTCCGCTCTGGCACCTGCAGATACAGACGGGGTCGTCCTTTCCGACGTACCTTCCGGCTGTCATGTTGAGCTTGTCTGTGGAAACGACACATGCGGGACCGATGCCTGCTCTCGAGGTAATCCTCTTGATGGCGTATCTGGATGTGTCTCCGAGAAGGGACAGGATGCTCCATGTCTCTTCGGGTGCGGACATTACGACCTTCTTGTGGTCCATAACATCCTGGATCTCGATGTCGAATCCCTGTTTTGCCCTGGCGTCGATGACGAGGCCGGTGGTAGTGAACGGATCGAGGAAGATCCTTGAAAGGGGAAGCGAGTATGCCGAGGGTTCGGTCTTGTCTGCCATGAAGAAGAGAAGGGGCTCGGAGCCTCTCTCTTCGAATGTCATTTCCGCGGATCCGGGTCCTGCTCCCTTGACGTTTCCGGAGAAAGCGGTGGTCAGGATGTCCTGTCCTGCGGCGTAGAGTTTCATGGACTTAGCGATCTTGGTTGCCTGCTGGAAGCATTCCCATGCGGCACTGTGGACCTCTTTGTTGCCCTCGCCTTTGTAGTGGGTCATGTAAAGGTTTATGTCGTCTCCGACACGGGTCACGTAGAAATCCTCGATGACCCCTGCCTTCTGCTGCTCCTTGAGTACATCCCTTGCTGCCTGAAGCATCGAGGGGTGAGGTCTGGAGTGTCCGACAACGGAACCTACGTCCGCTTTGATAATTGAAACTGTGACTTTTTCTGCAGCCATGTGTTCACCAAATGTATGAGTTCGGGTTAGGCAATCTTAGTTATAAAACCTCTTGCCGAACCTGCGGGATATTATCTTCGTTTATTGAGCTATTATAGTCGGTATGCGCATTATTGATGATAATCGGGACAGCGATCATCATGCAGTGCGGGAATGCTTTAAGATGGGTAGAAACAAATACTGCCGGGACATCCCAGGTTTCATAAAGCGGGAGGATATTCTCCAGGAGTGATAACATGGGATTCATGGACAAGATGAAGGACAAGAAGGCCGAGCATGATGCCAAGAAAGCAGGCAAAGAGAAGAACTATACCTTGCACGTCGTAGGTACTATCATCATTGCCGCTTTGGCCATAACGGTACTTTACTACTGGTTCCCGTTCTGATCCGTTCGGACAGAGCCAGCAAACCTATTACATTGTTTTTCATCCCGGTCTTCCGAGAAAAATATGATATTCCCGGCGGGGCCGGGTAAGATGTCGGAGTCTCGGATCTCCGAGACCCCGTTAAGTGAACGGAAGGTCACCTTTCCTGCCTTTGGAGCATCTCGACAAGCTTGAGAGCTTTGTCCTTGGGGAAGCTCATGTCGTTGGAATTCAGCATTCCAATGAGCATCTTCCTGACATTGGCGGACTGGGGAAGCATGTATCCCGCTTCTCTGTAGAGGTCCTCCGTCTGACGGCGGAACGATATCTCCATGGCCTCCATCAACTGTCTTTCTACCGGACTGTCCGCGTTCTCCTTGAGAGCTTTGCAGACGGCCTCCGCTTCCACCTTCTGTTTGGCGATCTCCATGATGGAATCGCACATCTCGGCGGTCTTGGGCTGCTGGACGGGGAAATTGTCCGGTGCGAGGGTGAGGGCGTGCGAACGACACGTCCTGACGCACATTCCGCATCCGATGCATTTCTTGAAATCTATCTGTCCCGATTCGGTATCGGTGGCACCTGTGGGACAGACGTACAGGCACAGACATTCCTTATCGCAGAATCTGAGATTCCTTATCGCGTGCATATCATTGCCTCCTTTCGACCTTGAGAAGTTTAAGACTCGGTACTTTGCAGATCGGGCAGATGTCCGGCGGGTTGTCGCCGATGTAGATAAATCCGCAGATATCGCAGACGTAGACGTTCGTGTTCTCTATCATCTTCTCTCCCTCGGCACCGTAGCGTTCCATCAGGGATTGGAGGATCTTCATCACCTTCTCGCTCCAGAGAAGTACACGCTTTGCTCCGCGGTCATTCTTGGTATCCGCGTTCGCATCATCGTATTTGGAAAGGTTGTCGTTGATAAGTGCCAGAAGTTTGGCATCGGTAGGATCTGCGGCAGGTTCTGCTTTGGACCTGTAGTAGTCCGAGAGATCTTTGAAAAGGCCCGCTTCCTCGTAGAGGTACTGTTTCTCGCAGCCTCTTTGGAGATTCGAACACATGTCGGCCATCTCGCCGAAGGTCATCTCGCGCATGCGGTCCTCTCCCTCTCCCGCGGGGATGGTCGCCGCGATCGCATTGGATGTAGGTTCGAGGCTGACAGGCTCAATCTTCTTCCTTTCGGAAGGTGCTTCGTCCTCTGCCATGAGTTCGAATTCGCTTTTCGGCGATCCGCAGAGGGGGCAGACCCAATTATCCGGAAGTTCGTTAAAACGTGTGCCCGGAGCTATTCCGGCCTCGGGTATGCCTTTGGCCTCATCATAGATGAAACCGCAAATAGCGCATTTGTATTTGCTCATAAAATATGAGAGCACTGCGTCCGTATTTATTGCAATCGGAGCCGTTTCCGCATCTGGTAGCTGCAGTAATTTATTTGGATACGGCTCTTAATACGATATTGTTCCTGTTTTTGCGCATCAGATCACCGTATTTTCTGGTATAATTATATATGAATGATGATAATTCTAATTGTATGAACAAAAATAGCATGACAGTAATCGCAATTGTTGCTGTTATCGCTGTGGCTGGCGCGGGCTGCGCATGGTATATCGTAAGTCAGAACGATACGTCGCCCGAGTTCGCAGGCGAGTGGAAAGCGACATCCGCATTCGGTTATTATTCATAGGGCCGTGCATTCCATTACGAAGCAGGCAGTTCTGCCCTGCTTACAATGAACAAGGACATAACATACGCAAAGGACAATGTCCTGCTGATGAAATGCGGAGAGTTCTCAAGGACAGGCGTCTATGACGGCAACGAGATCTGGGTCTGTTTCGGTACAGAGACCGGACATGAGAGGTATTACGGACTTTACAACGAAGGATGCCTCTACATAACCTCATTCAATTCTGCCGATGAGGACAGGACCATCCTTTGGTCTGTATTGTACACAAGGGACGGAGTGATGCCGGATACCGAAGTGCCGTCCTTTGATCTCACTATATCATGGAAGATGGTCGACGGAAACAGCTTCGACGGTACTGCCCGGGAGCTTAGCGGAGATTATCTCGAATTCACCTCGTTCAACGGGAACGCGTTCATCGGTACGATGGAGCAGGAATCCGATGGTGAGATCGTTACCAAGGTGATAAGGGGATAACTGTATCCGATCTTTCAGATTACGTCACATGCGAGATGCGTTTCATGGACGATACCGGCTTTATGTGGGGAGGAGCGCTGTCCGACGGCAACTGGCTGTCGGTACATTACATCGGCGCATCGGAACTGGCCGATACAGACGGCAGTGCCACATCCACCGTTCGTAATTACACTCCCGACGGTACGGGAAGCGTTTCCGAAGACTAGGTCGTCGATCTTACCGATGCCGCGTGGACAATGACGTCGTGCATCATGCTGGATGATGCCGGAAATGTCGAGAGATACACCGATTCGGATCTCGAATTCAGTATCCATTTCACGGATCAGAAGGGACGTCAGCTGGTAGGTTATGAAATCGAAGATGGAAAGCAATACGAGGTCGCCGCGAACATCACAGGCAGTCCGACATCGGAGAATCCGGTGATCGAGTACGAGTTCCTCAGCGGCGATGTGTACGATTACGGATTCCTTGTTCTGGATTCCGACGGTGAGGGAATGCAGATGTACAGTCTTTATCAGGATTACGACGGAGGATTCGGACTATGAGGTCCTGGTGAAGCAGATCTACACCTGAGAGATCTGTTCCGAAATGTACCAGTACGGGATAACAAAGCGTTCCGTGGCCGTTTCGGTCATTGTATTTTCCCAGGATAGTAGCAAATCTAATAGGGAATGAGCGCATTTTGCCGCACAAGGTAATGCATATGCTCAGATTAGGCGAGAAGGCAGTTTTCATTCTCATCGTCATGCTGAGCATATTCGGTCCGCTTTCTACCGATATGTATCTCTCCGGACTTCCGGAGATGATAGATTATTTCGGTACGAACGAGACAGTCATCAGCATCACCCTGTACGGATTCATGGTTTTCATGGCCGTAGGATGTCTCGTCCTCGGTCCTATCAGCGACAAATACGGAAGACGCCCCGTGCTGATCTTCAGCATGGCGGTCTATATCTTCGGAAGCATCGGGTGCTGTCTGACCTCCAACATTTGGGTCATGATCCTCTTCAGGATCATACAAGCTGTCGGAGGCGGCGGTGCGATAGCACTTTCCGTTGCCTTGATCAAGGATTATTTCGTGGGAGACAAGCTCGGCAAGGCCCTGTCACTCACAGCTGTGATCGGTGTCCTGGGACCCATATTGGCGCCGATAATCGGTACGATCCTGATCGAGACCGTAGATTGGCAGGCAACATTCTGGGCTCCCGCTCTCGTGTCATTAATATGTCTGATAATAGCGTTCATGCTGCCGGGAGACATACCGACGGAGAGATTCAGCGGTTCCGTGGCAGGTTCGCTGAAGAGCATGTTCGGGATATTCGGTAACAGGGATTTCTTTTCCTTCATGGTCCTGGTCTGTATCTTCATCCTGCCGTTCATGGCCTATCTGGCCGTTTCTTCCTACATCTATCAGGATATGTTCGGAGTCTCTGCCGGGGCATACAGTCTTTTCCTTGCGGCATCTATGATAATCGGCATCGTCTGCATGACCGTCTTTCAGAAATTCATCGGAAGATTGGGCAACAGGGTTACCCTGTGGATACTTTTGTGCGTAGGTGCGATGGATACGATACTGATACCTACCGTGGGCAGCATCAACGAATATCTGTTCATGCTGTCGATGGTGCCGGCGATCTTCCTTATCACCACATTCCGTTCTTTCGGGTACAATATACTTCTGAACCAGAGGGATTATTCCTCGGGGTCGGTCTCGTCCGTATTGAATTTCACCACGTTCATGCTGGGATTCGTGGGTATGATGATCGGTTCTATGCCATGGGGCAATTTCATCTACGGCATCACATTCTGCGCCGGAATATCGAGCGTGATATTCTTTGCGATTTGGGCCTACACCGTGAAGAAGGGAACAACGGTCAGAGGAATTGACGGTGTTTCGAGGGACAGCTGAAAAAAAGAAAAAACGGAACTTCGGGAACAGACATCCCTGCCCATTCCCGAAGTGATAAACTGTTTGTCCGGCGATCTTATTCGTTCAGAGGATTCATCGTTCCTATGGCGGTGGATTCCTGTGTTGCCATCGGTCTTTCGAACGATGTAATGAGGTTGCTGTCCTCATCATACATGAGGTACATGTCGTTGTAGAAGTAATCGCCGCCTGTCGAAGTGAACTCGATCCACCAGGTGTCGTCGGAATATTCCCAGATACATCCGGCAAAGGCGTATTCGGTCAGGGATTCTCCGATGTACATGGTACCGTAGATCATGTTGTACTTCTGATGGATGATAGACAGTCCGATGTATTCGTCATGTACGAAATACTTGCCTTCGACCGTCATCTCCTTGTGTTCTGCCGCGCACCAATCGGTGTCATCGAGATCGCATACCGTCGGCGGCAGTTCGGAAGTATATCTTCCGACGACGTACGTATTACCGTTATGCGCTCTGCGGAGAGTGTATTCGAACTCATCCGCACCGATCTTGAACAATCCCCACATGCCCCGCTATTGCCGAAGTTACCTTCGGCGGTTAGCAGCAATCCGTAAGCGGAGTCGTATATTTCGTGATAGTAGTACAGTGCCATGACACCTCTGTATGTCTCGCTGCCGACAGTCGTCTCATAAACGGCCGCATTACCGACCTGCTTGATGATCTCACACGTGCAGGTCTCAAGGTCCGTGGTCGAATCATTGACGGCATAATATCCGTTCATGGAATACAGGTTGCCTTCGATGTTCAATGGATCGAGGTCGAGATCCTTGTAATCCGCGTTGTTACGGGTATAGATCGCATTTCCGGCATAAAATTCGTTTCCGTCTCCGGAATAGTCGTGTATCAGCAATATTGCGACCATTATGTCATCGGTCCAGAATTCTCCTTGCAATGCGATGTAGATGTTGTCATTCTCAACCTCGAAGTAGAGCCAATTATCCTCGATGGTGCCTGTGACATCCTGTCCCATGAATTCTCCGCAGAACAATTGGTTGTTGACATCTTCTATGGTAGCCTTTTCGGCGCTTACCTCTGTCACATTTCCGCTTGTGTCCATCAGTTCGGAGTATTGGACCTCCCAATCGCCGGTATAATCGGTTGTCGATCTCGGCATCAGCAGGTAGACTGCCGCTGCGGCGACTATTATTATTGCCACTATTGTTACAATGATAATAGATTTATTGTCCATGCAAATAAAATTGTTGTATCAGATATAAAAATACGACTGTCACCCAGATGTAATGTTTCGGATCGGACGGTCGGTCCTCTATATGTTTTCAATCAATTGACTGATATGGGCGGTATAACTCTCACAGTTCTTCCGGAGTGTATCTCCTATCAAGGCATCCCGGATCGTCGAAGATATCCCTGAGGGTCTGGATGCAGGTGGCGAAATATCTTCCGTCGGTGATCCTGTCGTCCACAGTGAGCGTAAGGTCCACGGTGGGTGCGACGGTTATCTTCCCATCGGTGTCCGGAACGACCTTGTCGTAGATCTTACCTATGCATATGAAAACGGAGTTGGTACCCCATTCGAGAAGATGGTGGAACGGCGGGATGCAGCCGATGCTGCCGAGGTTGGAGACGAATACCGTGGACCTGAACGGGTCCTTGTCCGTTTTGGACCTGGGGGCCATATCGAGTCTGTGGAGGAGCTTCATGGCGCCTATGGCGGTCCTGACGTACCACCAGGGCTTATCGGCGTAGTGGGAGATCTGTCTGTTGCTGCCGGTGATCTCGCCGCTCTTCATTATCCTCACCTGTTCTTTGATCTCGGTGCTGACCTCGCCGATGTCGGCAGACGGTTCGAATGTTGCGGTATCGACCACTCTGAGCGAGGTATCCGAAAATTCTATCATTCCGATGTGTCCGATGTCGACGGTCCTTCTCTGGTAGACCTTCTTGCCGACGATGAATCTGTTGATGTGGGGTCTCATGGCGACCATTCTGACAATAGCTGCTATTACGGCGGAGTTGAAATTGACACTGAGGCCTTCTGCCTTCTTGTTCTTTATGTATTCCTGCATCTTCCTTACGTCGAGGGTGATATTCCAATACAGCTGGCTCTCTATCCTTCCGGGGGCCAGGAACGGCACGAACTTATTGAGGTCGTTGACCGAGCTTACGTATTTTCCGTCTTTCCTGTCATGTTTGAACAATTGACATCACATCTTTTTCCGATGGAGAGGGTCCATCAAGATAACATCTGCACCGAGTATAAAAAAACAGAAGGCACGGTACGGATGGGGGAAGGATCGGCGCATTGATACATGAACTGTGGGAGGCATTCACGCATCGGGTAAGTATGTTTAATATGACGGTCTTTTTATTCTACCAATTCGTTACTTATTCAGGTATAATTATGAATGCGAAAAAGGTCGTGAGAAAGGAGGCTGCTTTATTGGCGGTGCTCATAACGGTCCTTTTTGTGGCGGCGGTCATGGTCGTTGTAGAGGATTCGTCGGCTATGCCGACGGATTATTGAGCATACAGCGAAGGCGATGGCGGTTGGAGTCTTGACGGTACAACATATACCATATCCACTGCCAACGGTCTTGCTTACATAGCAGAGAAGGTGAATGGCGGAGACAGCCTTTCCGGAAAAACTGTTGTGCTGTCTGATAATATCGATCTGTCTGACCATCTGTGGACGCCTATCGGTAATTCAGAGTCCTTGATCTTTGCTGGAATCTTTAACGGGGACAATAAAACGATCGAAGGACTGACAATAAATTACTCAGGTTCAGGATATGTGTATTCGGGACTTTTCGGTTATGTCAAGGGAACTTCCGATACGGATGTCGCCGTTATCAAGAATGTGAGTGTTGGTGGGAACGTGGTCGTGAATAATACATCGACCTCTGATAAAAATTATGCCGGAGGCATTGTAGGCTATGTTGATGCAAACGTGGAGATCTCGTATTGTTCATTTTCTGGGAGTGTGAGTTGTACAGGTGCTCATTCCAACTATGCCGGAGGTATCGCAGGCGATAATTTTGGTACGATCAGCAACTGCTACAACACCGGGAGTGTTGCGGCAAGCGGCAGTACGAATGATTACGTCGGAGGTCTCATTGGATATTGCGATATCGGTAATTTGTCAAAGGTATCGTATTCCTACTGGCTCAAGACCGACGGTCTGAATGCTGCAGGATACATGGCAGATCAAGATATCGACACCTCTTCCTGTTTCAGCTTTACCGTCGGAACAGATGGCGACTGCACCCTGAGCACCGGAGATTCCCTTCTGGGAAAGCTCAACGAGTGGGTAAATGATAACGGAAGCTCTTACTTGGGATGGTCTGTGAATTCTATCCTGTACACCCCGTACATGACCGATCTCGGATACAACGGAATGCCTACAAGACCCGCAGACACCGATACCGTCGAGCTTTCCTACACCGTGAAGCTCAATCCCGGTCTCGGATATTCCATCTACTGTTCCAAGGGAACATCGTTCATGATGACATCTTCGGACACGGTAACGTTCAATCTCAGCATCCTCGGCAATTACGAGATGGTCGGAGGTATTGTATCTTCCAACGCGACGGTCACCAACATCGGAGGAAGCACGTACAGGATATCCGACGTTACCGGCGATGTGACCTTATCTGTCGTTACCAAGCAGATACAGATATCTGGAGACGAAAGCGGTACCGACTACACCGCGGTCTACGCCTGCATGATGGGGATCGGAGCGATAGTCGCCATGATGGTGGCCGCGGTGATATTCGCAAAGAGGTGAGCAATATCCTTTACAGGGGGCAATGCCCCCTGCCCAAATCTTCATACATGTTCGAACAGGATATTCGTTCGCAATCGCTTCTGATGTGACGTACGCGGCGCACTTTCCTATCGCTTCGACATCTTTGTCCGATCCGGACGGTGATACTTCATGGATGATGATCGGTATAGCAATGGCCGTGATCGTCGGAGTTTTGGTTGCGGGTATTTTTTTCCTCAGAGCGAAAAAGAACAGCGCGTAAACAGTTTTGATGAACGACCCCTCCTAATACAGGGGTCCGTTCCTATTATTTCTGAAGACGGTCTCACCGGGCTGCAAATGTTTCCGAGAGTGAGACGGTTGGTGAGCGGTATTATGATTACATATCGGTAAAAGCTTAATGTATTTTCATGAATTGTGATATTATTGTTTTTTAAACGACAGACTTTTGTTTAGTAAATACATGTTCATATCTTTATCTGTACAATACACATAGCACCCTTTCAATCCTCTGCTCATCAGAGTCCTATATGTATTTCTGATGATCTCATCCGCAACTTCTTCTGCTTTTTCAGTATCGGGATACTTCTTCGTCAATCCTTTCAGGGATTGATCCGTCTTTGCACGTTTTTTCCTGTCCGTGCAGACAAGGCCGTCTTTGTAGAACAGATCGTCACCGATGATCACTCCGATGTAGTCGAATTCCAGACCCTGGCAGGTGTGTATACAGCCGGCCTCTTCCACAGAATCCTCATCTATTGCCCATGTGCTGCTGTTTCCGAGATTCCAGCTCATCTTGAAATCTGTTCCAGGAATAGTTATATCGAAAACATTCGGATCGTTCTTTCCTTCGGATATCCAATTCCAGCAATAACCTGCCACCAGGCGCGATTTGTTATTGATCTTGTTTTTTTCTTCGATCACTTTTCTCAATTCGCAGGGATCGTCAAATACTCTGAAGTCGTAATCGGGATTGTCTGCACTGTCAAAGTTTGCGGTTCCTCCGTTGTACAGAATATCGTCCAGCCAGGCGAGATATCCGTCGGAACCGTTGCATCTGAACTGTGACGGGAGATCTTTTTCAATGATTTCGGAACTTAGAGCCTTTGCCCATTTTCTGATCTCGCCTTTTGTTCCGATATCTTTGACAATGACCCTCTGATGTTCATCGATGAAGAACACAGATACCTTTGATGCATTGATTATCTCTTTGACCTGATTCTCACCCAGGTTGCTGAACATTCCGCTCTTCTCATTCAGACGGTGTGCCTCGTCTACTAACAGGACATCGAAGATATCGGACGGAGTATCTGTAAAGCTGCCGGAGCTCTTGAAGAGGGCCTTGATCCTGTTGTTCTTCATCGTCCCCTTCAATTTCTCTGCGTACACATTTCTCGGAGCGCTGTTCTTGGTGACGTATGAACAAACAAGTTCTTTGGCAGTTGAATTTACTAAAAGGTTGATGGCCAGAACAGATTTTCCTGTTCCGGGGCCGCCCTCAATAATGATGGTCTGTTTCTTCCTGCCGTTGACGTCGCCGATAGCTTTCGCAACTGCTTCATATGCGACCTTCTGCTCATCGATCATTACGAATTCTGGATTGCCGCGAAGCATTGAGGATAAGGAATCCTGAAGTGATTTGGAAGGTCTGAGCCTTCCGCCGTCGATCTTGAAGATGGTCTCTCCTTTATCTCCGAATTTGATGTATCTTTTGATGAATTCCCTGAGTTTCAGAGCATCATGTTTGGTGAAGGCAGGTGCCATTTCCAGATATTCTGAGTAAATATTATCGAAAAGAGGATCATCAGATCCTTTTACAACATAATTGTGGAGAAATGCACACGGGTAAAGTACCGTACCGTCATCCTGGATCTCTGCATTGAAATCCTCGATGGTCTGAACATAGGACCATGCCTGGTAAGATGGGTGAGTGACCTCATGAATTCCTCCGCCGACGGCGGTCTTCACTATTCCGTCCTTTCCGGATACTTTCTCAATGCTGCTCCATTGTTTCAATTCGATGACCACGGCAGAACTGTTGTTCTTTTCAGTTCTTCCAGATATGATCATATCCACTCTTTTGGATGTGTATGGAATGTTATATTCGATAGCAATTCCAGCATTATCCGGGATCTCTGGATCATAAAGTATCTCGTTCATGCGATGGAGGGAATTCTGCCAGGAGCGCATTTCGCTCTCTCCCGTGTGCCGTCCCATCTTTTCGAGGATCGATCTCTCGAGTTTCTCATCTATGACTCCGGTTATTGTATCTTTGGCAAAATCCAGTTTGGTGCCGGAATAGATGATCATAATCTCGGGAAAAGTGTTACTGAAGTATAATGGGTGCGATGTTAATCATTCAGATTCTTCCCATCCAGGAATATATTTCTTCATGTAATCTTTCAGGTCGGGATCGCATACGTATATGTAACATCCATAGATGCCTCTCATCATCATTGCTTTGTAGGCGTTGATTATGTATCTTCTCAGGTCTTCATCGTTTGCCGAGGTCTTCACACCTCTGTCATAGAATTCCGATCTTATCGTCACGATCTTTCCATTTTCTTTGTCATATCTGATTTCGTTTCCGAAGATCACACCGACATAGTTGAGATCATATCCCTGTACTTTGTGGATGCATCCGATCTCATTGATGGATTTTTCGCGGATGATCCATTCTTTGACGTCTTTGTTCCAAATATAATTATAATTTCCGATGTGAATGTCGCTGAGATTATTCTTTTTTATCTCTTCTTCTGTTTTGTTCTTGGTGACCCATTTTCACGAATATCCCGCAACGTTGCGGCAAAGGCACATCTTTTTATCCAGTTTTTTAATGGATTTTACCATTTCATCAACATCATCAAACATTTTCAGATCGTAGTTTCCTATGCATTTTTTGAACTTATCGAAACGGTCTTTACATTCGAACAGATTATTCAGTTCTTCTGAGTATCTGTCTCCGGCATGGCATCTGATCTGAGAACTGAGTTTGTACCATTCCTCTTTGGCGATCTTAGTGGTCTCCAGGAACTGTTTGTTTGTGATGTCTGATTCTTTGATCCTCTGATCGGGGTCGTAGAACAGTATCTGATATTTGCTGGTCATGATCATCCAGTCAAGTTGTGTGGATTTCTTAGTATCGATGTTTAGCGAATTGCACATTTTGATAAATTTGCCCTGTGCCTGTCCGCAGTTATTTTGAGTCAGTCTGTGGCATTCATCTACGAAAAGAAGATCATAGTTTTCGCGGGCAGCATCATATGGGCCGATCACACTTACATTTTTTAACTCATTTCCTGCTTGTCTGAATACCGAATGAATGGTACTACGAAGTGAGGTCATCGGCAATACGAATCCGATCTTGAGATTCTTGTTTTTCTTAATAAAATCATTCAATTCATGAATTGCCATTTCTTCGTCCGAATAACCGATAGTTGTTTCTGAAGAGTCTTCTTTGATCTTGTTTGCATGAACAAGAGTATATATCATTTTGATTGCTAGGAGTGTTTTTCCTGTTCCGGCCAGACCGTAGACCACCGATGTTCCTTTCTTATTTTTAGATAGTTTGAACATTATGTCTGTCAATATCTCGGTACTCACTGCGTTCTGTTCTTCAGTCAGTGATGTGTACGGAGAATACTTGAACAACGCAGAATTGTATATTCTGTCGTATTCTTCATTAGTGAATTACTTTTTCCACAGTGCATTCCAGACTTCTCTGAACAGAAGAGTGTATCTTTCGCGCTGATAGTAATTGTGTTCTAATGATTGTCCTTCGTTCTTGTTGAACACTTTAAATTTTTTGTCTACTTTATAGAAGCGGATCATGGATTGTTCGATGTCCAGTGTTGCAGATTTATTGAATCCTGAGTGGGATATCACAACAATGTTAGTAAACCATGCTTTCTCCGGATTTTTGCAATGCTGTTTGTAGCGATTTTTAATACTGCATGTTTCGCCGATGTATATTGTCTTTTTATCGTAGAGGAGATAAACAACTGGCCAGTTGGCCCCATACTTAAACAGGGCAAACTTTTTGTTATCGATCGTGGCCTTATCAGCAAACAACAGCCCCGGCTCTTCGTTGTATAATACGGATGTTTCAATGTCTAGGACTTCTGCGTTGGAAGTACTGTTATTTTCTTTACTATCCATAACTCGAATCGTTATCTGCTAATCAAGATATATTATCATCACGCGTCTCGGAGATCATCTTGAAAGAATTAGTGTTTCTATCAGCCATTGTCGTTGTGATATCATTGAATTACAATTGCAATTCTTCATCACAATAAAACGTGGAAATAGTGGCTTTTCCGTTCTCTGTTAAAATGTATGTTTTTGAATGCTTGTCTTGAAAGACCCAGTCTTTTTTCAGCCATTCGCTGACAAAGTCTCTGTTATAATATACTGATTCAGAGCGCTGAGCAGTTTTTTCGGGAAATTCTCCCCTGAACCAAAGGTTGTTCAATTTTAGTAATCTTATCATCTCGCTTCCTTTGGTCTTTTTTCCTTTGGAGTTAGATAGATAAAGCAATCTTAGGCCAAGAACAAGATTCCTGTCTGGACCATCAATTTTGAATCTGCTGATGGATTTTGGTTCCTTCACACTTTTTGACAGACCTATCGGTTTTCCATTGTCATCATAATACGCTTTTGCATTTACCATGAATTCATTTGTTGAAACCGAGAATGGTATTACTCCCGGAAACATCATAGCTACGATTGTCGCGGCCGCTAAATACTCGGAAGAACCCGAAGAGACATTTATGAAGATGTCGTTATTATTGCTTTTTTGACGCTCTTTATCTACGATTGAATGTAGCTCTTTCAACATTACACGGAAATCTGAAACATTTGCTTTGTGTTCTATAATCTCTATTTCTGAAGAATAATCGGTAATTTGATCACATACGGTATTATAAAAATCAAGATAAACCTGTTTACTGGCAGATGCTTCATTGATATAATGGATCAAGTGAACTTTGGTGGATTCATAGAATTTGATAGGATCGGTAACCATAACTGTTTCAAAAGTGACGCATGCTATCATGATGCGTTCTCTGCGTCCGCTTTCTGCCATATGCCTTCAATTGAATATAGATATTTCAAATTATCTACAAATACAAAATTACAACACATAAGTGTTGAAAACTATTAAATAGTTACAATGACCTAAAAATTTGATGACAAACTACACTGATTTCATCGGGCTATATCCCGTGCAAAAAACACTGAGGTTTGAGCTCAGACCTCAGGGAAAAACAGCTGAAAAAATGAGAGAGAGCGGTCTTTTAGAGCAAGATCGTGAAAAAGCTAAGAATTATATTGTGATGAAAGCTTTGATCGATGACTATCACAGAAGATTCATTAATGAACTTTTGGAAAAAGCATCATTTGATTGGCAGCCATTATTCGAAGCTTTGAATAATGTTAAGGTCAACAAGGACGATAAATCGAAGAAAGAACTCGAGAAAGAACAGCTTCACATGAGAAAAGAACTGATAGGCCTTTTTGAGAAGGATGAAAGGTTCAAATACCTATTTTCCGAGAAACTGTTCTCGGAACTTCTAAATAAAGAAATCTCGGAAAGAAACGATCCTGATGAAATGGAAGCTATGAGGTCATTCGATAGATTCTCCGGGTATTTCATCGGATTCCATGAAAATCGTAGAAACATTTATTCTAACGAAGATAAACATAATTCTCTAGCATACAGGGTCGTAGCAGAGAATTTCCCGAAATTTGCAGATAATTGCAGAAAATATTCCCTCATCAAAGAGAATATGCAGGAGGCAGTCGTAGAGTTCAAGAAAGAGATAGCCAGCGTAGTCGATATTGATGTCGATCAGATGTTTGACATCTCATATTTTAATAAAGTATTGACACAAAAGGGGATCGACGATTACAATACGATGCTTGGTGGAGTTTCCGAAGAAGGATCGGTCAAGATTCGCGGTCTAAATGAGTTCTTGAATCTGTATTATCAGAAAGTTACGGATAACAAGAGAATCAAGATGGCTCCTCTCTATAAACAGATCTTGTGCGAGAGTAAGACCAAATCATTTATCCCATATATGTTCGAGAATGATGAAGAAGTCATATCTTCAATCAATCAATATTACGATTCTGTAAAATATGATATTTTGCAGCGTAGCGTATATCTCCTTTCTAATTACAAAGAATATGATGCATCAAAGATTTTCATCGATCAAAAGAGCATATCTTCGATCTCAATTGTTCTTTTCGGATCTTGGGAAACGCTCGGCGGATTAATGCAGATATACAAAGCAGATCAGATTGGTGACCCGGGGCTTGAAAAGACTCGTAAAAAAGTTGATAAATGGCTTTCATCGTCATATTTTACTCTTAAAGAGGTCTTTGAAGCCATTGGTGAGCAAGATCCTTTTAGAGTCTATGTTGAAAAACTGAGTTTAGTATTGAAAAACATAGAGGAGTTTGATAAGAGCTGTTTGCTGGAAGGAACTCATTTTTCCGGTGATGAATTATTAACACAGGATATCAAAGGTTTCTTGGATCTATTGATGGAAGTTCAGCATCTTATGAAGCCATTCAACGCTAAAGAAGATCTTGACAAGGATGCTGCTTTTTATTCAGAGTATAATGAGATATATGAAGCCCTGTCTGAAATAATACCTCTGTACAATAAAGTCCGCAATTATGCTACAAAAAAGAAGTATTCAACATACAAGATCAAGATGAATTTCGGTAACCCAACCTTGGCAGCAGGATGGGATCTGAACAAAGAACGTGATAATACTGCAGTGATTCTTCTTCGCGGAAATAATTACTATCTCGGAATAATGAATCCAAAAAAGAAGACAAAATTCGAAGAATTGCCTTCTGGAGAAGATAATGACTGTTATAGAAAAATGGTCTATAAGCTTCTCCCCGGGCCTAATAAAATGCTTCCGAAAGTGTTTTTCTCCAAAAAAGGAATAGAGACTTTCAACCCTTCGAAAGAGATCCTAGAAGGATATGAAGCGGGAAAGCACAAGCTCGGGGATTCTTTCGATATCGATTATTGTCATTCATTGATAGATTTCTTCAAAGAGAACATACCGAAATACGGGGATTGGGGAACATATGAATTTAAATTCTCTCCGACCGAGGAATATTCGGATATCAGTCAGTTCTACAAGGAGGTTTCCGAGCAGGGATATAAGATCACATTCCAGAATATTTCCAGGAAGGCTATTGATGATCTAGTCAACAATGGAGCTCTGTTCCTTTATCAGATCTACAACAAAGATTTCTCCGAGCATTCTAAGGGAAAGAATAACCTTCACACAATGTACTGGAAAGCTGCATTTTCGGAAGAAAATCTTCGTAATGTTGTGATCAAGATCAATGGAGAAGCGGAGTTATTCTACAGGGATAAAAGCGACATATCTAAGACAGAACACAGTGCCGGAACCATCTTGGTAAATCGTACCGATCGTAAGGGCAATCCGATACCTAATTCTATCTATTACGAATTGTTCAAATACAAGACCGGGCAGATCAAGAGTGTTTCCGATGAAGCGAAGCAGTATCTGGACGATCTGGAGACTCATGAAGCTAAATATCCTATCACTAAAGATAGAAGGTATACTGAAGATAGAATGTTCTTCCACATTCCAATAACCCTGAATTTTGGATCCAGCGGAAATACGAATATAAACAAAGCCGTGATCAATCATGTGCTTAACAGCAAAGATGTACACATTATCGGCATCGATAGAGGAGAGCGCAATCTGTTATACGTGTCAGTCATAGATCGCAAAGGCAACATCATCAAACAAAGAAGTTTAAACGTTATTGATGGTATTGATTACCATGAGAAATTAGATCAAAGAGAGAAAGAGAATATTTCAGCAAGAAAGAGTTGGAGCAATGTTGAAAAAATCAAGGATCTCAAAGAAGGATACCTGTCTTATGTAATTCACGAGCTTTCGAAGATGATAATCGAATACAATGCCATCGTAGTTCTGGAAGACCTCAATTTCGGATTTAAACGCGGACGTTTCAAAGTAGAAAAACAGGTCTATCAGAAGTTTGAGAAGATGCTGATAGAGAAGCTGAACTACCTGGCGTTCAAGGACCGGATTGTCGGGGGGGCAGGCGGTATTCTCAAAGCATATCAGCTGACTGATGTCTTTGACAGTTTCCAGAAGTTGGGAAAACAGACCGGTGTTCTATTCTATGTTCCTGCTGCTTACACTTCGAAGATAGATCCTACGACCGGATTTGTGGATATTTTCAATACCACGAATATTACCAATGCGGGTCACAGGTCTGAATTCATCAAGAAGATGAGGTGCATCAGATACAATGCTACCGACATGGCATTTGAATTCACGTTTGATTATAGAGATTTCAGTACTTCCCAAACAGATCATAGAAATATCTGGACCATATCTACCGGTGGAAATCGTATCAAATATAATCGTAAGACGAGAGAGAATTATACATGCAATCCGACCGCAGATATCGAATCGGCGTTGAAGGAACGTAACATTAAATATTTGGATGGTTCGGACCTGTCTGTAATGATAAGGTCGTGTGATGACGTGGACCTTACCAATGTGATGTATTATGCATTCCACGATTCTCTGAAAATGCGTAACAGTGACAAAAATGTAGATTATATTCAGTCTCCGGTAAAGAATAAATTTGGAAAATATTTCATCACCGGAGTTGACAAGAATCTCCCTATTGATGCTGATGCGAATGGGGCATATCATATTGCTTTAAAGGGCGAGTATATGCTTCGTTCTATTGAATACGATCCCAATGCCAAGTATGTAAAGATGCCTCTGATCACAAATGCGGATTGGCTGAAATTCGTTCAGACTAGGGCGGAGGAATAAATGGAAGATCCTATCATTATTTCCAATCTGAATGATTTTGGGTTCTGTCCCGCGTCCATATATTTTCATAATCTGATGTATGGTGCTGACAGGATCCTCACACAAACTTCTTCTCAGATCAATGGGACACATTCCCATTTTTCTATTGATAATGGTTCATATTCTTCAAGGAAAAGTGTCTTCCAAGGTTTGGAGGTTTATTCGGAAGAGTACGGTCTAATTGGAAAGATAGATATCTATTATGCTGACAAAGGTTTGCTTGTTGAGAGAAAGAAAAAAGTATCAAAGCTTTTTGACAGCCAGATATTTCAGATCTATGGACAGTATTTTGCAATGTGCGAAATGGGTTATGATGTAAGAGAGCTCAGGATCTATAGTATGGATGACAATAGAAATTATAGCATTCCGTTGCCGGAAGATGACGCTGAACTATTCAATAGTTTTTGCAATGTAGTATCAGATATGCATGCTTTCAATCTTGATACATTCAAACAGGATAATCCATTGAAATGTGCTAATTGCATCTATGAAGTTATGTGCAGTTGTTCCGTGAAGGAGGTTTAACAATGATGTCTGTTGATGATTTTAAAATGAAACAAACTGTATTTGTCTTCACACGTGACGGGGAGAAGGTTGCATTTTCCAATGATAACCTAGTTGTCAGATCAGCTGATGACAAAATTCGCTTCCAGTGCACTTGTTATCGTATCTATGCTTTATTCATTGTAGGGAATATTACAATAACATCCGGAATTATTCAGAGATCACATAAGTTTGGTTTTCCCATAATATTGATGTCTTCATCGCTTAAGACCTATGATTATATTGGTCATAGGACGGAGGGTAATTTCCTACTCAGAGAAGCTCAGTATTCATATAATGATATAGAACTTGCCAAACACGTAGTAATCGATAAGTTACATAATCAGGCCGAAACATTGGATTTGCAAAGGGGTAAAGATAATGATCTTAGATGTGCCATATCGACTATCAAGGGATTTGAGAGTGATGTCTGGACATTTAGTGGAGATTATAAAGGACTTATGGGCATCGAAGGTAATGCCGCCAAAGTCTTCTTCAGAAATAATTTTAATATGGGTACTTGGGCTGGTAGGAAACCGAAGATCAAATCAGATTATATCAATTCTACATTGGATATCGGATACACGATCTTGTTCAATGTGGTCGATACTATGTTGAATCTGTATGGGTTTGACACATATCGTGGCATATATCATCGTGAATTTTACATGAGAAAGTCTTTGACCTGCGATCTGATGGAGCCATTTCGTCCATTGATTGATTGGCAGGTTCGTAAGGCGATCAATCTGGGCCAATGTAAGCCTGAAGATTTTAATGAATCTAACGGAAGATATCTTTTGG